>OGUR01000002.1_pt1 | contig 300521 bp, 250 predicted proteins | sample 1574711 | NCBI WGS metagenome assembly OGUR01 (sample SAMEA2582152, study PRJEB24529) | metagenome | biome: Human gut stool | place: China | collected 2011
CATTCCCAGTTAGGAGAAGGGACGGCTGTGGTCGTTACGATTCCGAAATAGGGCGCCCCCATTGATCTGTGTAAACAGGACAGAATTACTGAGAAGGAGACAGAAGGAATGAGCAAAGCATTTAAAGATTTGGAGAAAATCCTGGAAAAAACCATGGCACTGCAGACGGCGTTAGCTCTGCTGGAATGGGATGATGAGACATTGGCGCCAGAAGAGGCAGGCCCTTATACAGAGAGAGTAATTGGAGCGCTGTCCGAGGAATATTACCAGATTATAGCTGGTGAAGAGATGAAGAATTCGATTGCGGCATGTGAAGACGAAAAAGACTTAACCGAAGTGGAGAAGGCCATCGTTAAAGAGGCAAAGGAGACGAGAGCGCAGCTGGTTTGTATCCCGGTTAAGGAATACCGGGATAACGCACAGCTGGTAACCGAGGGAATTAGAGTCTGGACAAAGTCGAAGGCGGAAAATGATTTCGGACAGTTTGTGCCGGTCTTACAGAGACTTGTGGACTATCAAAAAAGATTTGCTTCCTACCGTGCAAAGAAGGGAGAAAAATTATACGATTCCATGCTTGATTTGTATGAAAAAGATTTTAATATGGAACTGTTGGATGCCTTTTTTGAAGAATTAAAAGAGGTGATAGTTCCTCTGATCCGGGAAATCAGAGATCATGGAAAGCCGATCGAGGATGGTTTTCTGACTGGTGATTATCCGGAAGACAGGCAGAGAGAGGCGGCGGAATATCTGGCGAATTACGTGGGATTTGACTTTAAAAAGGGCGTTATGGGGATCAGTGCCCATCCATTTACCACGAATCTGCACAATCATGATGTGAGAATCACCACTCACTACAGCAATCGCATGGACAGTTCGGTGTTTTCTGTCATTCATGAAACTGGTCACGCAATTTATGAACTGGGGGTCAGCGATGAACTGACACAGACTCTGGTGGGGCAGGGAGCATCCACAGGCATGCATGAGTGTCAATCACGGTTCTTTGAGAATATCATTGGCCGCAGCGCAGCATTTTGGGTTCCGCTCTATGAGAAGCTTCAATCCATTTTCCCGGAGCAGCTTAAAGGTGTTTCAAGAGAACAATTTGTGGAAGCGATCAATAAAGCGGAACCGGGATTGATTCGTACAGAGGCGGATGAACTTACCTACAGTCTTCATGTCATGATACGGTATGAAATAGAAAAGATGATGATTGAAGAAAATCTGGATTTAACAAAGCTTCCGGATATCTGGGCTGACAAATATGAAGAGTATCTGGGAATACGCCCGGCAAATGTCGCAGAAGGTGTGCTGCAGGACATCCACTGGTCGGAAGGCTGCTTTGGATATTTTCCGTCCTATGCGCTTGGCAGTGCATTCGGCGCACAGCTGTACTACCATATGAAGAAGGAGATGGATATAAATGGGCTTCTGGAAAATGGTGAGATTGGTGTGATCCGGGAGTATCTGAGGGAACATATTCATCGTTTCGGAAAGCGGAAGACCAGCCGGGATATATTAAAAGATATTACGGGGGAAGACTTTAATCCCCGTTATTACGTCCGGTATCTGAAAGAAAAATACAGCCAGTTATATGATTTATAAATCAATTGGCTGAGATTGCCGCCATAAACAAAGGCCGCAGAACGATTCAGGAACTTTTTCCCGCAAAAGGCGGGAAACGGTTTTCCTGAGTTTCTGCGGTCTTTTTGTCTGCCTTTCATAACAAACAATAAAAGTGCTGTTTTCCAACAAAAACCATATAGAAGTCCCCTCCTCCTTCCATTAGAATATAGTTATCGAAACAAAGACAGTAAACAGAAAAATATGGGAGGTAATTAAAATGAAGCGTAATCATCTGACGCAGCTGGCGGCACTATTGATGGCGGGGTTAATGATCCTCACGGGATGTGGAGGAAGCGGCGGAAATACCGCGACTGCAGGGGAGAGCAGTACGGCAGGAAAAACCGAGGCAGCCCAGGGAAAAACCGAGGGGGAGCCGGTGGAGATCACCTTTACCTACTGGGGAAGCGGCGCTGAGAAGACGGCGATCGAGGCCTCGGTAAAGACATTTGAGGAAGCCAATCCGGATATTAAGGTAAAGGCCATGCATATTCCGAGCGATGACTTCCTGACAAAGCTAAACGCGATGATCGCGGCGGGGGAGACGCCGGATATCAGCTATTCCGCATCGTGGAAATGCCAGTTTGGTGAGGATGGCCTGATCTATAACTTTTACGATCTGATCAAAGACGACCCGGAGGTTTCCGTGGATGATTATCTGGAAACCTGCTGGTGGAACTGGTCGCCGACAGAGTCCGCAGGCCCTATTATGGCCAATGTCACCCTTTCACTGATGTATAACGAGGACCTGTTTAAAGACGCCGGCATTGATACACCGCCGACGAAGGTGGCCGATGCGTGGTCCTGGCAGGAATTTTTAGAGAAGGCCCAGGAACTGACGCTGGATTCCTCCGGACGCAATGCCAAAGACCCGAATTTCGATGCCAATAACATCACTCAGTACGGTGTGATGTTTGCTCCGAACTGGAATGTATACATGCCGTTTATCTACTCAAACGGCGGCGCTTACTTAAATGAAGACATGACAGAATTTGGCTTAAATGATCCAAAAGCGGCGGAAGTAATCCAGAATTTTGCAGATCTGATCAATGTATACCACGTCGCACCGACTGCAATCCAGTCCAACAGTATGCCGGCGGCCGCGACCGCTCTGGCCTCCAAACAGGCCGCCATGTACATTGACGGAAGCTGGAACCATCTGGATCTGGCCGAGGCAGGCATCAACTGGGGCGTAGGCGTGCTCCCGATCGATACGAATTATACGACATTCTTTGACGGTGGTTCCCTGATCATCTTCAAGGCGACAGAGCATCTGGAGGAGACGCTGAAGCTGTATCAATGGATCACCAACCCGGAAAGCTCTGCCGAGATTACGGAAATGTTCCGAAGCATCTGGCTTCCGGTTCATAAAGAGTACTACACCGACGGCGAGAAGCTTGATTTCTGGGCTTCTGAGGAATTCCCGGCGCGCCCGGAAGGCTTTAAGGATGCCGTTGTCCAGTCCACCTACGATCATCAGGTGATTGCGACGGAAATTGATGTGAAAAATTTCAATGAGATTGATACGATGGTAAAGGCAGCCCTGCAGCAGGTATGGGCGGGGGATAAGACTGCCGAGGAGGCGATGACTGAAATCAAGACGAGCGTGGATCCGCTTGTTGATGGTACATACTCCGGAAACCGTTCCTGACAGAAGTAATCGCAGGATTGCCGTGCAGACCGCAGTGGCGGCGGTAATCCGGGCATGCGGACCGCCGCTTTTGCGGCGGCCCGCCATACCGGCGGGGCAGTCTGGCCGGAAATGAGGAGGTATCATTATGAAAGAAAAAATCAAGATGACCCACAGGGAAAAGCGTGAAAACGTGGCCGGCTTTCTGTTCTGCCTTCCATGTATCCTGGGCTTTCTTTTTTTTGCCGCAATTCCGATGATTATCAGCTTTATCATGAGCTTTTCGGACTACAGCATTGTGAAGGAGAGCCATTTTGTAGGCATCGATAATTATGTGCGGCTGTTTGCAGGGCAGGATCCCTACTTCTATAAATCACTGACTGTGACAGTGATCTACGTAGTCCTTTCCGTTCCTACATCGATCGTATTCGCATTTTTAATCGCGTCTCTTTTAAACAAAAGTGTAAAGGGGAAGGGACTTTTCAGAACACTTTTTTATCTGCCCTCCATCATTCCGATCGTAGCCATGGGCGCGATCTGGATGTGGATCTTCAATCCGGACGTGGGCCTTGCCAACACCCTGCTAAAGGCAGTGGGACTGCCTCCGAATAAATGGCTGTCCTCGGAATCCACAGTTATACCTACTCTGGTATTCGTCAACCTGTGGACAACGGGTTCCACCATGGTAATCTTTCTGGCCGGGATGCAGGATGTGCCGAGACAGCTGATCGAGGCCGTGGAGATCGATGGCGGCGGTGTGACGGCAAAGCTGTTCCATGTCATCGTTCCCATCATGACTCCGACTATTTTTTACAACGTGGTAATGGGCTTTATCAATGGATTCCAGATTTTCACCCAGTCCTACGTCATGACGCAGGGCGGTCCCAACAATGCCAGCCTCTTTTACGTATATTATTTATACCGGGAATCCTTCCAGTTTATGCGCATGGGCAATTCCTGTGCGATCGCCTGGATTCTGTTCGTGATCATTATGATACTGACTGCAATTCTGTTCAAGTTTCAGAACCGATGGGTCTACTACGGAGGTGAGTGATGTTGAGTGCAAAAACGAAAAAAACAGTCGGAAAGCTGATTACATACGCAGTGCTGGTTACAGGCAGCCTCTTCTGCATCGTGCCTCTGGTCTGGATGGTGAGAAGTTCCCTTATGACCCCCGTAGAAATCTTTATGGTGCCGGTCAAATGGGTACCGGATAAGCTGATGTGGTCGAACTATAAGAAGGTATTTGAGGTTCTGCCGTTCTTTACGTATTACAGAAATTCCCTTTTTATCGCGGCACTGGTCGTGGCCGGGTCGATGCTTACCAGCTCCATCTGTGCCTACGGGCTGGCCAGAATCAAGTGGAAAGGGAGAAATGTGGTATTTGCCTGCATCATGGCCAGTATGATGCTGCCGTTTGCAGTTACCCTGATTCCGACCTTCCTCATGTGGAGGGCGATCGGATTTACCAACAGCTTTGTGCCGCTCGTTGCCCCGGCCTGGTTTGGCGGCGGAGCATTCTATATTTTCCTGCTGCGTCAGTTCTATATGACGATTCCAAAGGATTTTGATGAGGCGGCATACTTAGACGGCGCCAACCATTTTCAGATATTTACCAGGATCATACTGCCGATTACAAAGCCATCCCTGGCTGTGGTAGGGCTCTTTACCTTCATGAACACATGGAACGATTTTCTGGGACCTCTGGTCTATTTAAATGATGAGGCAAAGTACACGGTGGCACTGGGACTTCAGCTCTTTACCGGTTCCTACCGTTCGGAGTGGCATTTGATGATGGCGGCTGCCTGCCTCGTATTGATACCTGTTATTCTGGTATTCATCGTCGGACAGCGGTATTTAATCGAAGGAATTACCATGTCGGGCGTCAAGGGCTGAGAAATCGAACGCGATAGGGGCGGCCGATAACAATTTTGGAGGAGATAAACATGATTACAGATATCATTACAAGCATTAAAGATATGGTTCACGCACCAGTCAATCCGTTTTTTTCCGTCGCTGTAAAGGACGGTCAGTATGAATGCGGAAACCGGGAAAGCTATTATGCGAAGAAGCTGCCGGACGATACATTTTCCTATGATATATCCAATAACAAGGTCCTTGCAAATGCAGACGAGTTCGGAACCTTGAAGACCGTGACCTTTTACCGGGGCTGTTATACCTGCGACGATATCCCGGGCGTGTGGGTCTCCAAAGACTTCGGTCAGGCAGGCCCGTTCTATTTCAGACTGACGGTGGAGGGGCAGGAGGTTTCCCTTTGCGGAGGTTCTCTGCCGTGTCAGTCCGATCTGGCGGAAAACCTGATCCCAAGAGCAGCCTTTACCCATCCCCGCCTCACCGCTACGGTCCTGGCGTACGCACCCATTTCCGCCGACGGCAAAAGAAGGCCGCGCGCCCTCGTATATGGGCTGTATCTGGAAAATACAACAGACGGTGATGTGAAGGGAACCGTGATTCCGCCAGACTTTTCCCCGGATAAGGATTATTTTACCATTCCCGACGCCAGTGGGAAGATGGTGGAATGCGGGGAGACAATAAGATGCGGAACGACTGCAAAAGACGGACAGAAGATAGAATCTGGCACAGGTTCGTCAGCAGTTCCGTTTCATTTGAACAGTGGCTGCGGTGCGTGGTTCCCCATGGTAATCTATGCACCCGGCGAGAGCGGAGCAGTAAAAGAGATTGAAGAGGCGGGGACACTTTACTGGCTGAATGAGACACTGGCCTATTTCCGAGGAATGCTGGGCAGCCTGCAGATGGATGGGGATCCGCTGACTGCCGCCATCTTCGAACGCGCCGTATACCAGGGGATTTCGGCTTTCGGTATGGACAGAGACGGCGCGATCTGTGGTTCCAACTGGGGCACATTTCCGGCTACGAGGCAGATCTGGATGAAAGACATGTACTATTCCAGTCTCCCTCTCAGCGTGCTGAATCCCGATTTCTTCCGCCAGTCCTGCCTGTGGTTTACAGAGCATGGAATCCGTCCGGAGGGATCGAAATACCAGGGCGGAGCGGCCCATTCTCTGAGTAATTCCCTGACCTCTGTCTTAATGGGAGTCCTGTATTACGAAGCGACGGCGGACAGAGACTTTTTTTTGACCCACCGGGAAGCGGTGGAAGCCTTTGAGGATATTTTAGAAGAGGTGCTGACGCTGAAGGAGGGGGATGTGTGGCTGTTTCCTACCGTGTGGATATCCGATGCACTCGCTTTGGGAAAATACCATACCGGATCGAATATCTGCGCGTGGAAGGCTTTTGACGGCATGGCGCGGCTAATGGGTGAGGTGTTTGAAGACCAGGAGAAGCAGAAGAAATACGGGGAAATTGCCGGTGAGATCAAAAAGGCCATCGAAGCCTATATGGTGACCGACGGCAGGTTTGGCCCCCAGTACTTAGAGGGGATCGGCGGACTGACTCCTGAGACGCAGAAGCGCTGCCCGATATCAGAGTACGAGAAGAAGTATGTGGATCAGGCTCTCACATTTTATCCCGATATTATTGATGGAAATGAGATCAACCTGATGATGCATGACGGGGAAGAGTCTGATACGACGCTGATTCCATTTTACGGTTATAAGACGTATGACGATCCGGTTGTGAGGAATTATGCCAGATTTTCTGCCAGTGAAGAGAATCCGACCTATGGAACCGAGTGCCGCGGAATCAAATGGGGCCATGAGTCCGGTGCAACTTTCCCCGGTTACACCACCGCATTCTCCGGAGTTGTGGATGAGGAGACCATGAATGGAGAGAGGGGCTATATGACAGAGCTGAAACGTCTCTGTGATCTGGACGGTTCCTGGTGGTGGTGGCCATACAAATGCGATACGAAGACCGGCGACGTAGTCAGGCTGAACTGCTGCGGGAAATGCGGCTGGGCGGCCGGAGTGTTTGCCAGCCTCTTTATGACACAGATTCTCGGAGTCCGGTACGACGCTCCGTCAAAGACTCTGAAGTTCAAGCCATTTTCGCCAGGCAGCAGCTTTGAATGGAAGGATGCGAGGACAGGAAGCGGCAAGTTTGATTTTACTTACCGGAAAACGGCAGATACGGTGACCGCATCGGTGACCAGCCGCGTGGACTATCCGGTGACTCTGGTGCTTACTCTGATCACCGATGATATACCGAAATTCACGGACAGCGGGAAGACAGCGGAATTTGAAGAAACGGAATTCCTGGGGAAACGCGCAGTAAGCATTCAGACGGTCTTAAAGCCGGATCAGAAAATCGAAATCGCAGCCTTATAAATCGCAGCCTTATAGCAGCCTTATAAAATCATAGTAATTTATAATATGAAACAACAGAACTATTCACCAAAACCATAAGACCATACGATCAAACGCCTGGAAGCCTCCAATTAAAAGGTTTTCCAGGCGCTTTTTGCATGAATAGCCGGTATTCTTCTGAATTTTTGTAATATTATAAATACTCCGGCCCTGTTTTTTCACTTTCCCTGGTCATAAAGGGATAAGTCATTGAGAATCAAGATAAAATAAGACTTGAATAATTTCAAAAATGCTATATAATGTATAACTGATACTTATTTCTATATTTATGCAAAAAAAGTGCATATAATGAGGAGGATTCATTATGAAAAAGAACGTGTTAGTACTTGCGGCGGCCGTATGCATGGCAGCAGCACTTACCGCCTGCGGAAGCTCAAAATCCGCTACAGAGACAACAACTGCAGGAGCAGCAGATACCACAACGGCAGCGGCCGAGAAGACAGAAAGCACCGGCGGCAAGATCGTTATGGTAACAAATGCCGAGTTCCCGCCATATGAGTACCATGAGAATGACACCATTGTTGGTATCGATGCAGACATTGCAAGAGCAGTTGCTGAGCAGATGGGCATGGAACTGGAGATCCAGGATATGGCATTCGATTCTCTGATTCCGGCGATCCAGTCCGGAAAGGCTGATTTTGCGGCAGCTGGTATGACTGTAAACGAAGACCGTTTAAAGAATGTGGACTTTACCGATACCTACGCACAGGCTGCTCAGGTAATCATTGTTACGAAAGACAGCCCGATCACTTCTCCGGATGATTTAACAGGCAAGAAGATCGGTGTTCAGACCGGTACGACCGGTGATATCTACGCGGACGACGTCGAGAACGCGGAAGTACAGAGATTTAACAAGGGCATGGAAGCGGTTATGGCTTTAAACCAGGGCAAGATCGACGCGGTTATCATCGACCGTGAGCCTGCGAAGGTGTTCGTGAAAGAGAACGAAGGCTTAAAGATCTTAGACGAAGCATTTACAGAGGAAGAGTATGCAATCGCTGTAAAGAAGGGCAACACCGAACTGCTTGATAAGATGAATGCCGCGATCAAGGAATTAAAGGAATCCGGCGAGTTACAGAAGATCGTAGATAAGTATATTACCGCAGAATAATATAAAGGAAGAGTGCCATGTGGGAAAAATTAGTCGCTGACTTTTATCAGAATTTTATAGAGGACAACCGCTGGAAATACATCACGGATGGGCTGCAGAATACCCTGAAAATTACATTTTTTGCAGTTCTCATCGGAATCGTGCTGGGATTTCTGGTTGCTATTATCCGTTCTACTTACGAGAACACTCACAGGCTGAAGATACTGAATGCAGTCTGCAGCGTATATCTGACGGTAATCCGCGGAACGCCGGTGGTTGTTCAGCTGATGATCGTATACTTTGTTGTCTTTGTCACGGTTAATCCGGGTATGGTCCCGACGGCGATTCTGGCCTTCGGTATCAACTCCGGCGCCTACGTGGCCGAAATCTTCCGAAGCGGCATCAGCTCCATCGAGAGAGGCCAGTTTGAGGCAGGGCGAAGCTTAGGCTTCAACTACGCGCAGACCATGTGGTATATCATCATGCCGCAGGCGTTTAAAAACGTGGTTCCGACGCTGGCCAACGAGTTTATCGTGCTGCTGAAGGAGACTTCCGTAGCCGGTTACATCGGTCTGCAGGATCTGACCAAGGGCGGCGACATCATTAAGAGCCGTACGTATTCCGCGTTCATGCCGCTGATCGCGGTGGCTCTGATTTATCTTTGCATGGTTATGATCTTTTCTTACCTTGTAAAATTACTGGAGAGGAGGCTGCGCAGAAGTGAGCACTAGAGAAAATCGTATAGAAGAGCCTCTGATTCAGGTACAGAACTTAGGCAAGAAATTCGGAAGCATGGAGGTCTTAAAGGACATCACGGTTGACATCTACAAAGGTGACGTCGTGTGTGTAATCGGACCCTCCGGATCCGGAAAGAGTACCTTCCTCCGCTGTTTAAACAGACTGGAGGAGCCGACATCGGGCCATATCCTGTTTGAGGGAACCGATATTACCGATAAGAAGACGGATATCGACCGCCACCGCCAGAAGATGGGGATGGTGTTCCAGCAGTTCAACCTGTTTCCGCACATGACGATCTTAAAGAATCTGACCCTGGCGCCGGTTAAGCTTCAGGGACGGAGCGAGGAGGAGGCAAAGAACCAGGCCATGGCGCTCCTCGACAAGGTCGGCTTAGCGGACCGGTGCAATGCATATCCGAACCAGTTATCCGGCGGACAGAAGCAGCGAATTGCCATTGTCCGCGCCCTGTGTATGAACCCGGACGTTATGCTCTTTGACGAACCGACGTCTGCGCTCGATCCTGAGATGGTAGGCGAGGTGTTGTACGTTATGAGGGATTTGGCGAACGAGAAGATGACCATGGTGGTGGTTACCCATGAGATGGGCTTTGCCAGAGAAGTTGCCACCCGCGTCATGTTCATGGACGGCGGATACTTTCTGGAGGAGAATGAACCGAAGGAATTCTTCGAGCATCCGGAGAATGAGAGGCTTAAGGGCTTTTTAGGCAAGGTTCTGTAGCGTACAGGAATGTAGAAAGACGTTGTTTCCGATCGGCTTCACCGGTCTGGAAACAACGTCTTTTTTAATACTGAAAGCGGGACTCCGAATTGATCAGTTCCTGAAGCGCATCCTCCTGTTCAATCGCAATTCCCGACGGCGTCTTCGTCACAAATCCCTGCTGTTTCAGCTTCGCCATGATCCGCGACACGGTTACGGAGTGGCACCCCAGATACTTGGCCATCTCGGCGTATGTAAAAAAACGGGGGACGACCCGTATCCCGCCTCTGAGCTGCGATACTTCAAAAAGCAGATGACACAGCCGGACCACGACCGATTCCTCCTGCATCAAGTGGAAATGGATCAGGGCGTCATTATAATTGTCCGCCAGCGTCTCCATGAGAAATGCGTTAAATTCCCGGTTGCTCAGGACCAGCTCCTGAAAGGTGCAGTAGGGGATCTGGTACAGGGTGCAGGTGGTTTTGGTAACCACCGAAAATTCCGGCGCGCTGGCATTGAGCCGTTCGGCGCTGACGACAAACTGGTTAAAGCCGATGAGGCGGTACGGGCGGAAGTATAAGTATACTTTTTCCTCTCCCTGCTTCGTGATGCTGTTGAGTGCACAGATGCCTTCTTCTAATAGATACACGTAGTTTGATATATACTTGTCATACTTTTTATTGAGAACAATGTCTTTCGGCATTGTGATACGCGTTCCGCTGTCTGTGATGATTTTTAAGAGCGATTCTTTCATGTTTTCTCCGTTCCTTGCGATAGTAATAAAAGATCGGATTTAGTATATCATAATTTTGTCAAAATAACCAGATTTATAACCTGTGTTATTTTTCTATAAGCAGATATATGATAAAATTAGATCAACAATGCAGGGGAGTAAATGAGCCGGAAAAGTAAAAAAGAGATGCTTTCGGGTCTTATTGTGCCCTTATTGTTATATTTTTCACAATATGGTAGAAAAGGGGTTTCAAGACATGGCGAATCAAAATGAGCGTAAGAGAGAAAAAATGTTTTTAATTCATTCTCTGATCGGTGTAGGAATTATGGTATTTTTCCGTTTCCTCCCGCTGAATCTCCCGGAAGTTACTTCGGTTGGTATGGAAGTATTGGGAATCTTTATCGGAACACTTTATCTTTGGACATTCGTAGATCCGCTTTGGGGGAGCCTGATGTCCATCGCTATGGTTGGCTTATCCAATTATATGCCGATGGCGGGGCTGCTTAAGGAAGCATTTGGAGCACCGGTTGTGGCTCAGGTATTTTTCCTGCTGATCATGGCAGGCGGTCTTGTATATTATAAGATCACGCTTTACATAGGCCGTTTCTTTTTAACGAGAAAATTCACGAATGGCAAGCCCTGGCTGTTGATGTTCGTAATCTGTATAGGCTGCTACTTCCTCGGTGGTTTTATCAGCCCGTTTACTGCGATTTTCTTATTCTGGCCAGTCCTCTATGATGTATTTGAGGAAGTCGGTTACAAGAAGGGCGATGCGCTGCCTCGTGTCATGCTGACGCTGGTGGTTGTCGCAGCTCTGATCGGTTTCCCTATGGCACCGTTCGCTCAGAATGGTCTGGCGCTGCTCACAAACTTTACCAACATTACGGCAAACCTTCCGGGAGGTCCGATTGTTGTCAATAATGCGGCTTACATGGCCGTGGCCATTATACTTGGTCTTATTATGATCGTAGCCAATATCCTGTTTGCAAAGTTTGTCATTCGCCCGGATGTGACAAAGTTAAAGAATTACGATGTTGATATGCTGAATAAGAATCCGCTTCCGCCTATGGAACCGAGACAGAAGGTCATCGGCATAAGCTTTGTGATTCTGATTCTGGGCATGCTTCTTCCGAGCCTTTTCCCAACTTTACCGGGAATGGCATTTCTTTCCTCCAACAGCCTCGGTCTGGCTCTTCTGATGGTAGCCGTTCTGGGAGCGATCCGTATTAAAGGAAAGAGTGTTTTAGAGATTCCGCAGGTCATGGCCACCAACTTTAACTGGGGCGCATACTTTATCATCGTTGCCGCGATCCTGCTGGGAAGCGTGCTGACCAGTGACAATACCGGTGTTTCCGCTTTCTTAAGCGTCGTACTTTCCCCGATTTTCCAGGGAATGTCACCGATGGTCTTCACCGTTCTTTTAATGGCGATGGCGGTTCTCTTAACCAACCTCTGCAACAGCCTGGTAATCGGTATGATTCTGCAGCCGGTTATCGTTACATATTGTACACAGACCGGAGCCAACCCGGCACCGATCGTTACGCTGTTAATTATCTTTGTACTGTTATCGGCGGCTATTACGCCGGCAGCTTCCCCGTTTGCGGCGATCCTGCACAGCAACAAGGAATGGGTTCCGACCAAGTACGTTTACCAGTATACGATTCCATTCGTAATTCTGGAACTGATTATCGTTCTTGTGATCGGTGTCCCGTTAGCAAATCTGTTAATGTAAGTTTAGAAAGGAGTTATGTATCATGGCACAGTATGATGTAATTATTGTTGGCGCGGGTCCTGCCGGTATGACGGCGGCAATCTACGCGGCGAGAGCGGATATGAATGTTCTGCTTCTCGACAAGCTGGCCCCGGGCGGACAGATTATCAATACAAATGAAATTCAGAACTATCCGGGGGTCGGAACGATCAACGGAGCAGAGCTTGCGTATCAGATGTTTGAGCATACACAGCAGTTTGACAATATCGCGTTCGACTACGGCACGGTAAAGAGCATCACGGACGAAGGAAAAGTAAAGAGAGTCCTCTGTGAGGAGGATGACAAGGAATTCACGGCGAAGGCCATTATCCTTGCTACCGGAACGAGACCGAGATGCCTCGATATCCCGGGAGAAGATAAGTTCCGCGGCAACGGAATCAGCTGGTGCGCTATCTGTGACGGAGCCCAGTACCGCGACCGTGACGTTGTGGTAATCGGCGGAGGCAATTCCGCGGTGGAGGAATCCATATTCCTTGCCGGCATCGTAAAATCACTGACGATTGTAACCATGTTTGATTTGACGGCTGATCCGATGGCCTGCGACAAGCTTCGCGCCATGGACCATGTAACCGTTTATCCATACCAGGATATCCTGGAATTTACCGGAGACACGAAGCTGACCGGCGTTCATTTCAAGTCCACGAAGACCGGCGAGGAGAACACGGTTTCCTGTGACGGCGTATTCGAATATATCGGACTCACACCAACCACAGAATTCTTAAAGGATTTAGGCGTGTTAAACCAGTTCGGCTATGTGGAAGTAGACGAGAAGATGCATACAAAGACAGCCGGTATCTACGGAGCCGGAGACTGTGTGACCAAGAACCTGCGCCAGGTAATTACTGCCTGTGCGGATGGCGCGATCGCAGCTCAGGAAGCTTCCCACTACGTACAGAATTTAGAAGATTAAACAACGATTCATGCCCGCCTGTTTTCCTGTGACGAACGATAACGAAATTTTATTGTAAGATAAAAAATTAGAATTTTACTTTATTGTTATTTTGCAATAAAATAGAATTAGTATGTTTAGAATGGGAAAACAGTGTGGAGTTCATACAAAAGGAAAGGAAGAAAGATTATGTTAAAGGAAGTAAACAGCGAAGAATTTAAGGAACTGGCCGGAAAAGGCCTGGTACTGGCGGACTTTTTTTCAACCACCTGTGGACCCTGTAAGATGTTGGGATTTGTATTGAAAGACGTAGAGAAGGAATTCGGCGACGACTTAACCATTTTAAAGGTTGATTTCGACCAGAATAAAGATTTGACAGCAGAATATGGCGTGACAGGATACCCAACCCTGGTTCTTTTAAAGGAAGGCGAGGAAGTAGGACGTCTTCAGGGCTTACAGCAGAAACCGGTTATCATCAAGCTGGTAGAAGAACACAAATAAGAACCTAACGAATAAGAACAGATACGGGGAGGTATCATCATGTCAGTAAAATATTCATTTGAAGATCATATTGTAAACAGACAGTACGAAGCAGAGCAGGAGATGTTAAAGGAATTCGAAGCAGGTAATTACACAATTGCCAATCCGCTCGTAAAATATAACGCTTATCTTGTCAATCCGTTATCCGCAGTTGTATGTTTCCATACAGAAAAAGAAACAGCCATCACCGTTACCGTGCTTGGCAAGACACCACAGGGCAATATCAGCCACACATTCCCGAAGGCAAAGAAGCACGTGCTTCCGATCGTAGGTCTGTATTCCGATTATCAGAACAGAGTTGAGATCAGAGCTTACCGCGGCGAGTCCAACATCATCACCATCGATGTACCGGATGTGTTTGACGGCAAGGAAGTAATCTATTCCATGGATACGACTCCTGAGTATTTACAGGACAACATCATCTTAGTATCTCCGGCAGGCGAGGATCTGGCAGTTGGATTCGACTACGCAGGCGATGCAAGATGGCATATGACGATTCCATGTGTATTCGATGTGAAGAGACTGAAAAACGGCAACTTAATCATGGGTTCCCACCGGGTAATCCAGATGCCTTACTATATGTCCGGTTTATACGAGATCAGCCCATGCGGAAAGATCTACAAGGAATTCCGTCTCCCGGGCGGCTACCATCACGATGAGTTCGAGATGGAGGACGGCAATCTCTTAAGTCTGACAGACGATTTAACCAGCGAGACAGTAGAAGATATGTGCGTTCTGATCGACCGCAACACAGGCGAGATCTTAAAGACCTGGGACTACAAGAAGTTCCTCGATCCAAAGAAGGTAAGCAAGTCCGGCAGCTGGTCTGACCATGACTGGTTCCACAACAACGCCGTATGGTACGACAAGAATACTAATTCCTTAACCTTCTCAGGACGTCACATCGATTCCATGGTAAACATCGATTATGAGACCGGAGAACTGAACTGGATCATCGGCGATCCGGAAGGATGGCCGGAAGAGATGCAGAAGTACTTCTTCAAACCAGTCGGCAATAACTTCGGATGGCAGTACGAGCAGCACGCCTGCGTCATCACACCTGACGGCGATGTTATGTGCTTCGACAACCATCACTACGGTTCCAAGAACCCGGAGAAATATCTGGCGGCCAGGGATAACTATTCCAGAGGCGTCCGTTACAAAATCAACACCGATGACATGACCATCGAGCAGGTATGGCAGTACGGCAAGGACAGAGGAGCAGAATTCTTCTCCCCATACATCTGTAACGTAGAGTACTACAACGAAGGACACTACATGGTTCATTCCGGCGGTATCGCATACGACACAGAAGGCAATCCTTCCGAGGCGCTGGGCGCATTTGCAAAGGATCAGGGCGGCCGTCTGGAGAGTATTACGGTTGAGATCTGTGACAACAAGAAGATGCTTGATTTACACGTACCGGGCAACTATTACCGCGGCGAGAAGCTGAAATTATACAGCGACGGCATCAACTTAGAGCTTGGCAAGGGCCAGATTTTAGGCGAGATGGGCGTTACGAAGGAATTCGATACCGAGATCCCGTTAGAACCGTCAGGCGAGATGCTTCCGGAGAGCTGCAACGCGAGAATCGAAGACGAGATCGACCGTTTCACATTCTTCTCCCGTTTCGAGAAAGGCCAGCTGGTTATGCTTCTGTTAGAGCAGGGCGAAGAGGTTCACCGCTACTTCATCTCCACTACGGCGGTTCCGTTCCTGGCGATGTGCTGCGGTACATTCCTCGATTCCGACGACAGAAATACGAGAACCAACATTAATAAGACAGGATTAAAAGGTACCTATGATCTTCGTGTTATCATCGATGACAAGAAGTATGAGACAGGCGTTACGATCAGCTGTTAATCATCAGGATCTGACACTGTAACAGGATGCAAGAAGACACATAAAGACTGCAGGAGGGGGCCGCGATTTAAAGACGCCCCCCCTTCGCAGGTTTTCAGGAGGGTTTATGGGAGTTTTATACAAAGAAGTAAAACATATCATTGACCAGCAGTATGAGGCGGAATCAAAATTTCTGGAGGAGTACGGAAAGGAAAGCCATACCATCGCTAATCCTTACGTTGTGCTCAATCCATATCTGATTGCGCCTCTTACCGCGCTTGTTATGTTTGAGAATGAAAAACCGGCTTTCGCCAAGGTTACGGTGAAAGGAAAAGAGGCGGCCGGAGATTACATGTACCGCCCAAAATCAGACGCAAGAAAGATGGTTCTTCCGATATACGGCCTGTACGCGGACTATGAGAATACCGTAGTCATCGAGCTGAGCACAGGGGAGACCGCGACTCTTAAGATCGTGACAGAGAAGGCTTCCGAAAAGTTAAAGAAGCCAACCTCCATCCGGACCACGCCGGAGTACATGGAAGACAACGTCATGATGGTGAGTCCGACTTCACCGGCTTATACGGCGGCTTACGACTATGCGGGGGACGCGCGCTGGTATAACACGCTGAATCTGGCCTTTGATTTAAAGCGTGTCCGCAACGGACGCCTTTTCGTGGGAACCGACCGTCTGGTGGCTCCGCCTTACCATACCACCGGCATCTACGAGATGGGAATGATCGGAAAGATCTATAAGGAATTCCGCATTCCGGGCGGCTATCACCATGATGAGTGGGAGATGGAAAATGGAGATATTTTGATCTTGACCCAGTATCTGGCCCGTGGTACCGTAGAAGATGCATGTGTCATGGTAGACAGAAATACCGGAGAGATCCTAAAGGAATGGGATCATCAGGACGTGCTTCCTGTTTACCCGGTCGGCGGCTCCGGAAGCCAGGATGCACACGACTGGTTCCATAACAATGCAGTATGGTACGACAAGAAGACGAATTCTCTTACCTTCTCCGGACGCCATCAGGATATCATCATCAACCGTGATTTTGAGACCGGGAAGCTGAACTGGATCATCGGTGATCCGACCGGCTGGCCGGAGGATATGCAGAAGTATTTCTTCAAACCGGTCGGCGGGGACTTCGACTGGCAGTATGAACAGCACGCCTGCATGGTGCTTCCAAACGGCGATATCATGTGCTTCGACAACGGCCACTGGCGTTCCAAGGAGAAGGAACACTACGTGGACGCGAAGGATAACTTCTCCCGCGGCGTGATCTATCACATCGACACGGACAACATGACGATCGAGCAGGTATGGCAGTACGGAAAAGAGAGAGGCGCCGAGTTCTTCTCCTGCTACATATGCAACTGTGAGTACTATGAGAGAGGCCATTATCTCGTTCATTCCGGCGGTATCGGCAAGCTGAACGGAGAATGGATGAACATGCCTGGCGCAGGTATGACGGCGGCCATCGACGATGGATCGGCTGAACTCAGTTCCATCACCGTAGAGGTGAAGGACGATGTTGTTCTGTATGAGATGCATCTGCCGGCCAACTACTACCGTGCGGAGAAGCTCCACTTATACGACGAGGGCGATGCAGTGACCTTCGGACGCGGAGAGATTCTTGGAAGTATCGGTATGACTGAGGAATTCCTGACGGAAGTACCTGCAGAAGACGGCGGCATGGTCCCGGATTCCTATAAGACGAAGATCGCAAAGGAAGCGGACCGCCTTGTATTTAAGGCAAGCTTTGAAAAGGGCACGCTGGTCATGCTGAATTTAGAGGGCGAAAACGGAAGCCCGACACGTCACTACTTTGTTCCAACCACAAAGCGCCCGTTCCTGGCCATGTGCGTAGGCACATTCCTGGAACACGATGAGAGAGCCGTGGAATTCCCTGTCAGCAGTGAGGGAATAGAAGGAACATATAAAGTTACCGTTACCATCGATGAAAAGAAATATGATACAGGAGTTACAGTAAACTTCTAAACAATTTCTTTATCATACCAACGAGACTGAAGGAGTCAAAAAAAGGAGGATACACTCAATGGGTTACAAAGTAAGCTTTGAAGAAGCGAACAAGATCTTTGCAGCGCTCCAGGATGAATACGAAATCTGGGCACCGAAAAGATTTGTAGGAAAAGGAAGATATTCCGACACCGATATGATCAAGTATGACAAGATTAACACTGTAGAAGAGATCGAGTACATGGATAAGTCCGATTTCCCTGCAAAAGAAGTGTTAAGCCCGATCACAGAATCCCTGTTCTATTTCACAGAGGACGAGTACATTGAGAGCAAGGCTACAGACAAGAAGCTTTTAATCTTCATGAGACCGTGTGATATCCATGCACAGCATCATCAGGAGAAGATCTACTTAAGCAACGGCGGCTTCGAGGACATGTACTATAAGCGCATGAACGAGAAAGTGAAAATCGTCATGATGGAATGTACCACAGGCTGGGATACCTGCTTCTGCGTAAGCATGGGTACCAACAAGTCCGAGGATTACTCCATGGCAGTCCGCTTCGGCGAAGGCGAGTTAAGCCTGGAGGTGAAGGACGATGCGTTCGCTCCTTACTTCGAAGGCAAGAACGAGACCGGATTTAAGCCGGAATACGTAGAGAAGAATCAGCTGACCGTTGAAGTTCCGGAGATTCCGAACAAGGAAGTATTAACCAAGTTAAAGAACCACCCGATGTGGAATGAATACAATAAGCGCTGTATCTCCTGTGGTGCCTGTACCGTAGCCTGCAGCACCTGTACCTGCTTCACCACCACAGACATCATCTACAATGAAAATGCCAACGTTGGCGAGAGAAAGAGAACAACCGCTTCCTGTCAGGTTAAGGGCTTCTCCGATATGGCCGGCGGCATGAGCTTCCGCAACACAGCCGGAGACAGAATGCGCTTTAAAGTGCTTCACAAATTCCATGATTACAAGGAACGTTTCCAGGATTACCATATGTGCGTAGGCTGCGGCAGATGTATCGACCGTTGTCCAGAATACATTTCCATCGCTGCTACTGTAAAGAAGATGGCGAATGCGATCGATGAAATCGTTGCAGAAGAGAATAAATAGGGAGAGGTGGACGAAGAGATGAATAACATAGTAAAACCTGTTGCATGCAAGATTCTTGAAGTTAAGAGAGAAAGCTTACATGAATATACATTTAAAGTTGCAACCGATATTAAACCGGAGCACGGACAGTTCTTACAGCTCTCCATTCCGAAGGTAGGAGAGGCTCCTATCTCCGTCAGCTCTTTCGGCGACGGCTGGATGGATTTCACGATCCGTTCCGTTGGTAAAGTAACCGATGAGATTTTCGAGAAGCAGGCCGGCGATACCTTATTCCTTCGCGGCGCTTACGGAAAAGGCTGGCCGGTAGAGAAGTTCCAGGGCAAGCATGTGGTAGTTATCACAGGCGGTACTGGTCTGGCTCCTGTAAAGAGCATGTTAAACATGTTCTATGACAATCCTGATTACGTAAAGAGCGTAACCTTAATCAGCGGATTCAAGAACGAGGAAGGCATCATCTTCAAGAACGACCTTGATAAGTGGCATGACAGATTTACCACATTCTATACACTGGACAGAGATCAGAAGGAAGGCTGGAACACAGGTTTCGTAACCGAGTTCGTTTCCAAGGTTCCATTTTCCGAGTTTGACGGCGATTACGAAGTAGTAATCGTAGGACCGCCGCCAATGATGAAGTTCACAGGCCTGGAAGCTGTTAAATGCGGCGTTCCGGAAGAGAAGATCTGGGTATCCTTCGAGCGTAAGATGTCCTGTGCTGTCGGCAAATGCGGCCACTGCCGAATCGACGAGGTTTATGTTTGCTTAGACGGCCCGGTATTCAACTATACACAGGCCAAATATCTGGTTGACTAAGGAAAGGAGCGAATAGAGAATGAATCACGATATTGATATTAAAAAAGTACGTATCAACTGTTTCAGACAGTCAAAAGTAGCGGGAGAGTTCATGCTTCAGCTCCGTGTTCCGGGCGCTTTAATCGAAGCGAAACACTTAACCATGGTTCAGGAAATCTGTGAGAAATGGGGCAACGGCACCTTCCACATGGGTACAAGACAGACCTTAAATATTCCTGGAATCAAATTTGAGAATATCGAAGAAGTAAACAAATACATCAAGAAATACATCTCCGATGTTGATATCGAGATGTGTAACGTGGATATGGAATCCGATGACTACGGCTACCCGACAATCGGCGCCCGTAACATCATGTCCTGTATCGGCAACGCACACTGTATCAAAGGCAACATCAACACCTATGAGCTGGCCCGCAAGATCGAGAAACTGATCTTCCCGTCTCACTACCACATCAAGGTAGCTGTCGCAGGATGTCCAAACGACTGTGTAAAGGCAAACTTTAACGATTTCGGTGTTATGGGTGTCAACAAGCAGGTTTATGATATTGACCGCTGTATCGGATGCGGCTCCTGTGTGGAGGCGTGTGAGCACCATGCAACAGGCGTATTAAGCCTGAATGCCAACGGAAAGATTGACAAGGACGCATGCTGCTGCGTAGGCTGCGGCGAATGTTCCCTGATCTGCCCGACAGGAGCATGGACCAGAGGCACCAAGAAGCTTTACCGCGTAACCTTAGGCGGCCGTACCGGCAAGCAGAATCCGCGTGCAGGCAAGCTGTTCTTAAACTGGGTAACCGAGGATGTTGTTTTAGGCATGTTCGGAAACTGGCAGAAGTTCTCCGCATGGGCGTTAGACTACAAGCCGGAGTACTTACATGGCGGTCACTTAATCGACCGTGTCGGATACAAAGAGTTCGTAAAGCATATCTTCGAGGGTGTTGAATTCAATCCGGAAGCTAAGATGGCAGACGATATTTACTGGGCTGAGAACGAGCAGAGAGGCAATATGCACGTTATGCCGATCTCCCAGCACAAGCATGCCGGCCCGGCTGAAACAGCAAACTATACATTTACACAGAAATAAATAATGGAAAGGGAGGGCGCGCCATCTACATCAGACCACCGCGCCCTCCCTGTTTCATTGAAACACCGGGGTACGCAGAGCTGCTGCACATGATACACGCTGTAAAGATACCCGGCGCGATTTGTTACGATAAAAAAGCAGGAAAATTGAGCGTACTGTGCCTCCTTAGAGACATCCCCATGGACTTCTCCCAGGCACGCACCCCGAAAATTGGTATAAAATTCCCCCTCACATCCCTTATCCAAAAAGTGAGTCCAATTTTCCCTCAATTACTCCCGCTTTTTTTATCGTTATATTTTCCCGTTTCAATACATCTGTTACAAAACCCCTGTTTTATACATCTGTTCTAAATGAGAATTTTATGATAAAATAGACAGGTCTTAAAACACAGAAAGAAGAGGAAGAGAATGGCATATTTCCCATTTTTTATGGATATAGAGGGGCAGCGATGCTTAATCGTCGGAGGCGGAATCGTTGCCTGCCGGAAGGTAGAGGTTCTTTTGGACTACGGACCGGAGATCGTCGTCGTGTCCCCTGAGATGACGGACCGTATGGTACGGTACGGCGAAACTGCGGACGGTAAGGTAACGCTTCTTTGCCGGGAGTATCAGGAGGAAGACTTAGACGGCGTGGATTTTGTGGTCGCGGCCACGGCGGATGAAGAACTGAACCGGCGGATTTCCCTGGTCTGCAGAGAACGGCGGATTCCGGTGAATGTGGTGGATGTCAGGGAGGAATGCAGCTTCATTTTCCCGGCTCTGATCAAGGACGAGGATATTACCGTGGGAATCTCCACCGGCGGAAGCAGCCCCACCATCGCACAGTATTTAAAGGCAAAGTTCCGTGCGGCGATTCCGGAGGGCTTCGGGAGACTGGCTGCAGAACTGGGGACGTACCGTGAGCTGGTGAAGGAGCGGGTGCCCATCCTTTCTGTCAGAACCGCGGTCTTTAAAGAGATGGTTGAGGAAGGAATCCGTCAGGGCGGAACATTTACCAGGGAACAGGCAGAGCAGTTGATTGACAGAAAGTTAGAGGAATTGGAGAAAGACCATGAATAAGATGATTCGTATCGGGACGAGAAAGAGCGCTCTGGCGATGGTACAGACAGAACTGGTGGCGGAAGCGCTGAAACGCGTTCAGCCGGGACTTTTGGTTGAGACAGTGACGAAAGTGACGGAAGGGGACCGCATCTTAAATAAGCCCCTGCTGGAGTTTGGCGGAAAGGGCGTCTTCGTGACGGAATTCGAGCAGGCGCTGTTAAAGGGCGAGATTGACTTTGCGGTACACAGCGCCAAGGATCTCCCCATGGATTTAGAGGATGGACTGGGGATCGTGGCCGTGCCTCCGAGAGAGGACCCGAGAGACGTGCTGATGACGCCTACAGGAACCGACTTAAGCGCGAAAAAGGAGATTGTTATCGGCACCTCCAGCTTACGACGGAGGCTTCAGATCGAGGCGCTGGGAAAGAAGCTGTGGCCCGGTTCAGTTGTGCGGTGCGAGGATATCCGGGGAAATATCCAGACGAGGATCAGAAAGATGGATGAAGGCCTCTATGACGCGATTATTCTGGCCGCTGCAGGCCTGAAACGCATGAAGATGGTTAATCCTCCGGCTGACGGTCTGGAGGAATATTTTGAGACAAATGGGACGTATGATTTTCATTACTTTGACTGTGAGACGTTTATTCCGGCCGGAGGACAGGGAATTCTGGCCGTGGAGGGGCGGATCGAGGACAGGACCTGCGAGCTGGCGGTGCGCATCCAGGACGAGGAGGCGAAGACGTGCCTCATACTGGAACGGAAGATCTTAAAGCTGCTGGAGGCGGGCTGTCACGAACCGATCGGCGTGTACTCCAGAATCAGGAACGAACAGATCGAAGTATTTGGAATCAACAGGCGGAACGGAGAAACGAAGCGTGTGTATCTGACAGGCGGGACCGGGGAGCTGGATCTTCTTGCGGAACGCGCGGCGAAAGGACTGAGATAGAGATGAAGGAAACGGGTAAAGTATTTCTGGTCGGAGCAGGCCCTGGAGATCCGGGACTGATTACGGAAAAAGGGTTAAAGAGGCTGCGGGAATGTGATGTGGTGGTTTACGACCATCTGGCGTCCGAGCGCTTTTTAGACGAGGTTCCGGAGGAGAGCCAAAGGATATACGTGGGAAAAAAGGCGGGCTGCCACTACATGAAGCAGGAGGAGATCAATCAGCTTTTGGTGGATCTGGCCAGGGAGGGAAAGAACGTGGTCCGGTTAAAGGGCGGTGATCCCTTCGTCTTTGGACGCGGCGGGGAAGAGGTGATGGCTGTTTCCCGGGAAGGCATTCCTTTTGAGGTGGTATCCGGAGTCACATCGGCGGTCGCCGCGCTGGCATCGGCGGGGATTCCGGTGACGCATCGGGCCGTCAGCAGGAGCTTTCATATCATGACCGGCCATACTATGACGGAGGCGGGAAAGCTGCCCCTCGATTTCTCGGAGTTTGCAAAGCTTTCGGGCACTCTGATCTTTCTCATGGGGCTGTCTCATCTTCCGCTGATCGTAAAAGGGCTTATGGAGAACGGAAAACCGGGAAGCACGCCAGCGGCGGTCATCGAAAAGGGCACGCTGCCGGGACAGCGCGTCGTGCGCGGAACGCTTGACACCATGGAACAGCGGGTGGCGGAGGAAGGGATTGGAACCCCGGCCATCATCGTTGTGGGGGAAGTGACTGCGCTGGATTTCGCCTCCACGTACCACGAGCCTCTGGAAGGCGCCAGAGTGGCGGTGACCGGAACGGATCTGCTGGCAGCCAAGCTGAGAAAGAGTCTGGAGGAGGCGGGAGCCTATACAGAGTGTGTCCTCAGCATGGAACTGGAATCCCACCGGTCCGGTGAGGCGATGAAGACCGCCTATGAGAGAATGGCGGATTACAGATGGATCGTATTTACCAGCGCCAATGCGGTGCGTGAGTTCTTTCTCGGCCTTCTGGAGAGCGGAGGGGATAACCGCAGGCTCGGCCATGTGAAGTTTGCCGCTGTGGGTAAGGGAACGGCAAAGGAACTGCTCCGGTACGGATTTACGACGGATTACACGCCGGAGGAGTACTGCGCGGCCGCCCTTGCCGAGGGTCTTAAGCGCGTTGTGAAGGAGGGGGAACGCCTCCTGATCCCGAGGTCCTTCAAAGGCTCGCCGGAACTGGTTGAGATTCTGGACAGCGCCGGAATCGTGTACGATGATATCGTCCTTTACGACGTGGCAGAGCGGAGAAAGGGAGCAAAGGAAATGGCGGAATCCCTCAAAAAAGCGGATTACTTAACGTTTGCCAGCGGTTCCGGAGTGGACGCCTTCTTTGAAAATGCGGGTGAAGACGTGACCGCGCTTCTGGACGGGATTCGTGTGGTGTGTATCGGCGATATTACGGCCAGAAAGCTGGAGGAGCACGGAAGAAAGGCAGATGTGACAGCTGCCAGATTCACGGTGGAAGGCATGACGGAGGCTATCTCCCGGGACTGGAACCGGGGAAGCGAAAACTGATTCTCATGCCTTCGAGAGCATCGGTGGAAAAAGGAACCTGTCTACAGTGCGTAAATTCACAGAAAAATTCTGAAAAGATATAAAATAAAAACAATAAAATCTTAAAAAAACATAAAGTAGATAAACATTTCCGATTTGATCTTGATATATGTGAATTTTAGGTATATTTTATTACTAGAGGAATGTGAGTGCTCATAGCGAGGAGGCAGGATCATGGATTATTTGGTTGTTTATACAAGCAATACAGGCAATACAGAAAAAGTAGCGATGAAAATATTCGATTCATTACCGGGCCGTTCGAAGGATATCCAGAGGCTGGAGGAGCTGCGTGACGAGGAGGCGGATACCTACTTCGTGGGCTTCTGGAATGACAGAGGCACCTGCGGGAGCCGTGTGATGGAATTCCTTTCCGGTCTGCACGGCAAGAAGGTGGCTCTCTTCGGGACCTGCGGGATGGGCGGAAGCAGTGAGTATTTTAAACAGGTGGAGAACCGGGTGTCCGTCTTTGTGCCTGAGGATAATGAGTATCTGGGCTGTTTTCTATGCGGCGGCAAGATGATGCCGCAGGTACTGGACCGTTACAAACAGATGCAGGCCATCAACGATTCCGCCCAGATCCGGACGATGATAGCCGCGTACGAGGAGGGAATGCTTCATCCCGATGAACAGGATTTCCGGGATGCGGAAGCATTTGTGGAAGAGGTTCTTAATAAGTAACTGGCGGATAAAGGAGAAAAAGCATGGGTATCAAAAATGAGGACGACAATAAAAGCCCAAGAAAACCATTTATATACTACTATTTAATCGTCATGATCGTCATGATTCTGTTCAACGCCCTGATGGTGCCGTGGATACAGTCCAGAACCGTGATCGAGGTGCCGTACAGTACGTTCCTTGAGAAGGTGGACGCCGGGCAGGTGACGGATGTCGCCAGAACGGACTCGGAGATCCAGTTTATTGCGAACACAGGCGAGAAGGACAGGAATGGAAAAGAGATATACGCGACGTATAAGACAGGCCCGTGGCCGGATGAACAGCTGACCGAACGGCTTCTGGCTCATAAAGAAATCAATTTTCAGAAGACAATTGTGGAGCCGGTGAATCCGCTGCTGTCATTTTTCTTAACCTGGATTCTTCCGATTCTGATATTCGTATTCCTTGGGAATATGATGGCGAAGCAGATGCAGAAGCGTATGGGCGGCGGCAATGCCATGACCTTTGGAAAATCCAATGCCAAGATTTACGCGGAGTCGGAGACCGGCAAGACCTTTGCCGACGTGGCGGGCCAGGAAGAGGCCAAGGATGCCCTGAAGGAAATCGTGGATTTCCTCCATAACCCGCAGAAATATGCGGATATCGGCGCCAGCCTTCCGAAGGGCGCGCTACTGGTTGGCCCTCCTGGTACCGGCAAGACGCTTCTCGCCAGAGCCGTGGCGGGTGAGGCACACGTGCCGTTCTTCTCCATCTCCGGTTCGGAATTCGTAGAGATGTTTGTCGGTATGGGCGCTTCCAAGGTAAGGGATCTGTTTAAGCAGGCTAACGAGAAGGCCCCCTGTATCGTCTTCATCGATGAGATCGATACCATCGGTAAGAAACGTGACGGCGGCGGCTTCAGCGGCAACGATGAGCGGGAGCAGACGTTGAATCAGCTTCTGGCCGAGATGGACGGATTCGACGGAAAGAAGGGAGTCGTTATCTTAGCGGCCACCAACCGTCCCGACTCACTGGATAAGGCGCTGCTTCGTCCGGGCCGTTTTGACCGGAGAATTCCGGTGGAACTTCCTGACCTTGGCGGACGCGAGGCGATCCTGAAGGTACACGGAAAGAATGTGAAGCTGTCCGATGATGTGAATTTCCATGACGTGGCGCTGGCAACAGCGGGCGCCAGCGGCGCGGAGCTTGCCAATATTGTCAACGAGGCGGCCTTACGGGCGGTCCGCATGGGCAGAAAGCTCGTGTCTCAGGAAGATTTAGAGGAGAGCGTGGAGGTGGTCATCGCCGGATACCAGAAGAAGGATTCCGGTGTCAGCGTCAACGAGCGGAAGATCATCGCCTACCACGAGGTGGGACACGCACTGGTTGCGGCATGCCAGAGCAATTCCGCACCAGTACACAAGATTACGATTATCCCCAGAACATCGGGAGCACTGGGCTACACCATGCAGGTGGATGAGGAGCAGCGGTATCTGCTCACAAAGGATGAGGCGCTTAATAAGATCGCCACCTTCACCGGCGGCCGTGCGGCGGAAGAGCTGATCTTCCATTCCGTGACCAGCGGAGCTTCCAATGATATCGAGCAGGCGACGAGAATTGCACGGGCCATGGTGACCCGGTACGGCATGAGCGAGACGTTTGATATGGTGGCCTTAGAGACGGTGACGAACCAGTATCTGGGCGGCGATACGTCGCTGGCCTGTGCACCGGACACGGCGAAGCTGATCGACGAGGAAGTGATAAAGATTGTCAGAGAGCAGCACCAGAAGGCCCTTCAGATCTTAAAAGAGAACGAAGGAAAGCTGCACGAGATAGCAGAGTATTTACTGGATAAGGAAACGATTACCGGCGAAGAATTTATGGATATATTTCATAAAACAAGCGAAAATTCCGTTGAAATCTAAGCCCTGATTCATACGGTAGACTGACAACCCAGGGTTTCGGGAACCAGGAAGCCGCGGTATTTCATGACGGACTGGTCTTTCAGGATCGACATGCGGCGGCGCCACTCTCGTGGTGTCTGCCCCATGGTGTCGTGAAACTGCCGGTTGAAGCTGGACACGGAATGATAGCCCACCTCCTCTGATATGGAGAGGACAGAGGCCTCCGTCGTGCGAAGCAGGGAGGCGGCCTGGCGGATCCGGGTGTCTGTCAGATACTTAAGCGGACTGGTCTCCATGACGGATGAGAAGATTCTTCTGAAATGAGCCGGGCTTAGGCTGCAGAGTTCAGCCAGATATTCCATAGAAAAATCGTCCATGTAGTGACTGCGGATATATTCCAGTGCAGGAGCGATGACCAGCGCATTTTCAGGCGGCTGGTCATCTTTTTTTTCTGCCGATGCAGCAATCTGCCGGTATGCCCTGGCAAGATCGGTCAGAAGCGTGAGGAAGAGACCGCGCACTGAGATCTCATAATAGTCTTTTTTTCGTTCAAGCTCTCTCATAATCTTCGCTGCCAGAGCGTGGACCTCCGGGTAATCCCGTTCGTTTAAAATCAGGCTGGTCCGGTGCTCCAGAATCGTTAAAAGGTTGAAAATGCGAAGATCCGATCCCGAAAATAATGGCGTTAAGAGCCCCGTGAGATCGACAAACAGGTACGACCATTTGCTTGCCGTACCAGGGGAACTGTAAGTGGTGTGGGGAACATCGCAGGAGATCACGGTCAGATCACCGGCCCCAAACGGCCGTTTCGTGTCTTCGAAGATCATGGTGCCGCTGTCCGATTCACAGAGCCCGATCTCCAGGCAGTTGTGGATATGAAGCCGGGGAGAGGCCACGTCGGAGATCCGCCATTCCTCCCCGGATAAGAAGAGAACCGGAAAACGGGAGGACAGGTTGTAATCACGGAATTCAATGTATGGTCTTTTGCGTCTGGGCATGGGTGCTTCCTCCTTTTTTCTATGATCCCATTATATCCGTAAATGATTGAAAATGCAAAGTATTTGCCGCACTCTGACTGGAATGAGTGCGGCTGTTTTTATATAATTAAGAAAGATATTTCTAAAGTGAACCATCGCAGGCAGAGAATATTGCAATGTGGATAATTTGGAAGGAGAAGATTTATCATGGAGAAGACAAAGGGAAGTTTTACACTGCCGGGGGAAGCCGGCTATGAGGAGCTGACGCTCAAGCTGGCGGAACGCTGGGGCGCCGATGTGATCAGAGACAGTGACGGCACGGAGCTGTCGGAGGAGATCACAGGCGCGGGATATGGAATTTATTCCACCATCTGCCTCATACGTGATCACAATGAGTGGGCGAAGGCCCATCCGGACCAGCTTCAGCAGACGTTTCTCGTGACAGACCCGAAGACGGCGTTTGGCGGGGTACTGACGTTTGACTTGATGGAGGATTTTTTTACCGAACAGTTTACTATAAACGACAGCCCGGAAGCGCTTGCTTACTGGCAGGTCTTTGACCGCACGGAGGAGACGGAGGTATCCCGCGCCAGCTGGCGTTATGATAAAAACAGCGGATTCGTGGTACTTGAGGGAGCGCATCCATTTCATGACTATACGGTGAATTTCCTGGCATACCGGATCTGGGAAGAAATCTCGATGTACAACCATGTGACAAATAACTGGGAGAAAGAGCATCTGATGCCGGTAGATCCAATCCACGAGGAGACCAGAGAATATCTCTATGGCTGGATGAAGAATTGGTGCGATACCCATCCGGTGACGACGGTAGTCCGGTTTACCTCCCTGTTTTATAATTTTGTGTGGATGTGGGGCAACAGCGAAAAGAAGAGAAATTTATTTACAGACTGGGGCTCCTATGATTTTACGGTCAGCCCCGCGATGCTGAAGGCGTTTGAGGCGGAATACGGCTACGGCCTGACGGCGGAGGATTTCATCAATCAGGGAAAATTTCATGTCACCCATATGCCGCCTTCCAGGCGCCAGCTGGATTATATGGCCTTTGTAAACCGTTTCGTTGTGGACTTCGGGAAACGCCTGGTGGAACTGGTGCACAGCTGCGGAAAGAAGGCGTATGTGTTCTACGACGACAGCTGGGTGGGAGTGGAGCCGTATAACGACCATTTTAAGGAGTTCGGCTTTGACGGCCTGATCAAATGCGTCTTTTCCGGCTATGAGGTCCGGCTCTGCGCCGGAGCAGAGGTGGAGACGCATGAGCTGAGGCTTCATCCTTACTTATTCCCGGTTGGGCTGGGAGGAGCACCCACGTTCTGCGAGGGAGGAGACCCGGTCCGCGATGCGAAAGAGTACTGGATCCACGTGCGCCGCGCGCTGCTCAGGGAAAAGATTGACCGGATCGGTCTTGGCGGATATCTGCATCTGGTGGAAGACTTCCCCGATTTTTGCAGCTATATGGAGACGATCGCGGATGATTTCCGGCGGATTAAGTCCTTCCATGAAGAGGGCGCTGTGTATACACTGCCGATTCGGGCTGCGGTGCTCCATTCCTGGGGAAAGCTTCGTTCCTGGACACTGTCCGGTCATTTTCACGAAACGTATATGCACGACCTGATCCATATCAACGAGGCTCTCTCAGGGCTTCCGGTTTCGGTGGAATTCATAAATTTTGAAGATGTAAAGGCGGGATGCCTGAAAGGCGTCGATGTCCTGATCAATGCCGGGGCGGCTGGAAGTGCCTGGAGCGGCGGGATGGCCTGGAATGACAGTGGTGTCACGGAAGCGGTCTCACGCTGGGTCTATGAGGGCGGCGTGCTTATCGGAGTAGGCGAACCGTCGGCAGCACCCGGGGCATCCGCGTATTTCCGTCTGGCTTCTGTGTTGGGAGTGGACGAGGATACGGGGGCAAAGGTGTGTCATGGACGCTGGGAGTATGAACTGGCGGAGAAACCCGGTCTGATACCGGCGGGAGCTTCCGTGCGCGGCAGAAAGGGCATCTGCCTTACAGGCCCCGACACGGAGGTGATTGGGGAAAAGGATGGCCTGCCCGCCATTACGTCTCACCGTTTTGGCGGCGGCACCGCGTTCTATCTCAGCAGCTTCCAGGTGACGCCGGAAAATACCAGGATGCTCTTAAACCTGATGGTAAGCGGAATGGGTATGGATTTAAACCAGAAATATCTGACGGACAGCCCCGATACGGAATGCGCCTGGTATCCGGCCTCCGGTAAGCTGGTGGTGATTAATAACAGCGGCGAAGAACGGGAAACCGTGATTCGGATGGAAGCCGGCCGGCAGACGGTGAGATTAGAACCGTACGGCATGGCAGTGCTGGATGGGGCCGTGAACGGTAACCGACCGGAATAAAGGCTGGTATAAAAATGAATTTTCCATTGAAAATCGCCTGAGAGTAGTAGTATAATCTATCCTTGTATGGAAAAGTGAGGAAAGAGGTAGAACAATGGTAAAGGATTTAACGGTAGGGAAACCATCGTCAGTGCTCTGGCGTTTCTCCATCCCCATGTTTGTCAGCGTAATTTTTCAACAGATGTATAATATCGCGGACAGCGTGGTGGCTGGTAAATTTGCAGGTGAGGCGGCTCTGGCAGCCGTTGGGGCGTCTTATCCCATCACCATGATCTTTATGGCGGTGGCGGTAGGCAGCAACATCGGCTGTGCGGTCGTCATTTCCCAGCTCTTCGGGGCAAAACGGTGGAAGGAGATGAAGACGGCCATCTACACGACGCTGATAGCCTGTATCGCGCTGAGTCTCAGCCTGATGGCTCTGGGCTTTCTCTTCTGCCGCCCGGTGATGAACCTGATTCAGACGCCGGCCGATATCTTCTCGGACGGAGCGCTGTATTTACGAATTTATATCGGCGGATTTCTGTTTCTGTATCTCTATAATGTGTGTACAGGCATCTTTACATCTCTGGGAGATTCTAGGACGCCGCTTTATTTCCTGATTGGTTCCTCTCTGGGAAATATTCTGCTGGATATGATCTTCGTCATCGTCTTTCACTGGGGGGTGGCGGGCGTGGCGTGGGCGACCTTTATCGCCCAGGGAGCGGCCTGTGTGCTGGCGCTTCTGACCGTACATAAAAGAATTGCGGAGGTAAAGACGGAGGGCAGCTTTCCGCTGTTCTCCTGGAATATGCTGGAAAAGATCAGTGTGGTTGCGGTCCCCAGTATTCTCCAGCAAAGCTTCATCTCAGTAGGCAACATGTTTATACAGGGACTGGTCAACAGCTTTGGTTCCTCGGTGATCGCCGGCTACAGCGCGGCAGTGAAGCTCAATACCTTCACGATTACCTCGTTTACGACGCTGGCAAACGGACTCTCCAGCTTTACGGCACAGAACATCGGCGCAGGGCAGGAGGAACGGGTAAAGAGCGGATTCAAGGCCGGATGGTTCATGGCATTCTGCGTCGCTGTGCCATTTACAATCCTGTTCTTTTTCTTCGGCGGTCCGGCGGTGACCATCTTTATGGAGCAGACAGGCGGAGAGGCCATGAATACTGGCGTTACATTTTTAAAGATCGTCTCTCCGTTTTATGTGGTGGTTGCCACGAAACTGATGGCGGACGGCGTGCTGCGGGGATCCGGCGCCATGGGCTGTTTCATGATCGCTACATTTGCCGATCTGATTCTCCGTGTGCTGATCTCCTTCGTGCTTGCCGGACCGTTTGGTGCGGACGGGATCTGGATGTCGTGGCCCATTGGCTGGACGATCGCTACGGCGCTGTCACTCAGCTTTTATTTGAGAGGAAAATGGAAATTCAGCAGGGATTTGTGATCAGCCGTATTGCTGCAGGAGAGCAGTACTTGGTTTTGCATTGACTGGATTCTGCTATACCGGTTTAATAAGATGATGCTCATATAACGTATCAAAGGTATTTACTGCGCCTCCGTGCTCGACGATCTTCCCGTCTATGACCTTGTCGATATCAACACCGGTGAAGGAGAGCCTCTTGTGTGTCGGCTTTATTCCAATCCATTCGCCCTCGTGGGTCCCTTCCATGATGAATTCTGAAATCACATAGTCCCCATCCACGTATTGCTTGATGATTTTCATCGTGTAGTCGGGATAGGTCTTTTTTACATCAATAAGATGCTGTTTCATGCCGTCGACACCCACGTGAATGATGGTTTCTCCGGCTTTTACAACACAGTTTTCTGAGACGTACTGCGAAACCTGATCCAGCAGGTTTTCTGAGACTACGGTCTCGTAGAAATAGGTTACAATATCTTTATTCTCCATTCTGGCACCTCCGGAATGATTCTGGTTGGATCTGCTGCAATTATTTTAGAAGCATTATAACAGGTGGCAGACAATCCGTCTATAGCTGTCTGTAATTAAATTTGGTGAAATTTTAGGGAAGGAACAGCACGATCAATGTATTTTTTCAGCATTGAAAAAGGAAGAAGAGATGGAATAATCAGAAAATTAAGAAAGATATCTGGAATAAATGGCGAAGAGTGTGTATAAAAATAGAAACAATTGTAATAATTGCGTGCAATTTGAAAATTAGCAAATAACATATAAAAAATAAAGAAAAAGTATTGACAAATCAAAATGCATCCGCTATAATAAAGCCAAGATAAGAGATAAGAAAACAAAAACTCCTAAAGAAAAAGGAGAAGAAACAAACTCTTAAGTATCAAAAATATAGAAGAAGGAGGTACAGTCCACCAGAAGCAGTAATTTAGCTTAATTTATAATAAAAATTATAAATTAGGCAAAAGGAAAAACCGATCTGCCGATGCTAAAAAACCAATCTTATAAGATAAAAGCAAAAGAGGAACATCAAAGAGCTGATATCAAAAAAATAAGATAAAATCTATGAAATGTTTAAAGAACTATGATTGTTTCAAGAAGTAGAACAAAAGAATAATCATCTTTGTTATATGACGAGAAAGTATAATGAGGAATGAAAGAAAATTTTGAAATACGAAAAGATGAACAGATAGTAAGAATGAAAAGTAAGAGAATAAACAAAAAACATAGATGAGGTAGAAGAGCAACGGAGAGAGGGAAAATTTCATATAGATCATGTTAGAGAAAGTACCAGGTACAAAAAAACATGAGAGGAAAGAGGTATCAAGTCCAATGGATGAGATAGTGTAGAAACGGGTATCGGATGAATGTCAAATCAATCGGTACCCGTTTCTATCTGTCTTTTTGTGTAAAAGAAAATGAATAAAGATCCTTTTTCCGATGGCCGGTGAGAAAGCCGGCGGTCGGAATAAGGATCTTTTTTATTTCATAGGGTGAGCCCTATGAAATAAAAACCCTCCGGGAGGATGCACACTTCGCGCTAAGGAAGTATGGCCGCTGAAGCGACCGCGCTCCGGCGCGAGAGTCCGGCGGGCCGGACTCTTTATGTTTATACGGGATTCTGAGGAACAAACGATGCCGGCACAACGATATGACTATATTCCCTCTTTCCCTGAATTAACTCGATCAGCCTGGTTACACACGAGCTGGCGATCTGAGGAATGTCCTGTCTGATATAGGAGATGCGGTGGTCGTCGGGATAATCGAAGGCTGTAATCCGGTAACGGTCCCACCAGCCGCGGCGGTCCAGGATATGGGAAATGTATTTTGTAAACTCGCGGTTGACACAGAACAGGCCGTCAATCTCCGGATGGCTGTCGAGGAACCTTGCCAGAAGCGCTTCTTTTTCAGCAGGGTCCGTGACGGACAGCGGAATCAGGCACTGATGCTCCGGAGGAAGAAGACAGCCGCCCTCCTCCAGAGCCGCCTTAAAACCGGACAGCCGGTCGCTGGTTACCGTGTTATGGCTGTCGGGAGACAGGAAGGCCGGATGCGCGATTCCCTGAGAGAGGAGATGGCGGACGGCTGTCCTGGTGATTTCTTCATTATCCGTATACACGCAGCTGCAACGTATTCCTTTTAAATACCGGTCGATGAGCACAAATGGGAAATCGGTGAGATTCAGCTTTAAGATATCCTCATTGTACATCTCGTGCTCGGTCGGGAAGATGATGAGACCGCTGGCCCCCCGCTCCTTCAGCTTATGGATAGCGGCCGATTCCAGCTCCTGATTCTCCCGGGTGATGGTGACGGCCAGAATGTAATCGGTGGCGTTTAACTCCTCCTCGATACAGTTGAGAAGCTGCTGGTCGATGCTTGTCTTCATGGAAGGCATGATCAGACCGATGGTTTTTGACTTTAAGATTGTCCGGTGGTTGACGGTACTGTTAAACTCTGCGATCATCTGGAGCTGTTCCATGGGGCTTACAAAGGAGCCTTTGCCCTTCTGCCGGGTGATATATCCCTTATCCGCGAGCTCGGCCAGCGCGTTCTTGGAGGTGATATGGCTCACTAAATACTGCTCCGCCAGTTCCCGCTCTGAAGGGATACGGTCTCCGGGCTGCAGGCTTCCATCGTGGATTCTGGCCAGAATGTCTTCTATGATCTGTTTGTAGAGTGGAATGCTGTTCATAAGAGGTTACTCCTTACTTAGTATACTAATTACGGATAAGGGGTTGAAGGGCAATGCATACCATTATTATAGTTACATTGAGAAAATAAAGCAAGTCTATTGTAAAAAATATCCAAATAGGAGCGGAAATATCGAGAAAAATTAGAAGGCAATCTATTTTATACTAAGGTTAGTATATTAATTAGCCTGCTCAAATAGTATAATGAGTCCAGATGAAGGGAAGGTGTTGCAAATGCATGAAGGAAAGGGCAGGAGATTGAATAAGCCGAAACGGGTAGCGGCTTTTGTATTTATCTCTCCGGCGGTATTATTTTTAGTTGTATTTTCCGTTATACCAATGCTGTATTCGTTTGGGATCAGTTTTTTTCACTATAACACATCCATGAATGCGGATACCATACGGTTTATCGGACTGAAAAACTACGTGAGCGTACTGACGAATAAGCAGTTTCTGGATTCCGCCTGCTGGACATTTATATTTACCGTATCCGCTGTGGCGCTGAATCTCCTGTTTGGTATGACGCTGGCAGTGGTCCTCACGACGAATTTTCTCCCCAGGATATCCAAGGTGATGAAGACCGTGTTTACGATCCCCATGATGATCGCTCCTATCGTGATTGCTACCATATGGAAGCTGATGTTTTCACCCATTTACGGTGTGCTCAACGGACTGCTGGTCTCTATGGGGCTTGACCGGGTGGAATGGCTGTCCGCGGTGGTTCCGGCCAGAATCGCGCTTGTCATCGTAGAGGTCTGGGCCACCACACCGCTGTGTATGCTTATCTTTATGGCGGCGCTTAAAACCGTCCCGGAGGAGCTTTTAGAGGCTGCGACCATCGACGGAGCAAACTGGAGACAGAAATTCTTCCAGGTGACCATGCCGCTGATTCGTAACTTTACCGTCCTGGTGCTGACCATGCGTTTCATGGACGCGATCCGAATGTTCGATATTGTCTACAACTTGACGAACGGCGGACCCGGGACTTCGACAGAAACGCTGGCGTCCACCATTTACAAAATGGCATTCCGGTATTATAACGTGGGCGAGGGATCGGCAGGCGCGTTTATCTTCTTCGTGCTGATTGTGCTGTTTTCCCTGCTGATTATGAAGCTTACCGGCAAAGAAGAATAGGAGGGAATGATCATGAAGAAGAAAATATTAAAGTCTGCGGGACTTCTCATCATTCTGCTTTTGCTGGGCGTGCTGTTTTTCTTTCCGGTTTACTGGACGATCATCACGTCGTTTAAGACAAAGGCGCAGGTGTTCGTGGAACGGCCGATCCTGTGGATCGATACGCTCTATCTCGATAATTACATAGAGATATTCCGGAAATCCTACGTCGCCACCTTCTTTTCCAACAGTATGCTGGTGGCGGTGAGCACGACGGTTATTTCCCTGGCGCTGGCTACAATGGCAGGCTTCGGGCTGTCCAGGTACCATTTCAAGGGAAATAAAATCATCAAGAACAGTGTAATTGCAGTCCGGATGATTCCGGCTCTGGTTTACACGATCCCGTACTACATCATTTACAGCAAGATTCATCTGCTGGATACGATGACAGGACTCATTATGGCATACATATCATTTGCGCTGCCTCTGGCGATCTGGCTGTCCATCAGCTTCTTCTATGAAATACCGGACGAGCTGTATGAAGCGGCCGAGATCGACGGATGTACGGAATACGGAATGTATACGAAAATCGCATTGCCGTTAGTAAAGGCGGGGCTGGTGGTAATTGCGATTCTGGTGTTTATCGGCGCATGGAATGAATTCGGCCTGGCACTGGTGCTCCAGTCTTCCGATGCAAAGAAGACGCTGCCCATAGGAATTGCCAGCATGGTACAGACTCATAAGGATACCCCTTCCGGCTCACTGGCTGCTGCGGGTGTGATCGCTATGATACCGGCTGTAATATTATCCATGACGACACAGAAATATATTGTGAAGGGCACGATGGCAGGCGCCGTAAAAGGATAAGAGAGCAGTACATGAAATTTTAAATAGAAGTATAAATCGAGGAGGAAAGCAATAATGAGAAGGAACGGATTATGGAAACGAGTGGCAACGGCAGCGGCCTGTACGGCGGTTGCAGCAGCAGGTCTGACCGGCTGTAAGGTGGCTGTGTCGGAGGAAATGCAGACGACCGCGGAGACGGCGGCTGTTACGGAAGCGGCTGGGGGGACGGAAGCCTCTGAAAAGAAAACGATTGAAAAGTTTGGTAAAACGCTGGACAATCTGGACCTGGATGGGACGCTTCACGGCCAGTATGCAGGTCAGACGCTTACCGTTCCGGTGATGTCCGGAGACTTTGAAAAGGCGGTCAGCGATGTGGTTCCGCTGTTTGAAGAGCTGTCAGGGGCCAAGGTAGTGGTGGAATCAATTCCTGGCGAGCAGTTTACTGATAAGCTGCAGCTGGATTTAAACAATACGAAGCGGTATGATGTGGTGCTGGCGCCCATCGCTTTCCTGCACAGCTTCGCAAAGGCGGACAAGATAGAGCCGCTTGATACCATGATCAGCCAGTATGCAGGCGAATCCTACGATACTTCGGATTTCCTGCCGGGTCTGTTCGATACATATGGAAACTATGACGGCAAGCTCTGTGCGATTCCTTATAAGCCGGATGTGGAGCTTTTGTTCTACCGGAAGGATTTGTTTGAGGATGAGTCTTTGAAGAAGGCGTATCAGGAGAAGTATGAGACCGAGCTGAAGGTTCCGGAAACGAATGAGGAAATGATGCAGGTTGCGGAATTTTTCACCAAGAGCGTCAATCCGGAATCTCCTGTGGACTATGGTTATTCCACGAACATGCTGAAGGGCTGTACCAGACTGCTGTGGATTAACCGCGGCGGCGACGATGTGGATGAGAATTTAAAGCCTAACATGAACAATGAAGCAGGCATTGACGCGTTAAACCGCGTATTGAAGCTTCAGGAGTATGCTCCAAAGGAATGGATGCAGATGGGATGGGACGAGGCCAATCAGTTCTTTGCAAACGGCAATGCCGCGATGATGGAGCAGTGGCCTGGCCTGTGGCTGACATGCCAGTCGGATACCTCGGCAGTTAAGGATAAGATCGGCGTAGCAGTCGCTCCTGGTAAAACTCCTGTTCTCGGAGGCTGGGGAGTTGGAATATCGGCCGGAAGCCAGAACAAGGAACTGGCCTGGAAACTGATTGAATTCATGACCTCAAAGGATGGAGAGCTGTTAAAGATTGAAAATACCATGGACCCGTGCCGTACCTCCACATACGAGGTGCAGGGAGTCGCACAGTCCAGTCTGCTGTACGGTGCGCTGATGGAATCCTTCCAGTATGCAAAGACGCTGGCCGACGTGGACGTGCCATACATTTCTTCTAAATTAAACGATGTGATGGAATTCCATATTCAGGAAGCCATGGCCGGGAAGGTGACTCCGGAGGAGGCGCTCGCCAATATGGAACAGGAATTCATCGATGAGATGGCGAAAGTGGAGAATTAAGACAAATAAAAATTAAATGAACGGGGATAGAAGCATGGAAGAATACTTCAATCATGTCGAGTGGAATTTTATTAATATGAACAGCCCGGCGGACTTATTCTGCCATTACCGGGAGGACGGCACAATTTATCTGGAGGAATATGACAGATGCAGAAACGGCCACCTGCTTCTATCCTCGTTTTTTGTGGACACAGCTTCCTGCGGGTTTGAGACAGAGATCCTGGAAATCCAGGATGGAGCGGGAATCGGGCTTTACTTTGGGGACGGCTGTTTTGACCGTTATATTCTGGCCGTTGTGGGAAATGGACGGCTGGAGGTGCGGATCCCCAACGGCGTGCCGCTGGGAGATACGTTTCGCTATGACGGACCCAGGCGGTGGTATTCGGCAGCGTCCGTACCGTTTACGAGAGAGCCCCCGTTCCGGCTGGGATTTCAGGCCGCGGAGAAAGGTTTTTCCGTGGTCTGCGACGGCGAAGTACTGATCGGCAGCACGGAGATTGCCGTTCCATGGAGAAAGCCGTATGCAAGGCTGGCGGTGATGGCCGTGAATGACAGCGATGCATCTCCGAAGTCAGGGGCTGTGCTGGGTAAATACCAAATGAGTGGCAGGGAAAATGGGGAGCGGATGGCCGGAGCCTGCGTAGACGGAGAGGGCCGGCCGCTGCCTCAGGTATGGCTCCACGTGGCCGGGATTTCAGGACACAGCGGGCTTACTGATGAAGGGGGCCGTTTCGATCTGGGATATCTGCCTCCTGGGGCTTATGAGGTGATTGGCGGGGCAGAAGGACGGGGATTCTGCCATTTTCCGGTGGAACATGGCGGCGGCGAATACCGATGGTGCCTGGAGCCGTACTGGCAGCAGGACAGCCGCGAAATGATTCCACAGGGAGAATTAAAAAATGACTGTTTCTTAGCTTCCTTAAACGGCGTGTGGAAATTTACCATGGATCCGCTGGAAACGGGGGAAGAGGAGAAATGGTATCTTCCCGGCAGGCATTCCTTTGACCAGAGAATCCGGATCCCTGGTTCCTGGCAGTCTCTGCGGGCCTTTGGGGAAGAATTTCTGGCCGATGACAATTCTCTGCATCAGGCCTCTTCGTTTCGGTGTAACTGGAGAGAACAGGGACGGACAGCCTGGATGCAGACAGAGATTTCCGTGGAAAAGGAAACGAGGGTTCAGCTGGTATTGGGAGCTGTATCGGGAATTGCGAAGATATGGCTGGATGAGAAGGAAATTGGCTGTACGGTGGACTTTTATGCGCCCTGCCGTATCCGCCTGGGGCGGCTTAAGGCAGGCAGAAGGTATACGCTGACCATGGAGGTTCTGTATCCGTTTGAAGGGGATCAATGCTGCTTTGGAAAGCAGGGATTCTGGTTTACGGACAGCCCCGGAATCTGGCAGAATGTCTGGCTGGAGGAAGAGAAGGAAGTCCGGATCAGCGAAATTCTGGTGGATGATTACCGGAAAGAGGATGGCGGAATCCGTTTTGGCGGAAGAATAGAAGCCGAGGGGAATCCGGAGACCATGTCGGAGGTGAGCGTGGATTCCGGAACTCTTAAGTGGGACACAGAGAAAGATACTGTATACCGCCTGGATTTCCTTTACCGCGCTCCGGAGGGGCACGCGGAGGCAGTACTCGAGTTTGGAGAGACACGGCTTTCCGTGGATTTCGATGCGACATACGGCGAGGCGTATGACTGCATGACTGTCTATGTAAGGGACTGTGGGCGGACAGAAGAGGCTCAGTTTAAAACGGAAACAGGATATCTGGAGATTCTTCGTGTTCTGGCCGGACCGGTTGATTTTAATTGCCGTATAGAAATGAATCTTGAAATAGCGGGAGAAGACGTAAGGATCGAAGTGCTGGAGCCTTTAACGATTAATAGCCGCGGTATACCGGAGGCTGCATTTCAAATCTTTGGAAAAGGGCTTATGCAGTGGGAACCCGGAGCACCGAACCGGTATGTACTCTCCGCGTCGGTTGGTGGGGAGAGCGGCTCTGGGGGAACGTATGAACGCTGGGTTTCCTTTCGCAGGGTAGGGCAGAAGACGGTCAAGGACGGGACTGCGTATGTGACAGTGAACGGAAATCCGGTCTATCTCCGCGGCGTTCTGGACCAGGGGTATAATCCCTGGGGGATCTATACGTATCCTTCTTTGACAGGAGAGGGACCGGGAAGTGTTTCCTTCGATGTAAAGGCGGCCGGTGAATGCGGATACAACATGATCCGGATGCACATCAAGGACAATGAGCCGGAATGGTACGCCGCCTGTGACCGGGAGGGAGTTCTGGTATGGGACGAGGTTCCTTCCTGCTTCTATGGGACGTGGAAGGATCCGTTGTGGCGCGGGCTGCATCTGCGGCGGCTGAAGGCTATGGCCAGGAAGCAGAACTATCATTCCAGTGTGGTTCTGTGCTCTGTATTTAATGAATCATGGGGAATTCTCGGGGATCACGAGCGAAGCCCGTGGGATAACGATGAGGCTCAGAACTGGATTCGTACTTCGGCACAGACATATAGACGGCTGGCGCCAGGAATTCTGGTGGTGGATAATTCGGGGTATGGAAAGACGGGAGAGACGGATATTCTGGACTATCACAGCTATCCGACCGAATTTGCGGATGCGATGGATTTCTTTGAGCGGCTGGATAAACAGAATTACCCGGGATCGGCGTTTAACTGCTATAACGAGGAAAACCGGCAATTGATGAAGGATGAAGCGGTGGCTGATCTTCTTCAGAGAAATTGCAGGAATCCGTTGAAGGAGACGGTATTTACAGGAAAGGACTGTCAGAAAGGGCAGCCGGTCATCATCAGTGAGTTTGTACACACCAATGAGATTGAGCGTCTGGTCCGCATCTGCCGGTTTGCGGGATACGTGCGGATGAATCTGACCTCTCAGGAGAATGAGGACACCAGTCCGTTTACTTCTCTGCGTGTCAGAAGAGATTTCGGCCTGATGCATCGGGATATGACGCCGGCAGGATACGAGCAGGCCAATCAGGCGGACTTTATCTTTTTGGCGAGGCCCTGGCTGACCGGGGTGAAAACGGGAGAGGTGGTAAAGGTGACGGTTTACGCCGGGATCAGAGGAAGGAAACCGGGAGACCGTGATATTCGGGTGCACTGGAGCCTGGCTGGTGTCGATTTTCTGGGGCAGTGGAACCGGGAGCTGGACGGCGGTGAGGTTAATATGGGCATTCCGTGGCTGGAAACAGGAAAACCGGGTGAAATTGAAGTGAGGATACCGGAGGGAATCAAGGGGGCCTGGCTGTTTGCCTGGATCACAGACCGCGGCGCCACTCTGTGTGAGCACGATGTGCAGTTTGAAGTTGAGACGGAAGAAGAGACAGGACCGGAGGCATTTTACTGGAATCCGGAGAACACGGACAGAGAAGTATTTTCTGGTTTTACCGGCAGGGGAAGCATGGAGAAACGCCGCGTATGGTGGGCGGCTGGCAGCGGCCGCGCTTCCTGGCATATTCCGGTGCCGAAGGAATACTGTGGAAATAAGATACTGCGGCTTGAGCTTTCCTCCTGCGAATGTCTGGAAGGAACGAGACTGACGGATGAGAGGAAGTATCCGTCGAAAGTTCGGATTTACGTACAGGGAGAGCTGTGCGGGGAACTGGTAATTCCGGATCAGCCCTGGGATAAGAGGGCTCTGTTTTCCAACGCGGGGGCGGCGGAAGACGGGATTGTCTCGTACCGCCGGACGGGGACGTATGGTTATGGCTTCCGGTATGATATACCGGTGGAAGTGGAAGAAAACACGGTAGTGTCGATAGAGACGGATGACGGCGGATGCATCATCTATGGAAACCGGATGGGCCGGTATGGGTGTGATCCCATGTTTTTGGACGGGGAAAATGAGATAGAGGAGAATCACAATGATTGACAGAGAAAAAATGGCCAGCCCAAGGCCGGACTTTTACCGGAGGGGCTGGAAGAGCCTGAATGGAGCCTGGAAATTTGCATTTGACGATGAAAACATCGGTATACGGGAAGGCTGGCAGAACGGCCATGCCTATGAGCGGGAAATTACGGTGCCTTTCTGCTACCAGAGCCGGAAAAGCGGTATCGGGGAAACGGAAGGCCACCCATGTCTGTGGTATGAGCGGGTTTTTTCATGGGAAGAGCAGGCGGAGGATGCCAGGCTGTGGCTGAATTTCGGGGCCGTGGATTATGAAGCGGTAGTGTGGATCAATGGCCGGTGGGCAGGAAGCCATAAGGGCGGACACACGCCGTTTTCCGTGGAAATAACACCGTTTGTAAGCCGGACGGACAAAACGGCGAGAGTTACAGTTATGTGCCGTGACAGCTATGATACAGCCCAGCCCCGGGGAAAACAGCACTGGAATATTGAGACAGACCGCTGCTGGTATACGGCGACCAGCGGAATATGGCAGAATGTCTGGATGGAGATTACGGGACCGCGCCGTATGGAACATGTCCGGCTGATTCCGCTGCCGGATCAGGGTGAGGTGAGAGTGAAAATCAGCTTTGCGGAACCTGATGTCTGCGGAGAGGTGCGATGGAAATTAAAGTTTGAAGGCGGAGAAATTGGAACGGGCGCCGTGGCGGTAAAGGGAAAGCGTCCTGAATTTATTATAGCCGTGCGTCAGGAAGATCCCATCGACAATACCGTTCATCTCTGGAGTCCGGAAAAACCGGTGCTTTATGATCTGGAGCTTGAATATCTGGAAGGGGCATCTGCCTGTGACCGGGTGGAGACGTATTTTGGGATGCGTACCATCGAGGTAAAGGAGAATCACGTTTTACTTAACCACTTTCCTCTGTACCAGCGCCTGGTTCTCGACCAGGGATACTGGCCGGACAGCCTCATGACACCGCCGGATGGCGAGGCACTGCTTAAGGATCTGGAGATGGTCCGCGCCATGGGCTTTAACGGCGTGCGGAAGCACCAGAAAATCGAGGATCCGGTTTTCCTGTATCTGGCGGACCATATGGGAATTCTCGTGTGGGAGGAGATGCCGTCCAATTATGAGTTCTGCCAGGAAGGCATGGACGCGCTGCTGCATGAGTATGGAGAGGTGATTGCGAGAGACTGCAATCATCCCTGCATCATTACGTGGGTTCCGTTCAATGAGAGCTGGGGAATCAGAAATGTCCTGTTCGATCGGGAACAGCAGCATTTTGCGGAGACCTTCTACCACTATACGAAGGCCCTGGATCCATACCGGCTCGTCAGCACGAATGATGGATGGGAAGCTGTGAAGGCTGATTTTGTGGGGATTCATGATTATGAGAGCGACGGAGAAGTCCTGGCAGAGAAGTTCCGCGACATGGAAGCACTGATGGGCTGGACTGCGGTTGGAAAAATGGTGTTGAGTGAAGGCCGCAGCTATGGCGGTGAGCCGGTATTTCTGTCGGAGTTCGGCGGGATCGCCATGGAAGATGGGAAGAAGGAATCCTGGGGATATAACGAGAAGGCGGCTGGGCCGGAAGCATTTGCGGAACGCTTGTCGAAACTGACCGGCGCGGTGAACCGGATCGGAGGTCTGGCGGGTTTCTGCTATACCCAGCTGACCGACGTGGAACAGGAGACCAACGGACTGCTGTATGCGGACAGGACGCCGAAGATGGAGGTGGACAGGATTGCGGCTTGTATGACTGGGGAAGACGGAGGGGGTAGAGAAGAGAAGCCTTTTTAATGTGGTCTCAAAGCTGCCGCTAGATTAAATGTTTTGGCTTCCTTGTGCAGCGCATTGTTTCGCGTGGCTGTCTCCGATGTCTCCTGCTGCTTTAGCCAAATAAAAAACAAAGGGTAAAATCATTGCTTTTTACTCTTTGTTTTTTAATTTTCTATATTCGTTACTCTATCTTTCTCATTTCTCCGGTCTGCGATTTCCTCCAACTCTCCATAGAGAAAAAATAATTTCACACAATATTCTGCAGCATCCGCCACAACGTGGTTCTGCTGATTCCCAGCCGTTTGGCGGCCTGGCTCTGGTTGCCTTTTTCTTCGGAGAGAACGTGGCGCACGATATCCAGATTTATTTCTTCCAGGGTCCGGTTTAAATCGAGAGGAATGCCGTCGCCTGAGAGGATGGTGGGCTGTTCTCTGAGCAGAAGTCTGGAAACGGAGGCGGCTCTGATATAGGACGTATCTGTTATGGCAAACAGCTCCGTCATGATTCGTTTGAACTGATTATAATTGCCGGGCCAGCTGTATTCTTTTAAAAGGGAGACAGCTTCCGGTTCCAGACCGACGATTTCCCGGGCCAGCTGCATATTTAAATTACTGATATATAAGTTGGCAAGATCCGGGATCTCGTCTTTGTTAGCCCGGAGCGGCCGGAGGATGAAGGACAGGCAGTTAAAGTGATTCATGAGAAGCTGGGAATTCTGATTCAGTTCCTCACCTTCCCGTGTGGTACAGGAAAAGATCATGTGGTTCTGCCGGTGCAGATTCAAATCCCGAATAATGGAAAACAGCTCTTTAAACTGCTGGTCAGACAGAAACTCCAGCTCGCGGATATAGATGGTGGTATCCGTATCGCTGAACGGAGAGTTGGTGTGCCCGGTAAGAAACTGCCAGCTCTTATCCGTAATACGGGAACAGTCGATAATCGCCATTGGCTTATTTTGAAATTTGCTCTGGGAATAGATAAAAGCAGCCATCTCCTCTTTCCCTGTACCGTCTTCCCCGAGAATCATGACGGGAGCACCGGTCTGATTCATCTGGTCCAGAGAAGGCGTATAGGTTCCGGACGGGTTGGTGAGGCCGTAGAAGCTGGAATAAAACTGTTCCAGAGCCTGGCTCCTGTCGATATAGCGAACTCCATTTTTGATGAGAGACAGAGGGACTTTCCGGGTGTTGACGTAATAGACAATGTAAGTCTGCTTGTAAATCAGTTTTCTCACTCCCTTGATGGCAACCAGCAGATCGCCTTCATCTCTGTAAAATTTCTTGCTGTTTTCGGAAAGAATCTCCGACACATAGTTTTTCATGGCAGTCATCACGGCCGGTGAAAAATTATGTTCTTTTGAGGTATAAATCAGCTCCTCCTTTTCACTGTAGACAAACACATAATACGGATAATCCTCCAGAAGCGTCCGGAAAAATTCAGCCTTGGAAATCAGAGCCTGGTACGTTCCGGCTGTCTTGACGGCCTGATCGAATGCCGCCTCGATACTTTCCGAACCGGAAGTAAAGAGGATCGAGCGCATCCCCAGTCTCTGGGCATGGGAATTCGTCACAACATCACATAAAACCATGCGGTATCCGGCTGTAGTCAGACGGGTGAGCGTATCCTGGACTTCCTCCGGATTATGGATGGTGTAGATGTCAATGGTATACTGCAATAAATCACATAGAAAACGGGCATTTTTGGTGATTCCGGGGAAGCCGACGATTGCATAGCGGTCGTTGTTGTTTTCCGCCAGTTTGATGGCGCGGAGAATATCGTATACAGAAAGCTGAATCTCCACTACGGGAATCGGGGAAATGGAAGAAATCATTTCGGCGGTGCCGCCCCGGGATAAGATAACATCGTAATCCTGAAAGGTGTGCCTGGAAGCAATCTCGGCCCCGGCCTCCAGATCGCCGACGTACACAGTCAGATCGATATCATCCCGCTGTCCGGCCAGACGCATCATCAGCGCTTTCATACCCTCATACGGTGCGATTCCCAGTATCTTTGTTTTTTTATCCATTAAAAACCCCTGCCTTTCCCCAAAATGAAGCGTTTTTATTTAAAGTGTTTCTATTTAAAACAAATATAGCATAGCAAATGATAAAAAACAATATATAACTATGATGTTTCAAAATAAAACAATATTTCTTGAAAAAATGGCGGTATAATTCTTGAATATTCCGGTTTTAATTGGTATTATTAAACAAACAAAGGAAAACGATAGAAACTGTAGAATATGGAATGTTTAAAAATGAAACAATAATAGGTGGGTAGACAAAATGATAAAACTTCTTGTAATTGCAGACGATTTTACAGGAGCCCTTGATACCGGAGTGCAGTTTGCCGGGAAAGGAATGACGACGAAAGTCCTGAATTATTTTCCTGAGGACGAGGAGACACTGAAACGGCTACAGGCGGAAGTGCTGGTGATCGATGCACAGACAAGACATCTGGAGGGCCAGGAAGCGTACCGGAAGGTTTTCGATGTGGTGAAGAGAGCGGGAGATGCGGGAGTTCCTTATATTTATAAGAAAACGGATTCCGGACTCAGAGGAAACATCGGAAAAGAACTGGAGGCAGCACTCCTGGCCAGCGGAGAACAGTATCTTACGTTTATCCCGGCGCTGCCGGCCATGGACCGGATCACAGTCGGAGGAGTCCATTATGTGGAAGGGGTACCTATTCACGAGAGCGTATTCGGACGCGATCCTTTTGAACCGGTGGTTTCGCCCAGCGTGGAAGCGTTGTTTTGCGGTGTATCAGTAAAAACAGTATCGTATCAGGAAAGCGAACACTACGAGAGAGGCAGGGGGAAGGAGATTGGAATCTTCGACGCGTCGAGTGAAGCGCAGATAAAAAAGATCACAGAGGATTTGATGAAACAGAAGTGTCTGGGCGTCATGGCTGGCTGCGCCGGTTTTGCATCGGTGCTGGGTGATTTCCTGAAACTGGAAATACGTGAGGTGGAAATTCCTGCTATAACAGATAGGATGATCATTATCTGCGGCAGCATCAATGAAATTACAAAGAGACAGATTGAATATGCGGAACAGAATGGAATGAAGCGGATTACCATGACTCCGGTCCAGCAGTTTACTCCAGGATACTTAAGCTCTGAGGAAGGAAAGAGATGGCTGTACGGTCTGAAGCAGGATTGTGAAGCAGGAATCACCTGTGTGATCGAAACGGGGATTTCCGATACGAAAAAGGTGACGGAATACCGGAGGGAAAACCACATTCCGCTGGAGGAAGCGCGGGTGACCATCTCAAAGACTCTGGGAGAGATCTTGAAGCAGCTTCTGGAAATGGGGCTGGAGGCCACCTTCATGATTATTGGCGGAGACACGCTGGCGGGATTTATCACCGGGATGCGCTGCGGCGAGATCACCATTTACCAGGAACTGGAGCAGGGAACGGTCCTGTCCTCGATACGGACGGAAGGAAAAGAGCAGTGGATCATCTCGAAGTCGGGTGGTTTTGGGGATCGGAAGCTTTTAATGGAAGTGGAACAGCTGGTGAAACACAGTATTTTAGGGGGAGGAAGAAAAAATGCCGGATCAATATTCAATTACAATGCCGGGAGCTGTCTACAGCGGCCGGGGAGCGCTCCGTAAGATCAGAGAAATTACGGAAGGCAGATTTAAGAAAGCAGCCCTGTTTACAGATCAGGGAGTGAAACAGGCCGGTCTGTTAAAGATTCCGCTGGAAATTTTAAATGAGGCCGGGGTAGAGACGGTGGTGATCACAGATCTGCCCGCCGAACCGAATTGCGACGAGGCGGAGCAGGTAATGGAACGCTTTCGCCGGACCGGCGCCGATTTCATCGTGGCCGCAGGCGGAGGAAGCGTCATGGATGTGGCAAAACTGGCTTCCATTACGGGCGATGGTTCTCTGACAGTCAGACAACTGCTGGAAGATCCGGGGAGGGGAAGAAAGTGTGTTCCAACGCTCATGATTCCGACGACAGCGGGAACCGGTTCTGAGGCTACGATGAACAGCATTGTGGCGGTGCCGGAAAAGCAGTTGAAGGTCGGTATCGTGAACCCGGAGATGATCCCGGATTACGTGATTCTGGATGGCAGCCTTTTAAAGAATCTTCCCAGGAAGATCGCAGCAGCTACGGGAGTCGACGCAATGGCGCACGCGGTGGAATGCTTTACTTCGAATAAAGCGAACCCTTTCAGCAACCTGTTTGCGAAGGAGGCCGCAAAACTGATTTTTGATAATATCGAGGCGGCGTGTGATGATCCGGAGGCGGAAGAAGCGAAGACAAATATGTTAATTGCCGCATTTTACGCGGGCGCTGCGATTTCCTCCTCAGGGACCACCGCGGTACATGCCCTGTCCTATCCGCTGGGAGGAAAGTATCATATCCCACACGGCGTTTCCAATGCCATGCTGCTGCTCCCGGTTATGCGGTTTAACAAATCAGCTTGTCTGAAGGAATTGGCAGAACTGTATGATACGGTTGTTGGAAAAGAACTGCAGATAACAGACGAGGAAAAGGCGGACAGGCTTCTGGAACGCATGGAGGAGATTATCCGGCGGCTGGAAATACCGTCCTCTCTGTCGGCATTTGGGATTGGAATAGACGCCCTGGAAGAGCTGGTGAATGCCGGAATGGACGTGAAACGGCTGCTGAATAATAATAAGAGAGAGATAACACACGAGGATGCCCGCAGACTGTATTTAGAAGTAATGCATGAATAGAATGGGCGCGGCAGACTCGATACGAGAGAGGGGAAATTTGATGACTGTCCTGAAAGGTATTATTCCTCCCATCATCACTCCGATGAATGAGGATGAATCCATCAATGAGCCGGAACTGAGACGGCAGGTGAACCGCCTGATCGAGGCGGGGGTACACGGACTGTTTCCGTTCGGAACAAACGGAGAAGGCTACATATTGACTGAAAAGGAAAAGGAGCGGGTTCTGTCCATTGTAATAGAGGAAACGGACGGACGGGTTCCCGTCTATGCGGGAAGCGGATGCATCGGAACGAAGGATACGATCCGGATGTGCCGGATGGCGGAGTCGCTGGGGGCGGATGTCCTGTCTGTGATCACGCCGTGGTTTGCCAAAGCGTCCGATGAGGAGCTGTATGAACATTACTGCGCGGTGGCAAAGGCTGTAAAAATTCCGGTGGTCCTCTATAACATTCCGGCAAGAACAGGCAACAGCCTTTCTCCGGCGCTGGTAGAGCGGCTGTCCAAGGTTGACAACATTGCGGGAGCCAAGGATTCCAGCGGCAGCTTTGACAATATGCTCCAGTATCTGGAGCGAACGAGGGGGAAGGACTTCACGGTGCTTTCCGGCAACGATTCCCTGATATACTGGAACCTGCTTGCAGGCGGCGGCGGTGGCATCGCAGGATGTGCCAATGTCTATCCGGGGACGATGACGGCGATCTATGAGCGGTTCATGCAGGGAGATTTAGAGGGAGCAAGAGAGGCTCAGGACTCCATTCGTTCCTTCCGGGATTGCTTCAAATACGGAAATCCCAATACAATCGTAAAAACCGCGGTTGCAATGCTGGGGTATCCCGTCGGTAAATGCCGCGCACCGTTTGACCGAATCTCCCCGGAGGGACTGGAGGCCATAAGGCGTGTGATCGATGAAAACCGGGAAGCTGGAATGGAGTAGAAAGGAACGAAACTATGAGACCATTAATTGGCATAACACTCGGTGATCCGGCTGGAATCGGTCCGGAGATAACAGTGAAAGCACTGGCGGATCACCCGGTCAGTGAAAAATGCCGCCCTTTGGTGATTGGAGATGTCCGTGTCTTGAAGAATGCGGCACAGATAGTCGGCAGAAGCTCGATCCGGATCAATGGAATTGAAAATCCGTCTGAAGGAGAGTACCGTCCCGGCTGTATCGATGTCATAGACATGAAGAACGTGGATCCGGAGACGCTGGCCGTCGGCAAGGTGTCCGCCGTGGCGGGGGAAGCTGCCTTTCAGTATGTAAAAAAGGCCATCGGGCTGGCTATGGCCGGGGAGGTGGATGCGACCGTTACGAATGCCCTGAATAAGGAAGCGCTTAATCTGGCGGGACGTCACTATTCCGGACATACGGAAATCTATGCGGAGTTCACCGGTACCGAAAAATATACGATGATGCTTGCACATAAAAATCTGCGGGTGGTACATGTGTCCACCCATGTAGCCTTGAGAGAGGCGTGTGACCGCGTGAAAAAAGACCGGATTATAGAGGTGATCCGGATTGCGGAACAGGCGTGTAAGGACATGGGAATCGGGAATCCGCGCATTGGGGTCGCGGGCCTCAATCCCCACTGCGGTGAGAATGGATTGTTTGGAAGAGAAGAGATCGAAGAGATTATTCCGGCGGTTGAGGAAGCGAGAGCGGAAGGCATCTATGCTGAGGGCCCGATACCGGCCGACACCATATTTTCAAAAGCCCGGGGGGGCTGGTACGATGTGGTAGTTGCCATGTATCACGATCAGGGCCACATTCCACTCAAGGTCGTCGGATTTGTATACAATCAGGAAGAACAGAAATGGGACGCGGTGGAAGGGGTGAATATCACTCTGGGACTTCCGATTATTAGGACCAGCGTGGACCATGGAACGGCCTTTGATCAGGCCGGGACCGGAACTGCAAATGAACTTAGCCTGTTGAATGCAATCGATTATGCAGTGAGATTTGCGGAAGGCAGGCGAAAAAGTGCATCAACAACATTATTATCCCAGGAGGAACGAGAATGAGAAGGAAAATGGTATCTGTAATTTTGACTGTCGCAATGATGGGAACTATGCTGGCTGGCTGCGGAAGCAAAGCGGCGGAACAGCAGGGGAGTACAGCAAACACGGGGGGAGAATCAGTAGCTGAAAAATCAAATGACGGAAAGGACACAGCCGGCGGTGACAACAGCTATACCATGTTTATGCGAAATACCTATGTAGACTGGATCAAAGAACTCAAATGGTATGACGCGGCAGAAGCAAATACGGGAATTCATGTAGAATATGTGGAAGGACCTGATGACTTTAATGACGTGTATGCGGAGGTTGATCAGAGAATTATTTCCAAAACTCTTCCGGATGCGGTGATGACCAAGCTGGTACAGACCAATGTGTATGGACCGCAGGGGGCATTTGTGGATCTTGCACCTTACATAAAAAAATACGCGCCTAATTTGCAGAAGTATATCGATGACAACCCGGATTACGAAGCTCTGGTCACAGATGAGAGCGGAGCAATCTATGGACTTGTAAAGGAATCCCCGATTTTTACGGATTATCTGGCTTACCGTGCCGATCACCTCGAAAAAGCGGGCATTGATGTGAATTCGATTAAGACGGTTCAAGATTTTACAGAAGCCATGCGAACACTGAAAGCACATTATGGAAAGGACAACCCGAACTACTATCCTCTGGAGGGCAGAGAAAATCCTATCCGTTTTGCTGCATGGTTCGGCTGCCCCAGCAATATTTCGTCGGAAGAATCTAACGGAATATATGTAGGTCATCAGAAGGACGGTTCGTTGGATATTATGGATGACAGGGCATATACCATGGTAGAGACTATGAAAACCTGGTATGATGAAGGGCTGATCAATCCGGAGTTTGCTGCCAATACCCGTACGGAGGGTGATTGGGAAGCTGCAATGATCAACGGAAATGGAACCTTTGAATACGACTATTACAACAGAGCCGAATGGTTTATGGCAAACGGCGGCGTAGATGCGGATCCAGATTATCAGATGGGTGTTATGAACATGTTCCAGGATGAAAATGGAAAGGTATTAAAAGGGACCAGCAGCTGTAAATATAATGAAGAATGTGTTACGGCTGTCAATGCTCAGTGCAGTGAAGAAAAAATCAAAACAATTCTTACCTTTATTGATTATTTTTACAGTGAGGAAGGCATTACCTTAGCGAATTATGGAGTAGAAGGGGAAAGCTTCGAAACAGAAGGCGACGGTTCCAAAAAGTTTATCGTTGATTATGCTAAGGAAGAGGCAACTCCGGAAGGAGAGAAGAGATGGTCTTTCTTAAGCGACAGATTTACCGTTTGCAAGCCGGTTGATAATGAAGCATTCTTTGCATGGAATTCTCCTTTGATTGCAGAAGCGGCCCAGAGGATTAATACGGAAGAAAATATGATGGAGTCCTACAATATCAAATATACAGCAGAACAGACAGAGGAATTATCCAATCTGGTAGCAACGGTCTTTGATGCTGAAATTGCCGGTATCGTATCTTTTGTCACAGGAAATAAGGAATTCAACGCAGATACATGGAAAGCCTTCCAGGATGAGATGAACAGTCTTGGACTGTCCAGGATTGAAGAGATTCAGTTGGACGCTTATCGGGCAACCTTCGATAATTAAGTTTGGAAAGGAGATCAGGATGGCTGGAAAGAAAAAAGGAGGGGCGGCTTTGCCGCCCCGGCGGAAAAAGGGGAGTTTATCACAGCGGTTTGTAAAGGATATCAGGAGAAACTGGATTTTATATCTGCTGCTGCTTCCCGGCCTTCTGAGTCTTATCCTGTTTAAAATAGGGCCTGTTGGAGGTATGGTGATCGCCTTTGAAAAGTTTAGTGCTTTCCAGGGGATATTAGGTAGTAAGTGGGTAGGGCTGGATAATTTTAAGAGAATTTTCACAGATCCCTATATTCCCAAAGTTTTTATGAACACCATTATACTGGCTGTACTGACAATTGTAGTTGTGTTTCCAATTCCGATTATTTTCTCTCTGTTTCTTAATGAAATCAGGCAGAAATGGGTTCGGTCCACGGTGCAGTCGCTGAGCTTTCTTCCTTACTTTATCTCAGCGGCAGTTATGGTCAGTATCCTCTATACGATCCTTTCTCCAAGCTCAGGAATTGTGAACAACATCATCAGGAGTCTGGGGGGAAGCTCCGTTAATTTTATGGCCAAGCCAGGCTGGTTCCGGCCGCTGTACGTGATCCTGGAAATATGGCAGACATTCGGTTACTCTGCAATTATTTATATTGCGGCTATGATGAATATCGATCCTTCTTTATATGAGGCAGCAGAAGTGGACGGCGCGAACCGGTGGGACAAAATGTTACGAATTACGCTGCCCTGTATCTCTACTTCCATTATAGTCATGCTGATCATCAGCGTAGGAAACATTTTCACGGTTAATCTGGATCGTATTCTTTTGATGTATAACAGCAGCGTATATGATACAGCTGATGTTATTCAGACCTATGTATATAGAATCGCCTTTGAATCCAAGGGATTCCCGGACTACAGCTACGGAACGGCAGTGAACATATTAAAATCTGTAATCGCATTTGTCATGGTTAGTTTCGTGAATAAAATGGCGGATAGATTTGCTGAGACAAGACTATTTTAGGAAAGGAGAAATGGAGCATGAAAAGAAAAAAAGTGCAGGTATTTGATATTATTAATAATATAATCCTGCTGCTGGTAGCAGTGATCTGTATCTATCCTTTCCTGTATGTCTTTTTTGTAGCATGTAGCAACGGAACGTATCTTCAGAGGGGAGAGGTCAGCTTTCTCCCGAAGGGATTTAATTTAGAAGCCTTTAAGTATATCATGGGAAGCACAAAGTTCCATGTATGGACCGGGCTTAGAAATTCATTTCTGTATACTTTTGGAGGAACGATTGTTGCGATACTGACAACCTATGTGACCGCATACGCACTCTCCAGACCCAGGCTGAAAGGCAGATATCTCCTGATGGGAGCCTTCATCGTTACATGGGTCTTTGATGCCGGTATTATCCCGCAGTATATTATTTATAATAAACTGGGATTTATCGATAACCCGTGGGTCATGATTATACCGGGTGCCATTAACACGCAGTTCCTGATTATAACAAAGACCTTTATTGAAGGGATTCCGGGAGAGCTGGAGGAGGCTGCTGTGGTAGATGGGGCCAATGACTGGACGATTCTCACCAGGCTGTATTTTCCTCTGTCGAAGACAATTATGGCAACCATAGGAACCTTTTATGCGGTATCTATTTGGAATCAATATCTGATTCCCCAGATTTATCTGAAAACAGATAATTTTAAGGTGATTCAGCAGGTGTTAAAAGAGGTAGTAATCGCGGATGCAGGAACGAGTACGGCATTTAAAAACGTTATTTTAAATGGAGTGACGTTAAATCAGCAGAATTTGAAGGCTGCGGCCATATTTGTATCGATGCTGCCAATCGTAATGGTATATCCGTTTGTTCAGAAATACTTTAAAAAGGGTATTATGATTGGGGCAGTAAAAGGTTAAAACTATAAAATAGAACCACAGGTAAAGGATAAAGAGCCTGCGGGGGTTGAGAGTGAGGATTGGGTTATGAGAGAATATGTGGAGCTGAACTGTTTAGAAGAGGATGGCAGACTGTATCACAATAATCTGCTGGATACGATAGAGGCGCTGATTCCCAACCAGTTTGACAGTGTGCATGCGGCAGATCTTCTGGAATTGCCTGACAGTGATTTGCTGGCCTGCTGGTTTGCAGGGAGTGATGAAGGAAATGCGGACATCAGCATTGCCGTGTCACGGTTAAAGGCAGGAGAAAGCAGATGGAGTGTGGGCGAGATCGTTTCGGATGATCCGTCCCGGTCAGAGCAGAATCCTTCTCTTTTTTTAACACCTGGCGGAGAAATCTGGTTGATGTATACGGCACAGACTTCCCGGACACCCGATGACAATCCGAATTTTAATCTGCAGTATACGGCCGAAATACGGAGAAAAATATCTAAGGACAACGGCTATACCTGGGGGCCTACGGAGACCATGTTTTCCCGGCCGGGTTCCTTCTGCCGTCAGAAAATACAGATTTTATCTAATGGAAGATGGGTGTTTGGAAACTGGATCTGTTTTCCGGATGAGTCGAGAAACGGCAGTGATATCACTGTGGTGCAGATTTCAGATGATGAGGGAAAGACATGGCGGGAGACAGAGATTCCAGACAGTGCCGGCCGTGTACATGCCAATCTGATGGAAGTGGCTCCCGGGAAATTGACAGCTTTATTCAGAAGCCGTTTTGCGGATCACATCTATATTGCATACAGTGAAGACTATGGGGATACATGGACGAGTCCGGTGCCAACCTGCCTGCCCAATAACAATTCTTCCATTTCTTCAATAAAATTACAGAGCGGCAGTCTGGCTCTTATTTACAATCCGGTTAAATTCAACGATGATACAGCGAAGACAGTCTGGCCGAATCAGCGTTGTCCGGTTACCTTTGCCATCTCAGATGACGGCGGAAAGACATGGCCCTATAAACGTATCATTGAGTTGGGAGAAGGGTTCGTCGGTGAATTTAATGATATCAATAACCGTCGATATGAGTATCCCGTTATGATGCAGTCAAAAGACGGAAAAATTCATGCGGCCTACAGCTTTGGAAACCGCAGATGTGTCAAATATGTGTGCGTGGATGAAACGTGGATCCGGGGAGAGAAAATGCTTCCGGGTGCAGAAGGCGATCCCGGAATGCCCTGCCAGAGGTAAAGAAACGTAAGAAAACGAACCTGATAAGTTCTTATAATTGACTTTTAGAACCTAAACGCATATAATGAAGGTAGAAAAGGAGGTGCAAAAGATGGCACAGGCTACGTTTAGTGTTCGTATGGACGAAGAATTGAAGAGGCAGTTTGACTCTTTATGCGCAGATTTTGGCATGAATGCAACTACGGCTTTTAATGTATTTGCACGTGCGGTAGTGCGTGAACGCAAGATTCCGTTTGAAATTGTATCTCCGAAACAGGATATTACAAGGAACGACGGAATGAAGGCTTTTATGGCGCTTAGAGAAGAGGCAAAAGTCAATGGAATACAGGACTTATCTTTAGAGGAAATCAATGCTGAAATTAACCAGGCAAGAAGCGGGGAGGATCATGAATGATTTGCTATGCAGTGATTGATACGAATGTGCTGGTTTCTGCATTGCTTTCCAGTCATAATGATGCCGCGACGGTACAGGTGGTTAGCCGGGTGTTTTCTGGAGAAATCATACCGATGTTCAGCGCGGAGATTTTGGCAGAATATCGTGAGGTACTGCATAGAAAGAAATTTCTTTTTTCAGAAGATTTGATTTCTGTACTGCTGGATACCTTTGACAAATATGGAATCTGTATTGAACCGGCATCGAGCGGGGAGATATTACCGGACAGGAAGGATCTGCCTTTTTATGAAGTGGTACTGGAAATGCAGGAAGAAGATGCCTATCTTGTTACAGGGAATATAAAACATTTTCCTATAAAACCGTTTATTGTGACAGCAAATCAGATGCTGGCTATTTTGGACGAAAAAAGATAACACGGTATAAAAGAATAAGCATTTACCCTTTAAGCTATTTTTAAGCTTTGGGTAAGTGCTTTTTCATTTTTTTAGTAAACTGATAGATTATAAATTACTCTTCGTAGACATCATCGGCACATTCACCCGCATCGCATTCTCATTATAAAAGGTCTTATAATCGGACGGCGACATGCTGCAGAAGCGGTGGAAGACGCGGTTGAACTGGGAAAAGCTGGAGAAGCCGATCTTTTCCGCGATGTCGGTGATCTTTAAGCTGGTGTTTAGCAGCAGGTACTGGGCGTTTTTGACGCGGGTCTGCTGGATGTACTGCACGACGGTGAAGCCGGTCACCAGCTTGAACTGGTGGGACAGGTAGAAGGAGCTGATAAAGAATTTGTCGGCCAGGTACGCCAGTGAGAGATCCTCGTTATAGTGCGTCTGTATGTAGTTGGTGATGGTATATATTTTCTCCTTGATGCTTCTCTCGGAATTGTATTCATAGAGATTTTCGTTCCGCATCTGGTAGAGCGTGAACAAAAATTCTGTGAATTTGTTGTTAATCATCATATTTCTGATGACGGGATCTTCTACGGTGTGGCTTAGTTCCGTAAGCTGGTTGATGAGCTGGAACAGCGTTTTCTGGCGCTCTAAGTCAAAACGGAAAATCGGGACCGGATCTTTGAAGATAGACAGAATTCTGTCATATCCTTCCGGGTGGAGCAGCAGATGCTTGGGAACCATGAAATTGATGATGATGCGGTCGCTGGGAGGACCCGGTAAGTACTCCGTCTGATGCAGGATGGCCGGAGCCAGCAGGACGATATCATTGTTTATGATGGAGTAAGGTTTTCCTGCGATAAAATGATACGCCTTCGGACTTAAGAGAATCATGATCTCGTAAAACATGTGCATATGCGGGAAAGACATGTTCACAGAGTAGGAACGTGCATCGTAATCAAAATAGTAGCAGATGGAATTTTCCACCGGGGTTTTCAGTTCATTGATGATGATTGAAAACCCCTTTTCGTAGTTTAAGACGGAATCAGGGTATGGTTTCATCATAAAATTTCTCCTTTACTTTAGCGCTGCATTTTAATCGCGCAATTCAAAACTAACTCTATTTTACTATAAATCGGGGAAAAAAGCAAAATACGTAATATAAAAATGATAAAAAGAGCAAGAAGGGAATAGATATTGCCCTGTATTTTCTATATACTCTACTATGAAATAGAGAATAAGACAGATCGAAAAGCGGGAGGATATGGATAAATAAATGAAGACGTGGAAAAAAGCGGTTCCATTTTTGTGTTTTGCGGTTCTGATGTTCGGGCTGGGTTCCAGCGATTCGCTCAGAGGCATATTCGCCCCTGTGTTTCAGAACCGGTATGCGCTCAGCGATACCCAGCTGTCCCTGATTGTTACCATCAGCTATGTGGGAAACCTGTTGTTTCTGAGTCTGGGCGGAAAGCTTCTGGATACGTTCGGGCGGAAAACGGTGGTACTGTCGGTGACGGCAATCTGGGTGCTGTCCATGCTGTTAAACGTGGTGTCTGACAGCTATATCTGCATTCTGATCTCCATGTTTTTTGCGCTGGGAGCATCGACACTGTTAAATACCACAGTAAATATTTTAACGCCGGTGGTTTTCAGCGGATATGCGGGTCTGATGGTGAATATTTTCTTCTTTATCCAGGGAATAGGAACCAGCGGCAGCCAGTTTGTGCTGGGACGGTATGGGCTCAGCTATCCCGGATTTAAAGGCGTAAGCTTCCTTCTTCTTCTGATCGGAGCGGCCGCAGGCTTCCTCCTTATTTTAATTCCGTTGGGTGGAGAGAGGCGGCCGGAACACCTGCAATCCGAAGTCAAAACGGAAGCCCCCGTTACGCAGGCAAATCCTAAACCGGCAGTTTTCATTCTCCTGTGCACCATGATAGGCTTTTACTTCATCGGGGAGCACGGAATCATGAACTGGCTCTTCTCGTACTGTATTCAGGCGTTCCAGCTTCCAAGCGGAAAAGCCTCGGTTTACCTATCCCTGTTCTGGGGCGGCATGACGGTTGGACGGCTGATCTTTGCGCCGGTGGTCCAAAGACAAGGAACGGTGAAAAGTATCCGGATCTTTGGAACAGTGGGAACCCTGCTGTTCTGTGCGGGGATTTTGACCGGGGAAAATGGAATTCTGCTTCTAAGCATATCCGGTCTGGCGATTTCCGTGCTCTACCCAACCATGGTGCTGCTGATTCAGCAGATTTATCCGGCCGGGGTAGTGGCGACCAGAACAGGCGCGATTATCAGCGTGGCGACGGTTGCGGATATTGTGTTCAACCTGTTCTTCGGGGTGATCACGGGGGCGATCGGATACCGGTTAAGCTTTATGATACTGCCGGCCTGTATGGTCGGATTTAATATCTGTTACATGGCACTGCAAAAATATATTTGGAGGAATGTGGAATGAAACGTTATATAAAACACCTGATGAAGGGCGCCGAGATCAGAACCGATAACTTTTTAAGAAGTCAGGATAAGAATCCGGAGAGCATCCAGTATGGCGGGATGCACGGTGATGTGGCGGAGGCGAAGACGACCATCTACCATATGGCCACGGCGCTGTCTGTCTATTTTAAGGAGGACAGCAGATTTTACCGGAACGAAGCACTGTTTGACGCGATCAATCTGGCCTGCGGCTTTGTCCGGAGAATGCAGCGGGAAAATGGATCCTTCGATTATCCTACCTGCAACTTCCAGTCCGCCGCCGATACTTCCTTCTGCTTTAAGAGGCTGATCCTGGGGTACCGTCTGTTAGACAAATACGGAACCGGCGGAGACAAGACAGAGGTTCTGAAGAGAAAATATCTGGTTATCATGCAGGATGCGTTAAAGGCGATCCGTGACGGTGGATTCCACACGCCGAATCACAGATGGGGCATAACCGCGGCGCTTTTGCAGGGAGCTAACTTATTCGCAGAGGACGAGGCGTTCGCAGACAGCCTGAGAAAACGGGCGGCCCAGTATCTGGCCGAGGGAGTCGATGAGGATGAGGACGGCGAGTATGCCGAGCGTTCCACCGGTAATTACAATGCCGTTGTCAATAACGCCATGTTTGCCATTGGACAGGAGACCGGCGAGGAGCTTTATTACGACTACGCAAGAAAAAATCTGAAGATGATGCTTCTCTATATCGACCCGGACGATACCATTTTCACACAGAACTCGTCCCGTCAGGATAAGGGAAGGGCCGAATATGCGGACAAGTATTTTTACCAGTACTTATACGCGGCGTGTCTGGGGGACGACGGAGTCTTCGATGGTGCGGCGCATAAGATCGTGAAGGATAATATGGAACGCGGGGATATCGCGCCGGACTGCTTCCCGGTGATTATGACACACGATGAGATGATGAAGCATGAATTTACGGAATACGGATTTGCGGAATCCTACCGGAAATACTTCAGACACTCGGGCGTTCTCCGGGTGAAAAAAGAGGAGTATACCTACACGGTTCTGAATGGAAAGAGTTCCTTCCTGTTTTTTAAGACGGGAAGTACGGCTGTTTGTGTGAAGATTGGCGAGAGCTGCTGCGAGAAGCGGAATTTCGTCCCGAAGACGATGGAAGTGAACGAGCAGGGCTGCGTGCTGAGCGAGGCGTTTGACTCCTGGTACTATCTTCCCTTTGACGAGCCTCAGAATACCTCCGACTGGTGGGAGATGGACCAGACGAAGAGGAAGAAGCTGCTTCCGGAAAGGCTGTACACGAGGCTGGAGATCCGGGAGCTTCCCGAGGGGCTGGAACTTCATTTAAAGGCAGATGGCTTAAAGGGGCTTCCTCTCCGGTTGGAGATCTGCATACCCGCGGGGACAACGGTTGAAAATGAACATTTTTATATGAAGACAGAGGCAGGAAGCGGCATGATTCTGCGGGATGGCTGTTTACAGGTGAAGGACAGCGACAGAGAGCTTGTCATGGGACCGGGATTTGGAAGCCATGAGTTTAAAGGACATTATTCCGGGGAAGAGGTCAACGACTCCGGATTTACGGTGTACTGCAATGAGTATACACCACTGGAGAAAGTATTTAAAATTTGTGTAAAACATTCATAACAGTCGCTTTGAGCAAGATATGCAATACTTTTACTCTATTTCTAACAATAATTGCATAGCTTGCCAGAATGATTGGCTATATAATATAGATAGTTTAAGGAGACAGCGAGATGATGATGAAAAATAATCTGGAAGAAAAGAAAGACATGCTTTTGGAGGAAATTACAGAAAAACTGGAATGTCTCATCAATGGATTTGAAAAAGTTCTTTACGATGATGATGATATTTTCCTTCAGAACATGAAAACCGATAACCTGGCGGGAGACGACGTTCAGAAATACCGTTTCTGGGAATGGACTCAGGGAGTCGGGCTGTTCGGGCTCTGGAAGCAGTTCGAGGAAAACCGGGACGAGAAGGCGCTTGCCATGCTGAAACGGTATTACGACGAGCGGATTGCCGACGGCCTTCCATCCTGCAACATCAACACCACAGCACCCATGCTGACACTTACATATCTGTATGAATACACAAAGAATAAGATTTACTGGGAGACTTGCAGGGAATGGCTTAAAAAGGTTTTGACCGAGCTTCCGAGAACGAAGGAAGGCGGATTCCAGCATCTCACCTCCGATACGCTGAATGAACAGGAGCTTTGGGACGATACTCTGTTTATGACCATTCTCTTTATTGCCAGAATGGGGAAACTGATGAATGACAGGGCGTGCATCGAGGAGGCACAGTATCAGTTTGAACTCCACAAAAAGTATCTGGAGGATCGGAAGACAGGGCTGTGGTTCCATGGCTGGACCTTCAACGGCAGGCATAATTTCGCCGGAGGGCTCTGGGGAAGAGGCAACAGCTGGGTTACGATCGCGATTCCGGAGCTGATCGCGATCCTGGGAGACGACTGCGAGCCGGTGATCAGGAGGCTCCTGACCGAGACTCTCTTAAACCAGGTGGAAGCCTTAAAGACCTACCAGGCGGACAACGGAATGTGGCATACGCTGATCGACGACAGTGATTCCTATCTGGAGACCAGCGCAACGACAGGCTTTGCATACGGTATGCTGAAGGCGGCCCACATGGGACTGATCGATGAATCCTTTGCAGAATGCGGAATGAAGCCGCTGGGAGCTGTGATGGATTACATCAGCGAGGACGGCGTGGTAGGACAGGTATCCTACGGAACCCCGATGGGAAGGGAAGAAAAGCAGTTTTACAAGGACATTGAGATCCGTCCGATGCCTTACGGGCAGGCGATGGCGATCCTGTATCTGATTGAAGCGGGAAAAGAGCTGACAAGGGAGGTAAAATAATGGCAAATACGAACACGGCGGGGGCTGCGCCTGCCAGAAGAAAGAAGAGGGACACGCGCCAGCTTTGGGCATTTGGTTTCTGTCTGCCCAATATCCTGTTCTTTCTGGTATTCTTCGTAGCGCCTGCGATAGTAGGCGTCTGGTACTCATTAACCAATTACAATGGGTTTAAGCAGATGGATTTCGTCGGGCTGAGCAATTACATCAAGCTGTTTCGTGATCCGGAATTTTATAAGACCCTGTGGCAGACGATCCTTTATTCCATCGTTTCCGTGCCTCTGGGCTACGCGGTGGCGCTGGGACTGGGACTTTTACTCTCCTCAGAGAAAATCAAAGGCATCACGATCTTAAGAATCCTGATTTACTGGCCGATCCTGCTTTCGACCATCATGGTCGGTCTTACCTGGAGATGGATCTTCGGCGAGAGCTTCGGCCTCATCAATTACCTGCTTCAGTGTATCGGTCTGGACGGAATCAAATGGGCGACAAATCCGACGGCCGCCTTCGTTACCACGATCATTGCGGGCATCTGGTCCGGATGCGGAACGAATATGCTGATCTTCATCGGGGCGCTCAAACAGGTTCCGGGAGAACTGCTGGAAGCGGCAAATTTAGACGGGGCAAACAAATGGCAGTCATTCAAGCATATCATACTGCCCCATTTAAAACCGGTTTCCTTCATGGTCATCATTCTCTCCGTGATTTCCTCCTTCAAGGTGTTCGCCATGGTGCAGACCCTTACGAACGGAGGTCCGGGTACGGCCACGACATACATGATCCAGTATATCTACACAACCGGCTTTACCAAGAACAAGGTCGGATACGCAAGTGCCGTTTCCATGGTGCTGTTTGTAATCCTGCTGATCCTTTCTTTCGTACAGACGAAGGTCAGCGACAAGAGCAATGATTAGGGAGGTGGAGAAAAGTGAAAACTGCAAATAAAGTTTTAAAATATGTGTTCGCATTCGGTTTCGCCATTCTCTGGATTTTCCCGGTCATATGGCTGATTATCAGTTCCTTTAAGGATGGATCGGAATTATTTAATTATCCGCTGACCATACTGCCGGAGCATTTTACACTGGAGAATTACACGACTGCGCTTCAGCAGTTTGATTTAATCCGATACACCAGCAATACCGCATTTATCACAGTGGTTGCCACAGTTATCACCGTTTTAATGAGCTGTATGTGCGGCTACGCGCTGGCAAAATATAAGTACAAATGGCTGAATGTCCTGTTTATGTGTCTGCTTGCGACGACCATGCTGCCGACCGAAGTCATTATGAGCCCAAGCTTTACCGTATTGAATACCCTTGGCCTTTACAACAGCCTCTGGGGCTGCATCATACCGACCGTAGGAACCATGACCGGCGTATTCTTAATGAGGCAGTTCTTTATCACAGTACCGACAGAGCTCATGGAATCGGCGCGTATCGATGGCGCTAATGAAGGATCCATCTTTGTGAGAATCATGCTCCCGATTTGTAAACCGCAGATAGCGATTCTGGCGATCTTCAGTTTCCAGTGGAGATGGAACGACTATATCTGGCCGCTGCTCGCACTCAGTGATCCGAAGAAATATACGCTTCAGCTGGCACTCAGGACGCTGTCCGGTGCGGAGGCGGTCAACTGGACGGTTCTGCTCTCTACGGCGGTTCTCTCCATGATTCCGATTCTGATCGTATTTATCATCTTTAATAAACAGATTATGAATGCCAACATGTCGTCTGGTGTTAAGGGATAATCGCGAAATGGCGGCAGAAATTAAGGAACAATGTGAAAAACAACAAATCATATAACGAAAATCAGGAGGAAATGATTCATGAAAAAAAGATTACTGACAGGCGCAGTGTGTTTATCACTGGCAGGAATGACCATGCTGACAGCGTGCTCCGGCAAAGAGTCCGCAAAAAAAGGAAATGTGGAACTGGAGATTCTGCTTGCCGACGATACGCTGGAAGGCGGTGCGATGAAGGCTGTCGTAGAAAAGTTCAACGAGGAGCACAAGGACCAGGGCGTGACCGCATTTGTCAATGAGATTGCTTATGCCGATATGGAGACGCAGATCAAAAACCGTGCAAAGGCAGGCAATCTGCCGGCAATCTGCAAGATGTCAAACTTCGATACGTATATCGATTACGTACTTCCGCTGGACGACACCTCTCTTGATCCGGACAACTTCAACCGAAGCGGCGTCAGGAACGGCAAGCTTTACGGTACAGATGTAAATGATACGGCAGTAGGTATGGTTATCAATAAGACGGCCTTTGACGAGGCAGGAGTTTCCTATCCGACCACATCAGAGGAACGCTGGACATGGGATGAGTTCTCCGCGGCAGTAAAAGAGGTAGCGGAAAAGAATGAGAAGATCACGACTCCTTTCGTGATTGACCACTCGCAGCAGCGTTCCGGAACCGTGCTTTATCAGTTCGGCATGAAGTATTTCGATCCGAACGACTCGACAAAGGTCACCTTCAGAAGTGAAGATACGAAAAAGGGTGTGGAATTCTTCCTCGATATGTTTAAGGAGGGCGGCATTTCCAAGGCCTCCATCGGAACCGGTGCAGAGAATGCGCAGGACGTATTTAAGACAGGTACGGTAGCGGCCCATATGGCAGGCAACTGGGTTATCTCAGATTATACACAGAATATTAAGGATTTCGAGTGGATTCCTGTTCTCATGCCGTATGAGAAAGAGAAGGCAACCTGTCTGGGCGGCAACTGGCTGTATGCATTCGATGGCTCAGGTATGGAGGACCAGGCGAAGAAGTTTCTGGAATGGTTCTATCAGCCGGAGAATTACTCCCTCTACTGCAAGACCGGCAACTATCTGCCGGGAACGAAGGATGTAGAAGTGGACTACGAGATCGAGGGAATCAACATTTTCAACATGGAAATCGCAGAGTCGATCAGTCAGCCTCAGTATGACCAGTCTATCACAGAGCAGGAGCACAGCGGCGAAAATACAGGAAACGCTCTGCGCGATGCACTCGACCGGGCGATCGCAGGCGAGCTTGATGCGGACGGCGTCATGGATTACGTAGTGACTCAGTTCCTGGAGAACCTTACAGGAGTTCATGAGTAAGCGGACGATCATTGCAATTTGAATACTTATCATCAGGCACATGGGGTATGAAAGCTTCTTTCATATCCCAGTACTGCATTCAGGGAGAAAAAATCATGGAATTAACGTATCAGATCGGTTATGACGAGACAATCAGCAGATGGAATGTGACAGCCATGGGGAAGGAACCATTCAATTCCCCGAAGAAATCCTTTGAGGCCGAGGTGAACATGGAAGAATCCTATGTTCAGGTGGTATATCCGGTCAGAGAGGCATTTTTAAAGGAAGAAAGGATCCAAAAGGCGGCCCGGTACGACGGGCTGTACGAGAATCTTTATTTCCCGTTTGAGAATAACAGAATTGACTTATCTACGTTTTTTCATACGCCCCAATACATATACGTCCATGCGAAGGCGGGCGTGCGCACGGCGGAGGAGGGAAGCTACCCGTTCGATCTCTATACCTGCGGCGGAGTGAGAGTGTGGGTGAACGGCGGGGAACAGGCCTGCTATACGCCTTACACCAGAAATATCGCAGGCCACACCCGGGTGAACCTTTTTCTGAAAAAAGGCCTTAATGAAATCAAGGTTTACGCGGATGAACTGGCGGAACGTGATGTCTTCTTCTATTTTGAACTGCGGTATAAGGGCGGGACGCCGGTGGAAGGCAGTGTGGAAGTGACCGAACAGCCGGAGGAGATAAAAAAGGCGGAGGAAATCTTAAAGAGCTGCTATTTTCAGCAGGACATGTATACGGAGGGAGAGGTCCGTCTCTGCTACGACCGGACACTTCTGGACGGCGACACCAGGGTGTACTTAACTTCAAGTCCCTGCGGAACGGGAATGCAGCTTTCCGATATAGAACATTCGGAAATGATGCTGAAAAAGGATGAGGATTACCTGGTATTTGCAGAGACAGAGAAAAGCAGCATCCGGCTTTCAAGAATCTCTGCCTGCTTAACGGTGGGGAACTATGTGGTGCCGAGAAATTTATTCGTCGGGATTATTCCGAAAAGCCGAATCGTGCTGGAGCCGGCGGAGACGATCGGGGAGAGGAAGCAGCAGGCCCTGGAATTCCTGGTGAAGAACGGCGAGATCGGTTTCCAGTCCGTAATTACCTCCCTGGAGCTGTTAAAGGGCTGGAATGACAATGCGGAGAAGGGCTTTGATCTGGCCTGCAAAAAAATCGAGCGCCACGACGACTGTGCGGACTTCAGCCTTGCCCCATTGGCCCTCTTGATGACCCGCTACCGGAATCTTCTGACGCCGGAAAAGGCGGAGCGGATCAGGGAGATGGTGCTGAATTTCCGGTACTGGATCGATGAACCGGGAAATGACGTGATGTGGTATTTCAGCGAAAATCACGCATTCCTGTTCCACGTTTCCCAGTATCTCTGGGGCTGTATTTTCGGGAAAGAGACATTTACCGTCAGCGGCAGAACGGGAGCGGAGCAGTCTGAAATCGGGAAGAAGCGGGTGCTTGCATGGTTCGACAACTTTTTTGCCTACGGATACGCGGAGTGGAATTCGGCAACCTATATTCCCATCGATCTGATCGGATTTTTCAGCCTGTACTTGAACGCTCCCGATGAGGACATCCGGCAGAAGGCTAAAAGGGCGCTGGATTTCACCATGCAGGTCATCGGATTTAACTCCTTTGAGGGCGTGATGAATACCACCTACGGAAGAATTTACGAGGAGACCATTAAGACGCGGCTCCAGGTCGAACCGAATTTTGTGAGCTGGGTGTCCACGGGGAGAGGCTACTGTACGTATTACGGCAATGCCACCTGTTTATACGCCATCAGCGATTACGAGCCGGAGGACTACGAAAGGGAATGCCGTCCCCAGCCAGGACAGGGGGTGGTCATGGAAACCGACCAGGGAATCGCAGGGGTGAAGATCAATACTTACCGGACCGGAGAGTACTTAACGGCGGGAGTCAGACGGTTTAAGCCATTCCGTCACGGCCATCAGCAGCATCTGATGAATGTGGTATTCGGAAAGGAACGTCCGGCGATCTTCTATGTCAATCATCCGGGAGAGCGGGTCTTCAGCGGGGAAAACCGTCCCAGCTACTGGGCGGGCAATGGAACCATGCCGTGGATCGAGCGGTACCGGAATTTAACGGTCATGGTGTTTGCCATCGATCCGAACGAACTCGTACATTACATCCATGCCTACACGCCGGTCTATGAGTATGAAGCGTATGCCTGCGACGGCAGCTGGTTCTTTGCAAAATCCGGTGACGGATATCTGGGAAGCTGGTTTTCCAACGGGTACGAGATGACGGCCTATGGAGCCAACACGGAGAAAGAACTGGTATCACGGGGATTAAACCATGCCGTGATTGTAAAATGCGGGTCGAAGGAGGAGTTTGGCAGTTTCGAGGCATTTCAGAAGAGCTTAAAGGAGATGGAAATCGATTGGAACGGGGATCGCAGCGCTGCGTTTACAGACAGCCAGTATGGGGAAATCCGGGTGAGAGACGCGGAAGAATTCCTGGTGAACGGCACGGCAGTATCGGTGGAACCGGCAAAGGGATTCCGGTTCCTGCGGACGAAACTGTAGTGGGGTGATGCGGCTGTGGTGCGGAAAGCCTTTCGGCTCCTCCACACTCACGCATCACTGACGGTATCGAGTCCTTCCAGGTTAAAAGGCGGCGTATATTCTTCTTTTGCGCTGCTTTTTTCCTGCATAAAACCATGGACAAGTCCCAGCTCAATGGCGGTATCGACTACCTTATAGTACTCATACGATGTAATGCGGCGGTTGATCTCCGGAAAACTGCCGCTTTTATAAAATGGGGTGTACTGGCTCATCAGGCTCACATCGAATTTCCCTTCCGGAAGATGATCCTTCATCCAGTGCAGCAGCAAAATGGAATCGTCCTTCGCCCCGGGCAGCACCATGTGGCGTATGATGACTCCCTTTTTCATCAGTGTGCATGCGGGGGCATCGGGGGTTTCCGGATCCTGAAAGGAAGTGAATTCGGGCGTCCCGGTCTGCCGGATCATCTGCAGAATGGCGGCCGATGCCTTTTCAAAGTAGTCCGGCGCCTTGCTGTAGCGGGCGGACAGCCGGGAACTGTAGTATTTCAAATCGGGCAGCCAGATGTCCACGTAGCCCTTAAGGGCTTCTACCACCTCTGTCCGTTCGTAGCCGCCGCAGTTATAGACTACGGGGATGGAAAGCCTGGGCTTTACGAGATCCAGGGCGGGGATGACAGAGGGGAGATACTGGGTGGCGGTGACGAGATTGATATTGTGAGCGCCTTCATCCTGAAGGCGAAGAAAGATATCGCCAAGCTGCCGGACCGTGAGCTCCTTTCCCAGTCCCTCCTGACTGATGGGGTAATTCTGGCAGAAGCAGCAGCGAAGGGTACATCCGGTGAAAAATACTGTGCCGCTTCCGTGGATTCCGCTGATCCACGGCTCCTCCCACTGGTGAAGGGCCGCCCGGGCTGCCATGACGGTATCACCGCAGCCACAGAAGCCCTTCGCTCCAGCGGTGCGGCGGTCGGCCATACAGCTCCTGGGACAGAGCGTGCAGGAATCATATTGGGAAATCAAATCCATCGTAAACCTCCTGTATTTGACAAAATCACTTTTCTACATTAATATAGTAAACAATATACATAAAAAAAGCAAGTGAACAGGTGAGAACACATGGAACATCAAGAAAGAATAAGAGCTTTGAAGTACGCGTTTCCCAGGACGGTGCCGGTGATGGCGGGATATCTTGTGCTGGGAACCGCCTATGGAATTTTAATGAACATCAACGGCTTCGGTATCTGGTGGGCCCTCGCCATCAGCGTGTTTGTCTACGCGGGGAGCCTGCAGTATCTGGGAATTACATTTCTGACGGCGATGGTGAATCCCATTTACGCATTTTTAATGTCCCTGATGCTGAATGCCAGGCATCTCTTTTATGGCCTTTCCATGCTGGACAAGTACCGTGACGCGGGGAAATTAAAGCCGTACCTGATCTTTGCACTGACGGATGAGACATTTTCCATCGTATGCCATGAGGAGCCGCCGAGGAGCATTCCGAGATACTGGGTCTGCTTCTGGATCTCCATCCTGGACCAGTGCTACTGGGTGGCGGGAACCGTCATCGGTGTGCTGCTGGGGAGTCTGATTACATTTGATACGACAGGACTGGATTTTGCGCTGACTGCGCTGTTTGTCGTCATATTTACGGACCAGTGGAAGTCGGGCAACGGCCATAAGGCCGCATTGACCGGCGTGGCGGCATCGGCGCTCTGCGTACTGATCTTTGGCCAGAGCGCATTTATCATACCGGCTATGATTCTGATTCTGGCTGCGATCACATGGGATTATAAGAAGAACGGAAAGGAGATGGAACCATGAGCGGACATACGGTACAGGGGATCGTGATTATAGCTGTGATGGCGGCGGCCACACTGCTCACAAGATTCCTTCCCTTTATTCTGTTTCCGGCAGGAAAGAAGACTCCTGAATATATCAGTTTTCTGGGAACAACACTTCCCTATGCTACAATCGGGCTTTTGGTGGTATACTGTTTAAAAGGCGTTAATTTTATTTCCTGGCCGCATGCGCTGCCGGAGATAATATCGGTCGCGGCGATCGTGCTTCTCCATGTCTGGAAGGGCAATTCACTTCTGAGCATCGGAGCGGGAACCGTGATCTACATGGTGCTTATACAGGGAGTGTTCGGATGAACAAAAAATCAAAGGTTGTGAAAACGTACGGGGCCGTTCATAAGAGGCGGCTACCGGTTATACTGGCGGTCGCGGTGGTCCTGGTGGCGGCAGGTATCATCATAGGCATGAATATCTATGATGAGTACCACACGTACCGCAGCAGCGAGGCGACGGAATTTGAGACGACGGCAGAAGAGAAAAACGGACTTCTGCTGACCTCAGAGACGAAGACGCTGCTGGGTAAGGTCTACGCGGGCTTTACAGTCCGGGATGCGGAAAGCGGCGAGCCCATCTACCAGTGTCCCGATCTGTATCTGGTCAGGGATCTGGCTTCCATCAGCTGGGGAACGGAGGCGGACTCCGTCCTTCTGACACAAAAGGATGGAAGCAGTGTGACCTATGTCCGGACCGGGGACAGGTGGGAGAAAGTGAGCCGGTAGCCAATGGAAAAAGTGAGCCGGTAGCCGGACCCTCCGGAGACCGCTCAATACCCCTCCGGAAAGGACTTCTGCTCCCTGAATTCCTTCGGCGAGAGGCCGAATTCCTTTTTAAATGCACGGTAAAAACTGGTATAATCTGAAAAACCGTACTGATGGTACAGCTCACCAAATGGAATCCCTGACAGGATTCCATTTTTGCTTGCCTGAAGACGCTTCTTCAAGATGTACTGGTGCAGAGAGATTCCCATGTTGTCCTTGAACACGTGGGAAATATGGTATTTGCTTGCATAGAAAAATGACGCCAGGTGGTCAAGGGACAGATCCTCATCTAAATGGTTGTTGATATAATCGCAGACATTTAAATAGAGCACATTTTCATAGACAGCGGGAACCTGGTGCAGGGAGTCGTAGGTAATCCGGTTTAAATGGAGCAGGAAGGAACAGACCATTAAATGGGCGGAGGTCTCACGAAACGGTTTGTTCCCCCTCATCTCCTCAATCATGTCCAGAAGTCGTCCCTGGAGATCCTGAAAGATGATAAAGTCTGTCCGGAAATGGTACTGTTTTTTTTCCTCCACCTGATGGAAGCTGTAGGCAAAATCCTCAGATCTGGCCACCAGCGCCTCGTAATAGGGGCGGCTGATCCAGAGCACGAATCTTCGGTAGTCCTGTCCGGTGGAATGGAAGATGGGATGGTGCCTCGTCTCCGGCGGGATCATTAAATAGTCGCCGTACTGCAGCTCGTACCGGTTCCCGTCCACCTCATAGGTCACGTCTCCGTTCAGGAAAAAATAGATTTCATAATAGGGATGGGTATGATCCACCACATGATCGAGATCGATGTCATTGTAAAAAAATACCTCAAATTCCCCGGAATTCATGTATTGTCTGGTATTAAAACCGGTAGATAATTCTTTTTTCATGTGAAAACCTCCAAAGACAGTGTGTGAAGCATCCTGTTCCTTAGCTATAGTATAGTAGAGAACCGCAACTTTTGCAATGTGAACGGCAACTAAATCCATGGTATTCAAAACAGAATTTGTTATACTAAGGACATGAGGCAGCGAGAAGACGGGCTGCAGACAAATTTCTAATATTCAAGGAGGTTTATCATGAAATTATCATTCAGATGGTACGGAGACGATGACAAGGTAACGCTGGAGCAGATTCGCCAGATCCCGGGCATGCATTCCATCGTAACGGCCGTATATGACGTTCCAGTCGGCGAGGTATGGAGCAATGAAAGCATTGCAAAGCTTAAAAAAGAAACCGAGGATGCGGGCCTTGCGTTTGAGGTGATCGAGAGCATTCCGGTTCATGAGGACATCAAGCTGGGCAAATCGACGAGAGACCAGTACATTGCGAACTACTGCGAAAATATCCGCCGCGTTGCCAGGGCGGGAATCAAATGCATCTGTTATAATTTCATGCCTGTCTTTGACTGGACAAGAACTCAGCTGGACCACGTGCTGGAGGACGGTTCCACATCACTGGTCTATTATCAGGATCAGGTAGACAAGGTAAACCCACTTGAGAGCGACAGCGATTTAACACTTCCCGGATGGGATTCCAGCTACACCAGAGATGAATTAAAAAAAGTAGTATCCCAGTACAACGCCATGTCGGAGGACGACTTATGGAACAACTTAAAATACTTCCTGGAAGCCATCATTCCGGTAGCTGCGGAGTGTGACGTTAATATGGCGATCCACGAGGACGATCCCTGCTGGAGCATCTTTGGACTTCCAAGAATCATCACCTGCGAGGAGAACCTGGACCGTTTCTTAAAGCTGGTTGACGATAAGCACAACGGCATCACCCTCTGTACCGGTTCCCTGGGCTGCTCCAATAAGAACGACGTGGTAAAGATGGCGGCTAAATATGCGGCCATGGGAAGAATCCATTTCGTTCATGCGAGAAATGTGGCAGTTCTGGATAATAATCAGGGCTTCGAGGAGAGAGCGCACTTATCCAGCTGCGGTTCCCTTGATATGTTTGCCATTTTAAAGGCGCTTTATGATAATGGATTTGACGGTTATATGCGTCCGGATCACGGCCGCATGATCTGGGGCGAGACAGGGCGCGCAGGATATGGCCTCTACGACAGAGCGCTGGGCGCCACCTATTTAAACGGACTCTGGGAAGCCATCGACAAAATGAGCCGGTAGGATTGAGACAAAAATCAAAGATTTGTAAATCAGTGATTATTAAAATAGAAAGAGGGAAATGACTTATGGGATTATCATTTGGAACGGATTTGACAGGAAAAGTTGCAGTTGTTACAGGCGCAGGCGGAGTTTTATGTGGTATGTTTGCAAAGACGCTGGCTGAGGCGGGCGCAAAGGTTGCGGTTCTCGATTTGAACGAAGAGGCGGCCGGCAGGGTTGCAGAGGACATCGTGGCAGCTGGCCATACCGCAAAGGCATACAAGGCAAACGTTCTGGAGCGCGAGAGCCTGGAAGAGGTTCACGCAAAGGTGCTGGCTGAGTTAGGTCCGTGTGACGTTCTGGTAAACGGCGCAGGCGGCAACAATCCGAAGGCACAGACGACGAAGGAATACTTTGAGATGGGCGACATCGAGGCGGATACCATATCCTTCTTCGACTTAGACCCGAAGGGCGTGGAGTTCGTATTCAACTTAAACTTCCTGGGAACCCTGCTTCCGACACAGATCTTCGCAAAAGACATGATCGGTAGAGAAGGCTGCAACATCTTAAACGTTTCCTCCATGAACGCCTTCACCCCACTGACGAAGATTCCGGCCTACAGCGGCGCAAAGGCAGCTGTGAGCAACTTTACACAGTGGCTGGCTGTTCATTTTTCCAAGGCCGGCATCCGTGTAAATGCCATGGCCCCTGGCTTCTTTGTGACAAAGCAGAATGAAAAGCTTCTGTTCAACGAGGACGGAACAGCTACTGCGAGAACTGCCAAGATTTTGGCAGCGACTCCAATGGGACGTTTCGGCGAGGCAGAAGAATTAAACGGAACACTTCTGTTCCTGTTAAACAATGAGGCAGCCGGCTTCATCACAGGTGTGGTTATTCCGGTTGACGGCGGTTTCTCTGCTTATTCAGGCGTATAGGAGATCCCTTTAAAACAGGATATAAGAATCAAAACCCCCGAAAAGGCGCAGAACGCCTTCCGGGGGTTTTCGTTATTCAGGATATTTATGACAGAACCTATTTGTCTTCTGCGATATTCTTTGCGCGCGTGATGTAAGGGTATAAGTCCTCGTAGGCTTCCTGCTCCGCCTCGGTTTCAGGCAGGGCGGGGATGAGGCCGGTGCAGTCCATGGTGGAACACGCCTGGATATCAACATCAAAATCATCGGGCTGGCTGATTGCATTTTTATCGTCTTCCATTAGTATCTCCTTTCGCAAAACTGTACTGTTATTAGTTTGAGGAGTTTTGTCGGATTTATGCGCAACTTGCAGAATATCTTGTTTTGTACGTCACAGTCAGAAGAAAAATACGTTATATACTATGAGATCTCAAAATTATATGATATCAGGAAATTACGGAGGTAGCGTGCATGAGGATAGCAGTGTACGCAGGCAATACGTCACAGCTGGATAATGCAGGAGAATACTTTAAAAAATGGAAAAAAAGAGGGGTTCTGTTTAAAGAAGATTATTTCTTATCCACGGAGGAGCTATGCAGGGCCGTGGAGGAAAAGAATTATAGTGCCATCATTGTCTATGTGGATTCTGACTGGACAGCAAAGGAATCTGTGTTTAATCAGTTGAAGCAGAAGGAGCAGGACAGCTTAATTATTTATATTTGCGGACGAAGGGATCAATGGAAGAAATTATCCCGTGCTAAATATACAGCAGTATTTAATGGACAGCCCATAGTCTACAACATGGAGGATATCTGTTTTCTGGAATCCTACGACAGAAAGACCAGCGTAGTGCTGGGAAAGAAAAAAATACGGGTCAAGGCCAGACTCGATGTGGAGGAACAGAGACTTTCCAATTACCACTTCGCACGTATTAATCAGTATACTCTGATTAATATGCTGCAGATACGCAGTATGGAGGGGGATGAGATTCGTATGGCTAACGGCGAGAAGCTGTATATCAGCAGCAGCCGCAGAAAGCTGTTTATGGAAAAGTACAGGCAGTTTGCTCAGGAAAATTTTAGCGTCGTATGACAGATCAGGTATAATAGATCAGTTATAACAGATCAGGTATAATAGATCAGTCATAACAGATCAGGTACGACAAATCAGGCATAACAGGCCAGGTATAACAGATGTGATACGACAGATAAGAAAACCGGAATAATCTGGAGGAGGCAGAGTGAAGAAAATAGCTGCTTCTTCCAAATTATTCCGGCTTTTTTATTCCAATCAGATGATCCGAATGGTAAGACCGTAAGTTTTGCTTTTCCCTGTTTCCAGCTTCTGTACATGATTCTTATGTACGAATTCATCGTCTTCCGTGGCGTAGATACCGGAGCCGTTCCATGGTTCCACACACAGGAATGGGGCTTCTGCCGGGTAAGGGGTCCAGAAAGCGACTGTTTCAAAGCCAGGGAATCCTACCTCAATACCGTGTCCCGTATTTTTATTGATAATGGATACTTTCCTTGAGTTTAAGTCGTCAAAGTATACTGCGTCGTCCTTGAACAGCTCCCTTGTGATCGGCAGCCTGCGGCTGTGATCGAGACGGGGTACTCTGTGGGACGGGTCAAACTGTAAGTGTTCCAGATCGTAAACCATGCTGGATGCGGTCTCCTCCTCTTCGAATTCCAGCTCGTAATCGGTGAAGGAAGCGCCTTCCTCCATCGGACAGTTAAATCCGGGATGGGCGCCGAGGCAGTAGTAGATGGTTCTGTCATCAGTGTTGGCTACGCAGTATTCCATGGAAAGCATGCCGTTCTCAATGACATAAGTTAAGGAGAGGCGGAAGGAGTATGGATAAATGGCTTTCGTCTCTTCCGTATCGTGAATTTCAAAGGTAACCATGGTATCGGACTGTCTGGTGACCTGGAAATCTACATCGCGGCAGAAGCCGTGTTTTTCGATGCAGCAGGTCTCCCCCTCAATGATGGTTTTGTTGTTCCGGCAGTTTCCTACGATGGGAAACAACAGCGGGGAGCAGCGGTTCCAGAATTTCGGGTCTCTCTGCCAGATGTATTCTTTTCCGGTGCTGTCCTTATAGGAGATTAACTGGGCGCCGATGCTGTCGATGACAGCGGATCCGTTGGTATCAAAGATCGTTACGAGCATAAAATTTACCTCTTTTCTTCTATATTAATTATTTTGACTTTGCCAGGCTTCTGGAAGGATGGTACTGACCGCAGCTTTCGCGGCTGGCCAGGTAGTACGGCAGATTCATGCGGATCGGAAGACGGTGGCCGCCCTCGATGCGGTCAATCAGGATTTTCGCCGTCATCTGTCCCATCTCCTCCACCGGCATGTGAATGGTGGTCAGCATGGGGGAGAGATACTGGGCCGTATCGATATCATCGATGCTGATGATGGAGACATCCTCCGGAATCCGGCATCCCGTTTCCTGAATGGCTCTCATGGCTCCGATGGCCGTCACATCATTGCTGCAGAAGAGGGCGGAGACATCGACGCCCCGGTCAATCAGCTGTCTGGCGCCGCGGTAGCCGCCTTCCGATGACAGAGGGACATCTGCTACGTATTCCTTCTTCAAGGGAATGCCGCCGGTGTTCAGGGCGGTACAGTATCCGGTGTAGCGGTCCTCATCCCTGGTCTCTCCGATATATCCGATTCGCGTGTGGCCGAGGCTCATAAGGTGGTTCATAGCGGTCAGCGAGGCCTGGTAGCCGTCGCTGATGACCTGGTCGTACTTTGCATCCAGAATATTCAAACCGGTATAGGCGACGCAGTTGAAATACTTCTTTAAAAAACTGAGCGTCTGTTTGTCGCACCGTCCCAGCACAACGACGCCGTCCACATGGTTGTCCGTAATGAGACGGAAGGTGTTGGGATGATGGATGTCAATGGCGGTAAAGGAGTACTTGAGCACATAATTATGCTTAAACGCCTCCTGTTCAATACTGCGTGCCAGCGTGGAGAAGAAAAGATCCGATTTGGAATCCTCCGTCCGGGCAAAGAGACAGGCAATCGAGCGGGAGAGCGGTTCGGGAGAATCGGTGCCTCCCATCTTCAAATCGCGGGCCGTGCTGTTGGGCGTATATCCCGTGCGCCTCACAATCTCCCAGATCCGGTCCTGCACCTCTTTGCTGGCCGCATTTGTGCTGTTTTTATTGATGACCCGGGAAACCGTGGAGATGGATACGCCGGCTTCTTTGGCGATTTCTTTCAGTGTCATAAACCAGCCCCCTTTACTTAAGTTTAACATCCTTATTATTCATGCCAGTTTATCATAAGTATACACGAAAAACAGTCAAAATGCCATAGGTGAATGGTCAAACGTTTGCGTGAAGTTTTATCTTTACGGTTACGCAAACGTTTGACTAAATAAGAGGTGCTAATTTTATACAATGTGTTATAATATACACATAAAATAGAGATGTGTATTGGGGAAAATCACAAAGAAAGGGGATTTACAAATGTCTTTTGGGAATTCTGAAAACAAAAAGAAGAAGGACATCGTTGCCGCAATACCAAACTGGGGTTGGCTGCTGATATCATTTTTGGTTGCCATTGTGCTCTGGTTCTGGCTTTCGGTCAATCCGTCTACCGCAAGAAGTTTTCCATTTTTACCGGAGGTAGTCAAATCACTGAAAACTATGATTGAGAGAGGGGTTCTGTGGAACGACTTCTCCAGCAGTATGATTTCCGTCATTCTGGGATTTATCCTTGGCTTTGTCACAGCAGTGCCCATCGCGTTTATGATGGCATGGTACCGTCCGGTACGCTACATAGTAGAACCGTGGATTCAGTTTATTCGTAATATTCCGCCTCTGGCTTACGTACCGCTTGTTGTTATCGCGGCAGGCGTCGGCAGAAAGCCACAGGTTATCGTTATCTGGCTTGCAACTTTCTTAATTATGTGCGTTACCATTTATCAGGGCGTCCGCAACGTGGATGAGACACTGATCAAGGCCGCCCGGGTTCTGGGAGCAAAAGACAGAGATATTTTTGTAAAGGTTATTTTCCCGGCAACCACCCCATTTATCATCACGGCAGTCCGTCTCGGCGTATCCGTTGCGCTGACAACCTTAATCGCCGCAGAATCGACAGGCGCCGTAGCGGGACTCGGTATGAGAATCCGTTCTTTAAACAACAGCTTCGATGTTCCGCCGATGCTTCTCTACATCATTATCATCGGTATCATCGGAATTACGAGTGAAAAGATCATCAAATATCTGGAAAGGAAGTTCACGGGATGGCAGGAAACGAGAGAAATATAAAGGTTAAGATCGATCATGTGGAGAAGATCTATGAAGGCCGCAAGGGACGTATGGTGGCGTTAAACGGCATTGACCTGGATATTATGGAGAATGAATTTATCTGCGTGGTCGGCCCTTCCGGCTGCGGAAAGTCTACCCTGCTGAATATTATCGCAGGCCTTCTCCCGGCTACCTCCGGCGCCGTTTACGTAGACGGCAAGAAGGTGGAAGGCACCGGTACGGAACGAGGCGTGGTTTTCCAGCAGTATGCCTTATTCCCATGGCTGACCGTATTAAAGAATGTTATGTTTGGCCTTAAATTAAAAGGTATGAACGACGCACAGGCCAGGGAAATCGCCATGAAGTACATCAGGATGGTGGAGCTGGAGGAGTTCGTGGACGCATACCCGAAGGAACTGTCGGGCGGTATGAAGCAGAGAGTGGCTATCGCCAGAGCCTATGCGGTGCAGCCGGAAGTGCTTCTCATGGATGAACCCTTCGGAGCGCTGGATGCACAGACGAGAACCCAGCTTCAGTCAGAGCTGACAAAGACGTGGCAGGAAGAGAAGAAGACCTGTTTCTTTATCACCCATGATGTGGAGGAGGCCGTTATTCTGGCCACCAAGGTTATTATCATGAGCGCGAGACCAGGCCGCATCAAAAAGATTGTGGACATCAATCTTCCGTATCCGCGTACGCAGGAGATGAAGATGGAGCTTCCATTCCTGGATTTAAAGACGTATATCTGGGGCGAGGTTTATCAGGAATATCTGGAAGTGCGTAAATAGGGAGTGTTTATTGAAATGCTTTATAAAAACCAATGTTTTATAAAAACCATTTAAGGAGGAAAACATTATGAAGAAGGCATTACCATTAATTATGGCGGCTCTGGTAGCTGCATCACTGGCAGGCTGCGGAAGCACCAAGACAGAGGCAACAACAGCGGCACCTGCGGAGACGACAACGGCCGCGGCAGCGGAGACGACAAAGGAAGAGGCAAAGGCTGAGGAGACAACAGAGGCTCCTACAGAAGCCAAGGCAGAGCCGATCACCATGAATGTGGCATATATGCCTAACTACGGAAGCTTATGGTCCGTGATGACGGCAAAAGAAAAAGGCTTTTTCGACGAGGAAGACATCACCGTTAATCTCGTAGAATTCGCAGACGGTCCTACCATCATCGCAGCCATGGAGTCCGGCAGCATCGATGTCGGCTACATTGGCCAGGGCGCTCATAAGCTTTGTGTCAACGGCCAGGCGAAGATCTTCGCTCTGTCCCATATCTCCAACGGCGACGCTTTAATCGGCGGCCCCGGATTTACAAAGGTTGAAGATTTAAAGGGAAAGAAAGTTGCTTATTCTTCCGGCACCTCCAGTGAAGACATTCTGGTCAACAGCCTGACAAAGGCCGGCATGACCATGGATGACATCACAGCCGTAGATATGGACGCTTCCGGTATCGTAACCGCTATGATTTCCGGCGGTGTTGACGCATGTGCCACATGGTCACCAAACAGCTTGAAGATTTTAGAGGAAGTAAAAGATTCCACAAAGATCTGTGACAACTTAACCTTCTCTGATACGACAGTATCCCTTGCAAGCTGGATTGCAACACCAAAGTATGCAGACGCAAACCAGGATAAGCTCCTGCGCTTCACAAGGGCTTTATTCAAAGCCATGGACTATGCTGCAGACGATCATTACGATGAAGTTGCCAAGTACGTTTCCACGCAGACAGCAACCGATTACGACAGCGTTTACGCACAGCGCGGCGACGCAGACTGGCTGACAGGAAAAGAAGTAGCGGAAGGCGCCAAAGACGGCACCGTTGAGAATTACTACAAGATTCAGCAGGATAACTTTATCAAGGCCGGCGCAGTAGAGAAAGAAGTTCCGGTAGCCGATTACGTTATGCTGGATAACATGATTGAAGCAGGCAAGTAAGAGTAAAAAGTAACACACAGGTGAAGAGAGTGTCCCGGAAATTCTATTTCCAATTCAGAGACACTCTCTTTTCTAAGGCGGGATGGCGAAATGCATACTTTAACGCATTTTCGATCCCTCCAACAGTAGACAGGAGGAAAATGATGAGTCACGCATATTACCAGTACAACAAAGAGCAGCTTTTAAAGGAACCCAGGCTCCCGCTGATCTGCATGCCGGATAACGCCACGGTTTTCCAGGCGATGGCAAAGGAGATGTTTGAAGAGATCGAGGCGAACAATCAGGCGGGAAAGAAGACTGTTTTTATTTGCCCGGTCGGCCCGGTTGGCCAGTACCCCTATTTCGTAGACATGGTCAATGAAAGGAATTTAAGTCTCAAGGATACCTGGTTTATCAACATGGACGAGTATCTGGACGACGATAAAAAATGGATTCCCGTGGATCACCCATTAAGCTTCCATGGCTTCATGGAACGGACTGTTTATACGAAGATCAAGCCGGAACTCATCATGCCCGAAGAGCAGAGAGTATTCCCGGACCCTGAAAATGTGGGCTACATACCGGAATTGATCGAGAAGCTGGGCGGCGTCGATATTGCCTTCGGCGGCATCGGCATCAACGGCCATGTGGCATTTAACGAGGCAGATCCGTCTCTTTCACCGGAAGAATTTCTGGCACAGAAGACGCGGGTTCTCACCATCACACCGGAGACGCGAACGGCTAACGCCATCGGCGATTTCGGCGGAGCACTGGAGGATATGCCGCATTACTGTGTGACGATTGGAATCTACGAGATCGCCCACGCGAGAAAGATCCGTCTGGGAGTGTTCCGCAACTGGCACAGAGCGGTAGTGCGCCGCACGGCCTACGGGGAACCGTCCACCGATTTCCCGGTGAGCTTATTGCAGAACCATCCGGATATTACGCTGACACTGACGGATTACGTGGCGGCGCTGACGGACTGAGAGATACAAAGACAGACTGAGAGATACAAAGACAGACTGAGAGAAACAAAGACGGACTGAGAAAACAAAGTAGTTGATACAGACTGGCGACAGAAAAGAAAGTGAGGATATAGACAATGCCATTGATTCCCTTAAGACCTCTGATGGAGGCAACGATAAAATACGGATTCGGCCAGGGGGCGTTTAACGTAAACGCGGTAGCCCAGGCAAAAGCAGCCATTGAAGTGCATGAGATGTTCCGTTCCCCGGCTATTTTACAGGGGGCGGACTTAGCGAACGGCTTTATGGGCGGCCGTACCGACTTTATGAATGCGACACTGGAAGACAAGAAGATCGGCGCAAAGAATATCGCGGACGCCGTAAAGAAATATGGGGCAGATTCGGATATTCCCATCGTCCTGCACCTGGATCACGGCCGTGATTTCGATTCCTGTGTGGCGGCGATCGAGGGCGGCTACACCTCTGTTATGATCGACGGTTCCTCCCTGCCATTTGACGAGAACGTGGATCTGACGAGAGAAGTGGTAAAATATGCACATGCGAGAGGCGTCAGTGTAGAGGGAGAGCTGGGCGTTCTGGCCGGCGTGGAAGATCATGTATTCTCCGCGTCCTCCACCTACACTAACCCATTAAAGGCAGTGGAATTCTTCCGTAAGACCGGCGTGGATGCACTTGCTATCTCCTACGGAACCATGCATGGCGCTTCCAAGGGAAAAGACGTAAAGCTGAGAAAAGAGATTGCCACGGCGATCAGAGAGTGCTTAAGCCATGAAGGCATCTTCGGCGCACTCGTATCTCATGGTTCCTCTACGGTGCCGAAATACATTGTAGATGAGATCAACGCTTTGGGTGGAGAACTGACGAATGCCTACGGTATTTCCATTGAGGAGCTGCAGGCAGCCATTCCGTGCGGTATCAATAAGATCAATGTGGATACGGATATCCGTCTGGCAGTCACGAGAAACATGAAGGAACTGTTTGTAAAATATCCGGAGCTTCGTACCAGCGCCTCGATCGGGGAAATCTATGAGCTGCTGGAGGCAAAGAAGAGCCAGTTTGACCCGCGTGTCTTCCTTCCGCCGATCATGGATACGGTTATGAAGGGAACAATCCCGGACGACGATGTGGCGGCTATTGTAAACTGCGTCGAGCGCGGCGTAAAGGAAGTAGTCGGAACGCTGATCGTACAGTTCGGTTCCTTCGGCAAGGCGCCGTTAGTGGAGCAGGTGACGCTGGAAGAGATGATTGAACGGTATAAGAAGAATTAAACAGAGTGCTATTTGGCCCGGCAGAAGGTCCTGAGAGGGAGCGATGCCGGGCTTTTTCTGTGGGTTGCTTTTTCCATAAGGCCTGTTTATACTGGAACTAGTAGTACGAACTACCAGATCAGGAGGGGGGAAGACGATACACTGTGGAACAAAGTAGCAACGGAAAAGGAGGAAGTGTTATGCTGTCTAAGCGCCAGTTAAAGATACTTATGGAATTTTGTTCCAGCCCGGGCGCGGTTTTTTCATCACAGTACTTTTCAGACAGGCTCGGAGTGAGTATCAGAACTGTGAAAGCTGATTTTGACGTGGTAAAAGAGGCCCTGGACCGGGATGGAAGCGCCGTTATTCTGTCGATGCCTTCCAAAGGCAGTATATTAAAGGTGCTGAATCAGGAGCGGTTCCAGGATCTGACGGAGAGAATCAGAAGAGAATATTCAGATGAATTTCCGCTGACAGAACAGCCTATGAGGGTAAAATTAATGATATCCAGGCTGCTGGGAACGAACCAGTACCTGACCAAAGAATGGCTGGAAGAGGAGATGGCCGTGTCGGAATCTACGCTTTACCTCGATATGAAGCTTGTCAGAAAGACCATTGAGCCATACCAGCTGACCATGTCTTACGAATCCGGAAGGGGGTATAAGATCGGGGGTCTGGAAAAGAACAAGAGGCAGTGTCTCATTAAGGAAAATATCTATACACTGCCGGTCGGAAACAGGAACAGAAAATCACTGGAGATGAAGACTGTCACCATGATTGAAGAGATTATCGTAGAGACGCTGGTGGACTACGAGTTTAAGATTTCGGATACTCTGTTCCGGGAACTCATTGTCTATGTGGTACTGTCGATAGAACGTATGCTGGGCGGGAATTTTATTAGAAAGAAAAATACGAACGAGAGTAACATCAGCAGTGAACGGGAATATGAGATTGCAGAGCGTATCCTGAGACGGAGTGCAGTGAAACTGAATTTTCCGGTGATGGAGGATGAGATCGGACTGCTGGCTATCTATTTAAAAGGAACAGGGGACTACGACAGAAAGAGTGGAATTCCTCAGGAGGTGAATGATTTTATCACTGATTCCCTGTCCCTCATCCACCAGGAATTCAGTGTGGATTTTACCGGAGATGTGGAACTCAATATCTTTCTGTGCCTGCATTTTATTCCTCTGCTCACCAGGCTGCAGAATGATATGCAGCTGGACAATGAGATGCTGAATGAAATCAAACAATCATTTCCGTTTGCCTTTGATATTGCCATCTATTTCTCTCTGCTCATTCAGAAACGGTACGGAAAAAAGATTGTGGAAGGAGAAATATCGTATTTTGCACTCTGTTTTGCCTATGGTCTGGAAAACTTGAATGCGGAAGAGAATGCGAAGAGCATCCTCGTTATTACTCCGTTAAAACAGAGTGAAACCATTCTGATCAGACAGAGAATCAATCAGTGGTTCAAAAATCAGATCGCCTGCCTGGATTTCGTCAATCAGGTTGATTTACCGGCCGTTGAACTGCAGAAATATGACGCAGTATTTACGACCCACAGGAGGCTTACAGGAGCGGTGAAGGATCTTGCGGTTCGCATCAGTATGTTCCCCAACGAGCAGGACTTTCTCCGAATGAATATGGCAATTAACGGGTATACCAGTGCTGAATCCGTGATGTCAAAATTCCATGAGGATCTTGTTTTCACGGGGGAAGCAGGCTCTAAAGAGGATATACTGGAACGCCTTCTGACGCTGGCTGAGGAAAAGTATGAATTGTCCCCGAGGTTCAGAACTGAAATCCTGGCCAGAGAAGAACTTGGAAGCACCTATTTCGGCAATAAGATTGCCATCCCCCATCCCCTCTGCCCGATTACAGAGGAGACCTTTGTGGTGGCTGGTCTTCTGGACCGGGAGATCAGCTGGTCTGAGAGTGAGAAGGTCCGCATTGTTTTAATGGTATCTGCGGAGGCCAATAACCCCAAGGCATTCCAGCTCTGGCATTACCTTTCTTCCCTGGTATGCAATAAAAGGCTGGTAAACGAACTTCTTTCAGATTTAAGCTATGAAAATCTCCTGAAGCAATTAACGGAATCCCTCCGTGATAAATTCTGAAATATTAATTATCTGCACGAAGCTTAGTGAAATACATTAAATTTTCTGCCTTTATAGGTATGCTATACTTAAAACCATAGAGGCCGACAGGAAAGGAGGTGGAGAGGTGACCGGTGTTTTAATTGCGACTCATTATAATATAGGGAAAGCAATTCTGGAGACTGCCGATATGGTGATTGGTCCGCAGGAGCAGGCAGAGGCCATCGGTATTTATGGTGATATGGATCCCTGCTTTTTTGGAGAAGAGATCCTGAACAGGATTGAGAGCATGATGGCAGCAGGATGCGATGAAGTGCTCGTTCTGCTGGATTTATTTGGAGGAACGCCGTGTAATGAAACTGTAAAACTTCTGCGGGAGCACAAACTTCAGGTATTAACAGGGTTAAATCTTCCGATGGTCTTAAGCGTCCTGCTTGCAGACCGTCACGTGGTGACAGCCGCCGGGTTACTGGAGATTGGAGAAAAGAGCGGCCGGAAAGGAATTATCAATGTTACCGGGAGAATCGCTTTAATGAGTGGTTCTGATGAGTGTCACGATGCCCCGTGCAGGACGCATGAGGGTGATCGATAGAAAGGGGGGACATTTATGGCTGTTGTATTGGCGAGGATTGACGACAGACTGATCCACGGGCAGGTTATGACCTCATGGGTGAACTTTACAGGGGCGAATAAGATTATTGTCATTGATGATGTGACGGCAAAGGACAGTTTCCTGTGCATGACGATCAAATCGCTGGTTCCATCCAACATCAGGGCGGAGGTATATACCAGGGAACAGAGTGTGGAGGCGTTCTTAAGCCAGAAAGAGAGCGACAAAATTATTGTTCTGGCTAAAACGCCGGAGCCATACGTCTACTTGCAGGAACATGGGGTTTCATTTGATCACATCAATATCGGGGGTATGGGAATTAAAAAGGGAAGAAAAACTATTTATAAAAATATATCCGCTTCCGATGAGGAACTTGCGATGTTGAAGGCTCTGGCAGACAATGGGGCCAGGGTATATATACAGATGGTCGCTGAAAACCCGAGAATGGAGCTCGACAAAATCATCTGAGGGGGGATTTACGTATGCAGATAACAATATTTCAGGCTATTTTAATCGGTATTGTGTATTATTTGGGAATTATCGGGACTCCGTGGACCACGGTACTCGGTTCCGCGAGTTTGTTCCAAAAGCCGCTTGTGGCAGGTACACTTGTAGGCTTGATTCTGGGAAGACCGGCGGAGGGCGTCATTATTGGTGCGGCGATCCAGCTTCCTTATATTGCATTTATCTCAGCCGGCGGTACCGTACCGGTTGATCCGGGACTGGCAGGGACTCTGGGGACGGCCCTGGCCATAGCGGGAAATGTAGATCCGGCCACCGCAATTACGCTGGCGGTACCGCTGGGACTATTAGGAACTATTATTTGGGTGGTACATATGACCGTTGATGTCACATTTGTTCATATGGCCGACAAGGCTGCCAGCGAAGGAAATTTAAAGAAGATCTGTTTCCTCCACGTAGTGCCGCCTCAGATCTTTGTATTTATTATCAGTGTGATTCCTGTTATGCTGGGAGCGTATTTCGGAGCTGAGTATGTGGGCAATTTCATTGCTATGATCGGGGATAAACCGCTTCATGTACTTCAGGTAATCGGCGGAATTCTTCCTGCACTGGGAATCGCCATGAATTTACGTTCCATAGGAAGACCGAATACTCTTTTATTCTATTTGCTGGGATTTATTCTGTCCGTATATTTACAGCTCGACGTCATTGTCATTGCGGTCTTAAGCTTCATTATCGCTTACTTCTATACCCAGTTTAAAGAGGGAAGATCAGAAGGAGGTGCCATCTTATGAGTGAAAAACAGGTAAAGACATTAACGAAAAAGGATGTTGTGGGATCCTTCTGGCGGTGGACATTTTTCAGTCATGCGAACTATAACTATGAGCGGCTTGCGGCTACGGGATTCGTACACGCAATGGCACCGATTATTGAGAAACTGTATGGAGATGATCCGGAGGAATATAAGGCTGCGCTGGAGCGTCACATGGAATTCTATAACACAGAACCTCATTTTGGCGGTGTCATTAACGGCATGGTCATCGCCATGGAAGAGCAGCGGGCTAACGGAGCAGAGATATCTGACGAGGCCATTAACGGTATTAAGACGGGTCTAATGGGACCATTTGCGGGAATTGGCGATACGCTGTGGCAGGGAACATTAACGCCGATTTTGCTGTCAATCGGTATATCACTGAGTGCAGGAGGAAGCTTGTTCGGACCATTTGTCTACTCGGTGCTGATGATGGGTATCATGCTTTCCATTGCTTATTACGTGTGGATGCAGGGCTATAAGCTGGGGCGAGAGGGAATACAGAAGATTATGGCCAGCGGTCTGATTAAAAAAGTGATTACAGGGGCTTCTGCAATCGGAGCCATGGTAATGGGGGCGCTGACGGCCCAGTTCGTTGCTCTGTCAACTCCGGTTATGATCCATTTAAGTGACGGCGAGCTGGCGGTTCAGACGGCGATTTTGGATAAGCTGTTCCATGGCCTTCTTCCACTGGCCCTGACACTGATGACGCTTTATCTGCTGAAGAAAAAGAAGATGAAATCCATGCAGGTTATGGTGATTTTAATCGTAATCGGCTTAGTCGGCGGTCTGTTCGGTATTTTCTAAACAGGGAGGTAAACATGGAAGATAATTTGATGACCTTGACAACAGAGGAACGAAATCCGCGGACCATGGATATGAGCCATATGGAGGCAGGAGAGATAGCGGCTGTTATGAATGAGGAGGATTATCGCTGTGCGGCTGCAGTAAAAGAGGCTCTTCCTCAGATCGTAAATGTGATCAATACCTGTATTTCCACTATATCAGGTGGAGGCCGCGTGTTTTTTATTGGGGCAGCTCATTCCGGTTATCTGGGACTTTTGGATGGATATGAGACGAACGCCACCTTTGGAACAGAGAACCAGTTTATTCCCATCGTAGCCGGGCATTTTTCAGATATTATGAAGACGGAGGGAGGTGCAGAGGACTCTGCGGAGAGCGGAAAAGCAGATTTAGAGGCCTACGGTATTGACGAAAAAGATTACTGCATTGGCCTGAGTGCCTCCGGAAGAACGCCATATCCCATTGGTGCGCTGACTTATGCCAGAGAATGTGGGACGAGAACTGCAGCGATTATCAACAATCACGATACTCTTCTCGGGCGTGTTGCGGATGATGTGGTGGAACTGGTAGCAGGAGCTGAGGTAATTACGGGATCTACACGGCTGAAAGCGGGCACCTGTATGAAGATGGCACTCAATATGATTACCACGGTTACCATGGTTAAGCTGGGGAAGGTGTACAGCAATTTAATGATCGAAGTGCCTCCTGTCAGTGATAAAATGAGAAAACGCCTCCTGTATATCCTGCAGCAGGCCTCCGGGTGCACGAAAGAGCGGGCGAAGGAGCTGATGGAGGAGACGGAGTACGATATTAAGCTTGCATTGTTAATGGCGAAGAAATCAATCGGTCTTGAACAGGCAATTAAGGTGTTTGAGGAATGCGGGGGAGATATTAACCGGGTGATATAGGCGGAATAGAATATAGTAACAGGGAGAAGCCCTATGGCTGCCGAATGGCAGTTGTGGGGCTTCTCCACGCTTTTCATGATATGATCGGAAAGATTAAACAGAAAAGCTTCTCTCCCCGATTGACAAAAGTCCAGAAACAGTATAATATTTAATTAAATTAATTAAATAAGTCAGACGATCAAATTAAACTCAGGAGAAGGAGGCAGATCAAGTGGTTGATTTAAGGGGAAATCCGTTTTATCTGGATGAAGCAGGGGAGCGGTGGGTAAAGGAAACCGAGGCCGCCATGACGCCGCATGAAAAGGTATGCCAGCTCTTTGCAGACCCGCTCATGGGAAAAAGCAGGGAGGAGCTGATTCAGTTTCTGGAAGAGTATCCGCTTGCGGCCATTCCGTTCAGGGCCGCACTCTATGGCAACGAGGAGGCTCAGGATATCATGGCAGAGCTTCAGGAGCGTGCAAAAATTCCTTATCTCTACGCGGGAAACTGTGAGTCCGGTCCTAACGGCGCGCTGAAAGGGGGAACCCTGGTGGCTTCCGGGGCGCAGGTCCGGGCGACGAGAGACGCCCGTTATGCCTATGAGGTGGGGCGGATTACAGGCAGTGAGACATCTGCAGTGGGGTATAACTGGACGTTTGGTCCGGTTGGGGACATCTATGGCAACTGGAGAAACAGTCTGATTAATACGAGGGCCTACGGCAGTGACCCGCAGTTTGTCAGCGATTGCGTGGAGGCATATAATAAGGGGTGTATGGAATACGGCGTAGTGCCGTGCCTGAAGCATTTCCCGGGGGATGGCTGGGAAGAGAGGGACCAGCATCTGGCCATTTCAAACAATGGCCTGACTTGTGAAGAGTGGGATAAGACGTATGGGAAAATCTATCAGACGGCAATTAATCATGGTGTGTTAAGCATCATGGCGGCCCATTTTACGCTTCCTGCCAATCAGAAAAAGCTGAATCCGCAGCTGGAGGAACGGGATATGCAGCCAGCCTGCCTTTCCAGAGAGCTAATCGGGGGGCTTCTGCGCGGCCGGCTTGGTTTTCATGGTCTTGTGGTAACCGACCAGACGAAGATGATGGGATATTACGGAATGAGCCGTCTCGATGCAATACCTCTGTCGATTGCCTGCGGCTGTGATATGATATTGGGAATCAATGATATAGAGGAGGACGTGGAGGCGATGAAAGCGGGCCTTAAGTCGGGAATCGTGACAGAGGAGCGGCTTACGGAGGCAATTTACCGGATTCTGGCCTGCAAAGCGGCGATCGGACTTCACAGAAGGAAGGAGAGCGGCAGTTTTCATCCGGGAAAGGAGGCATTGGCGCGAATCGGATGCAGAGAGCATCTGGAGATTGCGAGAGAGGCTTCGCAGAAGGCTGTGACACTGGTCAAGAATACGAAGGGACAGCTTCCTCTGTCTCCGGAGGTCTATAAAAAGATCGGGGTATTTGTCCTGTCCGGCAATGTGGGAAGTCTGAATTCTTCCTACGGACAGGGCGTCCAGTCGGGAGGAAGCGATCAGATTACGGAGCGGATTCTGGCAGCGTTAAAGAAATACGGCTATGAGCCGGAGCTTATGGTATCTTCCGTCAATAAAGGGAAAATAGCGGATTTTAAGGCGAAGTATGATGCGGTGATGATCTTTGCGGATATTACCAGCTTCGCACAGACTAATTCAGTAAGGCTGCTTTGGCCGCATCCCATGTCGAGCTGTTATCCCTGGTACATACATGACGTTCCCACCGTGTTTACATCCTTTAATTATACGAACCATCTCGTCGATGTGGCGAGAGTTCCGGCCTTTATAAACGCATACAATGATACGCCGGAAACAGTGGATGAGACGGTAAAGCGCATTGCGGGGCTGGCTCCATTCGAGGGGAATTACGACGAGGATGTCTGGTGCGGCATGTGGGACACACATTTTTAGACTGCCCGTCAGGGGAAAGGGGGTCATGAATTGGAATTAATTATTGAAAACGCGCATCAAAATCACGAGGTATTTCAGTTTGCGGAAAAGGAACTGAAGGATTACTGGAAAAAGATGCAGGAGAAGAGCGATGCGCTTCAATTACCGGGAAGCTATCGGCTGAGGCTGGAACTGGCAGCAGGAGGGGAAAGCTGTCATGAAACGGAACAACCCGTGATGGCTCCGGATGGATATGTAATTGATACGGGAGAGCAGGGCGGCGTGATCGCCGGAAATAATCCGGGCAGTGTGCTGATCGGTGTATACGCCTGGCTCCAGTCCGCCGGCTGCCATTTCCTGCGGCCGGGGAAGAAGTATGAGATCATCGAGCCGCTATCCCGGCTGGAGGCACTTTCGATGACCGAGAAAAAGACGGCTTCCCTGCGCCATCGGGGAGTCTGTATCGAGGGCGCCGATTCGCTGGAGAACATCCTGGACTTCATTGACTGGCTGCCCAAAATGGGATACAACTCATTTTTCCTTCAGTTTAAGCTTCCCTATACCTTTATGGCCAGATGGTACCATCATGAAAACAATCCGCTGCTTCCGGAGGAGGAATTTGATACGGAACGGGCGGAAGCGTATACGGAGACAGTGCGCAGGGAGATGAAACGGAGGGGACTGAAGCTTCATCAGGTGGGGCACGGATGGACCGGTGACGTAATCGGATTTCCGGCGGTGGAGTGGAAGCCAGCAACCCGGAAGCCAACCAGAGAAGAGACCGGCATGATGGCGCAGCTGAATGGGACACGGGCGCTGTTTCACGGAATTCCAATGAATACAAATCTTTGCTATTCCGATAAAACGGTAATGGAGGCATTTACCGATCAAATTGTCCGGTATGCGGTTCAGAATCCGGATATCAATTATCTCCATGTATGGCTGGCCGATGAGTACAACAACGTCTGTGAGTGTGATTCCTGTAAGAAGGAGCTTCCTTCCGACCAGTACGTCAGAATATTAAATCTGGCCGATCAAAAGCTTACGGAGGCAGGGAGCACCATGCGAATTGTTTTTCTGCTGTATCAGGAGCTTTTATGGCCGCCCAAAAAGGAGCGCTTTCAGAACCCGGATCGTTTTGTGCTGATGTTTGCGCCGATCAGCCGTACTTTTGAGGAGTCATACCAAATCCGTCCGGAGTATGGAGCCGTTATGCCATACCGGAGAAATGAGATCCGGCTTCCGGTGGACTTGAACGAGAATATGGCTTTTCTGCGCGCGTGGCAGGAGATATTTCACGGGGACAGCTTTGTCTATGATTATCCGCTGGGCAGGGCTCATTATGGAGATTTCGGCTACGTCAGGCTGGCGGAAGTCATCGGCCATGATATAGAGCGGCTGGGGGATATGGGACTGAATGGATATATCAGCTGCCAGGAGCTTCGGGCGGCACTTCCGAATGCACTGCCAAACTACGTTATGGGAAAGAAGCTGTTTGATCCGTCCCTTTCAGAGGAGCGGCTGGAAGAAGCGTATTTCTCGGCGGCGTATGGATGTGAGGGCGAACGGGTACGGGAGTACTTAAAGGCGGTGTCTGCCTTATGCAGCTGTGATTATTTCAATGGAAAGGGGCCGCGGGAGAACCGTGTCGTGGCAGACCGCATGGCATCGCTTGAAAAAATGGCGCATGAGTTTCTGCCGTTTATCCGGGAACATATGAAAAGCTGCGGAGACGAGAACCGAAGCTATTGGATTCATCTGGAATATCACTCCGAATACATCAGGCGTTTAGGAAAGGCGTTGTTTTATCTGGCAGCAGGAAAGCGGGAAGAGGCGGGAAAATACTGGTCGGAGTTTTGTACCTTTCTGCAGCAGCATGAAATAGAGTTCCAGGAGTGTGTGGATGTATACCGTGTGATCGAGGTAGGACACCACTATACAGGATTTTAGCAGTGAAATTTAATTTGGAAAGGGTCGAAATTGCTTATGAAACAGGACTTCATAAGCAGTTATGGCCCTTTCTTTGTAAGAAATAGATAAAAGAATAAAAAATATATTGACAAGTAATGGGCACAATGATATTATTTAATTAAATTAAAAAACTAATTCGAACCGTAAGAAATTTTATCTGTGAGGTGGATTATGAAAGCAAAGACGGAGAATATGGGAGTGGAAGCTGTCACAAAACGGAATAAACGCCGGGAAAAGCTGATCTTAAACGGCTGGTGCTGGCTGTTTATGTCAATGTCACTTATTTTTTATATCCTGTTTCAGGGATATCCCATCATCTGCAGTATCCAGTACTCGTTTCTGGACTGGTCGGGTCTGACGAGCCATGCGGCTTTTATCGGACTTCAGAATTACGTGGAACTGATTCATGACGAGCTGTTCTGGAATGCCTTTTTCAACAGCTTCAAATATACAATCATGATTGTTCCCTTGGAGCTGGCGGTATCGCTGTTCCTGGCATATATGCTGAACAACGAGGCGCTGAAGGGGAGAACTGTTTACCGGACCATGTACTTTATACCGGTTGTCACCACCGCGTCGGTCGTCGGTATCATCATGATTTTCCTGCTGGGTGTTCAGGGGCCGATTAACCATTTACTGGTCACGCTTCATCTGATCAAGGCGCCGATCAATTTTCTGGGAAATGCAAAATACGCCATGCCGACACTGGTTCTCATCTCTCTCTGGAAAGACTGCGGTACTTACATGATCTACTGGCTGGCAGGACTTCAGGGCGTTTCCAAGGACGTGTACGAGGCGGCCACCGTGGACGGAGCTACCCGGTTCCAGACATTTATCCATATCGTCCTTCCGCTTATCGCACCGGTCGGCGGAATCATCGCAATCCTGTGCGCGATCAATTCCCTGAAGGTATTTGATATCGTCAAGACGATGACCGAAGGCGGTCCCTTCTATGCGACCGATGTTATAGCCACTTACGTTTATCGTTCGGCGTTCTCCAGTGAGATCGGAATGCCGAGACTGGGATATGCCAGTGCGGCGGCAATTCTGTTTGGAATCGCGGTGATTGTGATCGGTATCGTGTTAAATATCATCAAGGCGCGTTTGAACAGCAGGCGCGTATAGATGTCAGGAAATCAGGAGGTAAAGATGAACAGAGATAAGGCAAAGAGACAGGTGAAGACCCTGCTTAATCATGGGCTGCTGCTGATAATCGGTCTGGCATGGATCTATCCGTTTTTGTGGATGATATCCGCTTCCTTCAAGGACCAGAACGAATTCTTTAAAAATAAACTGGGACTGATTCCCCAGAATCCCACCTTTGGCAATGTCACCAGAATCTGGGAGAAGGCGCATTTCGATACATACTTCATTAACACGGTAATTGTAACATTTTTCGCGGTATTCCTCGTGCTGATCATGACCATGCTCGCGGGATATGCGATGGGGAGATATAACTTCGTGGGTAAGAAAGTGGTGATGATGGTTTTCATGAGCAGCATTGCGATACCGTTAGTCAGTACGATCATACCGACCTACGAGGTGATCAAGAGCATGAAGCTGGTCGGTACGAAGCTGGGGCTGATCCTGGCTCAGGCCGGCGGCGCTCACGTGATTTTCCTTCTTCTGTTCTCCAGCTTTTTCGAGCAGATCCCCGGAGAACTGGAAGAGGCGGCAAAGGTGGACGGCTGTAATTTCTTTCGGACCTTCTTTAATATTATGATGCCGCTGACGAAGCCGATTGCAACGACCGTAGTCATCATGGAGACCATCTGGGCATGGAACGCATTTATGCTTCCATTGGTACTGACGCTTAATAACCCGTCTTCCCGTACACTGGCTGTCGGACTGTACGCGTTTAAAGGTGAAAATACCGTTGACTGGACCGGCATTGCGGCCGGCGGCGTGATCGCGGTTATTCCGATTATTCTGTTGTTTATCTGTCTGCAGAAATACTTCGTGGAAGGCATTGCGGGAGCGGTTAAGAGTTAATGAGTGCTCATTATAAGGAGGAATAAGATGAGACTTGGTTTTATGACAAACATCCTTGTGAAAAAAGGGATGGTGCATCTGGACGAAATTGCGGAATGGGCGGCGGCCCAGGGCTTTGAAGACCTGGAAGTGGGACCTACCGTTCCGATGGAGAGAGAGCTGTTTGAGCGGGTTTTGGAGAAGGGTAAAGTGGCGATAACATCTCTTACCTACTGCAGGAATTTTCTCAGCACAGACAGCGGGGAAGCAGAAGCGCATATTGCGGAACTGAAAAAGAGGATTGCATTTGCAGGCGATCTTGGAATAGAAAAGATAGTGACTTCCACGGGCATTAATAAGACCCTGGAGGAGGGCATCTATGACAAGGCGGATTCGATCCGCAGGACACCGGCCCGGAGCCTGGATCAGTTTGTGGAGACCTTTGCTCCCATTGTGGAATACGCAGAAAAGAAAAATGTAAAGCTGGCCTTTGAAAACTGCCCGCTGATGGGAAATATCGCCATTTCTCCGGTGATGTGGAGAGAGATTTTGAAACGGCTGGACAGCAAAATGGTGGGACTGGCCTATGATCCCTCCCATCTGGTATGGCAGTTTATCGATCCGTATGCTCCGGTGGCGGAGTTCGGGGACCGGATATTCCATGTCCATGCCAAGGATACGGAGATAAAAGAAGAGCGGTTGAAGGAGTGCGGGATTCTGACAGATTTCAGCTGGTGGAGCTACCGGATTCCAGGCCATGGACTTCTGGACTGGAGAAAGCTGACCGGAGAACTGGAAAAAGCGGGGTATCAGGGAACGGTCAGCATCGAACACGAGGATCCGGATTACGAGGATTCGCTGGAACTGGTGGAGAATGGTCTGATACTTGGAAAAGAATATTTAAAGGCATTTATTGGAAAGCGCTGAGAGGAGAAAAACAATGGTAAGAGTAGGAATTGTAGGAGTTGGAAATACGATCGGAATCGCAGGCAACCACATTGACGGGTATTTAAGAGTGCCGGAGGCGAAGATTACGGCCGTTTACGATATTATCAGGGAGAGGGCCGCCGGTTACATAGAGAAATTCGGACTGGAGGGGGCAAAGGCCTGCGAAAGCTATGAAGAACTTCTGGATCTGGTGGATGCAGTCAGCATCTGTACCCCCAATGCCTCCCACATTGAATTAACGGTTCAGGCATTGAAGGCGGGAAAACATGTCCTGTGTGAGAAGCCGTTTGGAGTCGATGCGCTGGAATGCCAGAAGGCATTAAATTATGCGGAAATGTCCGGCAGGGTCTGCATGATCGGGCTCTGCTACCGCGGAATTCCCGGGTATATGTATTTGAAGAAGCTGATCGATGACGGTTCCCTCGGAAAGATCTTTTATATTCGCCAGTCACTTGGCGGAAACAGAATCGCCAATCCACAGGTAAAGCTGGAATGGAGGATGCAGAAGGAGTTATCGGGACCGGGAGCCATGGCGGACTTCGGAAGCCATATGCTGGACATCGGCGATATGCTGATCCGCGACACGGCGGGACCGATCACCGAGGTACAATGCATGAGCGGTATTATGGTGGAGGAACGCGACCGGGTACATGGGAACGGCAGGGGCAGTGTGGATAACGACGATGTGGCGATGTTCTCTGCCAGAACGAGGGAGGGCGTCCTGCTCTCCTACACGGCCAGCAGAATCGGCAGCAGACATACGGTGGAAGTATACGGCAGCGGCGGAAATGCGGTATTTGACGGCGCCGACCATTTCTCACTGCAGATTCAGAAGAAAGATCCGGAGGGCGGATATTTAGGCGCGCCGGAGTGCGTCAAGGTTCCGGAGGAAATGTATCTGATCAATGAAAATGTTCCGAAAACACCGTTTGCAATCAATTTCTATTTTGAGATAAAACAGTTTATTGATGCAATTGAAAAAGGAACGCCGGTGGATACAGACTTCCAGAGAGGCATTTATATTCAGAAGCTGATCGACGCGCTGCAGGAGTCTTCAGACTGCGGATGCAGTGTTCCCATTGATTTTGAGTAGACCAGGAGGATTTAAAAAATGAAAATAGGCTGTCATGCTGTCCTGTTTACCGACAGGATCGCAAAGGAAACGGAAGAAGTATTAAAGGAATTTGAGAAGACCGGATGCCAGGGCGTGGAGATCGGCGCGCGTTTCTTCGGAGTCGAAAAGAGCAGTTATTTAAAGGAACTGCTGGATCAGTATCATTTGCAGCTGTCAGGACTTCATGTATCTGCACTGTGGACCGATTTGCTGGATGATCCTCAGAAGGTGGAGGAGGCGGTTGGGAAGGCAGTGGAATTTCTGCAGGTTATGCCGAATAAGAATATTATTTTTACAGGTATGGCTCAGAACGACCCATCGCAGCATCCAGAAGAAGGCATAGATCCGAGACTGTCCGATCCGGCAGCGGCTGAGAAAATGGCTGGAAAACTGAACGAGATAGCAGCAAAGGCGAAGGAGAGTGGTGTTTCCGTCAACTATCATAACCACTGCTGGGAGTTTGACCAGGATGGCCTGCTGTTTATGGCGCTGATTCATCATGCTCCGGAGGTGCGGTTCGCACTGGATACCGGCTGGGCGGCCGGCAGCGGTTGGGACCCGGCAGATTTATTAGAGAAGTATCCGGACAGAATTTCATACGTTCATTTACGGGACTTTAAAAAAGAAGATATGGAAAAATGCAGGACATTTGCTGAAAAACAGGAAAACTATGTGGACCTGGGCAAGGGCAACATGGACTATGAAAGACTCCTGTCCGTAATAAAAAAGAATTTCGGAGACAATGGCTGGGCGGTCATTGAATATGAAAAAGGAAAGGTAGACTTTGAACGGTATACGAAGGCAGTTTCGTATGTTCGGGAAATTCTTGGGTAGGTGATTGGTATGGTACATTTGGAATTCTATGACGGAAGCGGGCAGACGTCTTGTGAAGAACTGAACGAGTACATGAGACAGAAGAAAGAAATCCTGACCCGGGCACAGGCCGGAGAAGAGCAGTATCGTGACAGTCTTGGATGGCTCAGCGTGGATGAATGGGCCGGAGAAGAGCGGATTGCTGAGATCGAGACTTTCGCAAAAAGGGTCCGGGACGATGGGGATATCCTCGTGGTAATCGGAATCGGGGGTTCCAATCAGGCGGCCAGGGCAGTGACCTGTGCGCTGCCTAACCAGAGTAAGGTAAAGGTTCTGTACGCCGGAAATAATATATCTTCCGCGTATATGAAGCAGATTTTAGCGCAGTTGGACGGGAAATCCGTATATATAAATGTCATTGCCAAGAACTTTGAGACCATGGAACCGGGAATCGGTTTCCGGATTCTCAGGCAGTATCTGAGAAAACGCTATGGGGCAGACTACAACAGCAGGGTATTCGCAACCGGGACGAGAGGAAGCGAGCTGGAGGCGTTGTGTGTGGCTCACGGTTATACATTTCTTGACTTCCCGGAAGACATAGGGGGACGGTATTCCGCCCTGTGCAATGTCGGGCTGTTCCCGGCCGCGGCAGCCGGAATTGATATTCGTGCCATGGTATCCGGCGCCAGGGATATGGAGCAGAATTTAAAGACGGCAGTAGGGGCAGAAAACAGTGCCTTTCAGTATGCCGCAATCCGTAATGTTCTGTATCAGAAAGGTTTCCGCATGGAGATGCTGGCTTCCTTTGAACCGAGGTATCAGTATTTCAATGGCTGGTGGACCCAGCTGTTTGCAGAGAGCGAGGGAAAAGACGGAAAAGGGCTGTATCCGGTAGCTGTAAAATACTCGGAAGATCTGCATTCGATTGGCCAGTTTGTGCAGGAGGGGACTCCGGTGCTGTTTGAGACATTTCTGGATATCGAAAATCCGGACGGGGAACTGATTCTTGAGGCAGACGATGTGGACGACGGCTTCGATTACTTAAACGGGGCGGATTTGCGGGAGGTCAACAGAGCCGCGTTTTCAGCTACCTTTCAGGCGCACAGCGAGCGGCTTCCATGTGTCAGGCTGAAGATCAGCGAGTTGAACGAATACAGTTTTGGCCAGCTGTTTTACTTTTTTGAATTTGCATGCTACCTTTCCGGAAGCATGCTGGGGGTAAATCCATTTAACCAGCCGGGAGTGGAGAATTACAAGGGCTATATGTTTCAAGCGCTTGGAAAACATAAATAAAAGGAGGAAGTATTTTATGAAACTGAAGAAAATGGGGGCATTATCACTGGCTCTGGCAATGACGGTAACAGCCATGACGGGATGTGCGATGCCGAGTACAGGGGGAAGCGACACGACAGCAGCGCCGACACAGGAGAAGACGGAAGCTTCGTCTAAGGACAGCAGTTCTGATACAACGGCGGCCGAATCGGATGAAAAGATTACCCTGCGGATTGTGGACTGGAGCGACAGTTCTCTGGCAAGAAGAGAGGAATTTAACAAGAAGTATATGGAGGATCATCCCAATATCACCATCGAATACACGATGCTGACGATTGACCAGTTTAAGAATACTATTGTTACAATGATCAAATCAGGAGATGGACCAGATTTATTCCCGATTCCAACAGGCATGACATTAAGCACCGCACTGAAGGAAGAGTGGTACCAGCCGCTGAATGACTACGTGACAGAGGAATTTTTAAATACACTGGATCCGTCTGTTTTTGAAGAGGGAGTGACTATGAAGGGAGAAGAACTCTATACAATTCCGGAAAATATGCCGGTCGTAAATTGTTTATTCTTCTATAACAAGGATGTATTGGACAATGCTGGTGTTACCAAGGTTCCGGAGACGTATTCTGAATTTGCAGAGGCGTGTAAAAAGATAACAGAAACAGGGAACGGTGAGGTATTCGGTCTGATTGAAGGCGGAAAACAGTTAAATCGTCTGGATATTCTGGCTCGCTCCTTAGCCGCTGTGGGAGGTGGAAAAGTCGCTCCCAATGCCAAGGTCCTGACTGTAGATGGGAAGGCTCCATATGACAGCGAAGCCATGAATGAGGCAATGGCACTGATGGAACAGTTGGTTTCTGACGGAAGTATTCATCCGGATACTGTGAATATCAGCGCTCCCGAGGCAAGGGAGATGTTTGCTCAGGGACAGGCAGGCTTCCTCTGTCAGGGGATGTGGTGTATTCCGCCGTGGGCGCAGAGTTATCCCGATTTAAACTATGGAGTAATGGGAGTTCCTGTTCCGGACAGCGGAGCAAAGGGCGGTGTTCAGCAGGTAGAAAGTGCTCCGTGGATGGGACTTTATAAACAGTCCAAGCATCCGAAAGAGGCTGCAGAATATTTAATGGCTCTATTTGATGAAGATTACGGATATCAGTCCGGTTGTGTATCCGATGGAAACTATGTTTCTATCGTACCGAGCGTCAATGAAAAATATATGACGAATGAAGTTATGAAGCAGTATTACGAAATTGCAAGTGAAATAGCAAAGGTGGTACCGGCAGCAACAACAAGAGACGAAAAAGCATATGACTTCTATGCGGAAGTAAAAGACGTACAACCGAGCCTGGGTGCCATATTGCAGGGTGTGCTTTCCCAGAGTATTACAGACTATTCAAGTGAACTGAAAAAATTGTCAGAGGCTTCCACCGTGGAATGGCAGAGAGCATCCGAAGCTGTCGGCCTCGATTACGCAACATTTGATTTCCCGAACTGGGATCCGCTTAAGGATTATACAGAGGCAGATTATGCAGCATTAAAATAATACGCCGGACAGAGGATACGTAAGGCTTTTGCGTATCCTCTGCTTGTAATATGTCCTGAAATTCACTATAATGAAAGGGATAGAATACGGAGTTGGAGGGAAAATGATGACTGCACGCGGAACGAATCTGCCCAGAGTTAAGAAACAGAATGAGGCTCTGATCAAGGAGATAATCTATAAGTACGGCCCCATATCAAGGAGTAAGATCGCAGAGATGCTGTCGCTGACTCCGCCGACGATCACGACGAATGTATCGTCCCTGATCGAGAGGGGGCTGGTCTATGAGTTTGCGGCAGAGGATTCTGACGTGGAGGAGCGTTCCCTGGGACGTAAACCGATTAAGATCAATTTCATTCAGGACGCCAGATATGCTATCGGAGTGGAGATGAATCCATACCAGATGGCGATCTGCATGCTGGATTTGCGTGGGAATGAAAAAATCAGCATGAAGTATCCGCCCATGAACGGAGTATACGTGGAAGAGATGGATATGCTCGCCCGCAATATTGACAAGCTGATTTCGGAAAGCGGTGTGGATCCGGAGAAGATACTCGGAGTAGGCATGGGCCTGCCGGGTTTCGTGGAATCCAAGGTGGGAATTTTAAGAGAAAGCTTTAAAACTGGCTGGAATAATAAAAACATAGCGAGAGATTTGTCGCGGAGACTGGATATTCCGGTCCTGATCGAGAACAATGCGAGAGCGCGCGCCATAGGAGAGGAGATGTTCGGAAAGACTCTGAGGCCGGATTCCTTCGCATATTACCTGATTTCCTATGGTATCGCCTGTCCCCTGTTTGTGAAGAACCGGATGATTACCGGTGAAAATGCCAGCGCAGGAGAGGCGGGGCACATGGTAGTGGACATCAACGGCCCCAAATGTGAGACCTGCGGCCACAACGGCTGCCTGGAGGAGATGGCCAGTGAAAGGGCTATTCTTAAGAAGTGCAAAGCCGCAGTCAATGACGGCGTCGCCACAATGCTGACGGAACTCTGTCCGGACACCGAGGAACTGACCATGAAGGACGTGCTGATGGCGGAAGAGTGCAACGACGCGTATGTGGTGAAGGTCATGGAGGAGGCGGTCATGTATCTGGGCGTAACGCTGGCCAACATCATCAATCTCATCAGCCCGCCGTTAGTGATTGTGGACGGCTATATTATGAAGGTGAAAAGGAACCGGAGACAGCTGCTGGAGGAGACTAAGAAGCATATCTTTGGCCTGAACGATCAGGAGATTGAGATTGAGTTTATCGATTTCAATCCTCTTACAGGAGCCAGAGGCGGTGCGGCTCTGGCAATTAAACAATTCTTTATTAAGGAGTAAGAAGCAAGTGGAAAAGATAAAAGCTGGCATTATTGGATGCGGAAGGATTTCTTCTGTATACCAGGCCGCGTTTGAGAATATGAAGGATGAGGTGGAACTTGCCTTTGTGGTGGATAAGGATGTATGCAGGGCCAGGAAGCTGGCTGCTGCATTTCCTGGCTGTGGCTATTCGGATAAGCTGGAAGATTTACTGAAGCAGCCGCTGTCCGTGGTTCACGTTCTGACACCGCATTACTTACATAAGGAGCATGCGGTCGCATGTCTCGATGCAGGATTTCACGTTCTGACAGAGAAGCCGGTAGCCCTTACGACGGAAGATGCAGACGCCATGATCCGGGCGGCAGACAGAAACGGAAGGCAGTTGGGTGTCATCTTCCAGAACCGCTATATCGAAGGCATTCAGGAAGTTAAAAAGCTGATTGAGCAGGGAAAATTCGGCCGGATTACCGGAGCATTTTCTACATTAAACTGGTGGCGTCCCCCTTCGTACTATGAGTGTGACTGGAAAGGAAGCTGGGAAAAGGAAGGCGGTGGTGTGGTCATTGACCAGGCCATTCACAGCCTGGATCTGGTCCGCTATCTGATGGGCTGTGAACCGGTAAAGGTGAAAGGACATATTGACCGCAGAATCCTGACCAATATTGAAGTGGAGGATGTGGCAGACGCGGCTATTACGTTTGAAAACGGAGCGGTCTATTCCTTTTTTGCGTGTAATTATTATACAAGCAACAGCCCGATCCGGGTGGAAATCAGCGGGGAAAATGGAACTGCGCTCTTAACGCAGAATGAAGTGCTGATTCAGCTAAAGGGTCAGGAGCCGAGAACCATATATCCATCTGTTGGACCGGATGTAAAGGGCGAGGCGTATTGGGGGAATTATCACGAGATTCAGCTTCGGGATTTTTACCGCTGTTTAAGGGAAGGAAGACCAGTACCAACTGATCCGGAGGATGCGAAACGTACCCTGGGGCTTGTTCTGGATATTTACCGTTCTTCCCGGGAGAACAGGGAGATTATAACGGAAAGACAGGCGGCGGAAAGATAGGCGGCGGAAAAACAATATAGTTTTTATTATGGAATGGTATGACTTTACAGGTTATGCCATTCTTTTTTTTGAAGAAATGTATGTTAGAGGCTGTCTGAGAGGGCATAAATGGCTGGTTTTATTGACGATTAAGGAAGCTGGTTTGTAAGGTTTTATATAAAAATGTATTGATAATACATGATGTGGTTGGCAGAAATATGCAATAATGCTGATAAAATAAAGAAAATACGATTTAAAAATGTGTTAATAATACAAAACACTATTGACAAACACAAAATAGGATGCTAATATTTATTTAAATTAAAAAACTAATAACGCTTAACGAAACAAACAAGTAATTACCGGCACAAAAGTGAAAAATTCTTGAAAGGTGATTGATACGATGCGGTTAGAATTCTATGACGCAGAGAGACGATTGACGCTCTGCAGGCTGAAACAGTATATGAAACAGGAATCAGATATTTTGACAAGGGCACAGGCTGGGGAAGAGAAATATTCAGGTAATCTGGGATGGCTTCATGTGGAGGAATGGGCCGGAGAGGAGAAACTTCGGGATATAGAGACCTGTGCAGGAAGAGTCAGGGAAGATGGTGAGATCCTGGTGGTGATTGGAATCGGCGGTTCCAATCAGGCGGCGAGAGCCGTGGTCGAGGCACTTTCCTGCGGCGGTCCTATGAAGATTTTATATGCAGGCAACAACGTATCGTCCCAGTATATGAAACAGCTTCTAAAGCAGCTGGAAGGCAAATCTGTCTATGTGAATGTCATAGCTAAAAACTTTGAGACGCTGGAACCGGGAATCGGTTTTCGGATTCTTCGCCAGTATCTGAAAGAGAGATACGGAGCCGGATACGAAAGACGGGTCTTTGCTACTGGAACGAGGGGAAGCCGCCTGCATGAGCTCTGCAGAATTTACGGTTATACCTTTCTGGATTTTCCCGAGAACATCGGGGGACGGTATTCGGGCCTTTGCAATGTAGGTCTGTTCCCGGCGGCAGTGGCCGGAATGGATATCCGCGCCATGGCTGCCGGAGCCGGAGATATGGAACGGGAGCTGCGGAACACAAAGGGAGAGGAAAATACGGCATTTCAGTACGCGGCCATCCGCAGCCTCTTGTATCAGGAGGGCTTCCGTGTGGAGATGCTGGCTTCCTTTGAACCGAGGCTTCAGTACTTTTACGGCTGGTGGACGCAGCTGTTTGCGGAAAGCGAGGGGAAGCAGGGAAAAGGCCTTTATCCTACGGCAGTGAAATACTCGGAGGACTTACACTCCATCGGGCAGTTTGTGCAGGAGGGAACGCCGATTCTGTTTGAGACATTTCTGGACATTGAGGAACAGGGAGAAGCGGTGTCCGTGGAAGCGGATGAAGTGGAGGACGGTTTTAATTACTTGAACGGCTCCAGTCTGGCGGACATCAGCCGGGCGGCCTTCGAGGCGACCGTAAAGGCGCACAGTGAGCGTCTGCCCTGTATCAGAATCAGAATCGACGAATTGAGTGAATACAGCTTTGGCCAATTATTTTATTTCTTTGAATTTGCGTGTTACCTTTCAGGAAAGCTGCTGGGGGTCAACCCTTTTGACCAGCCAGGTGTGGAGAACTACAAGGGCTATATGTTTGAAGCCCTTGGAAAATATAAATACAGGAGTGAAAGCAATGGAGAAAATTAGAGTAGGTATTGTTGGAACGGGCTATACGGTGGGGATTGCAGGCAATCATGCGAAAGGCTACTTACAGAATCCAGGCTGTGTCCTCACTGCTGTCTACGACATTGTCCCGGGACGTGCCGCACAGTGGGCAAAGGAAAAAAATCTGGAGGTGGAAATCTGTTCTGACTACGATGAGCTGCTTGAGAAGGTAGATGCCGTAAGCATCTGTACTCCCAACTATGCTCATGGAGAGCTGGCTGTGCGGGCTATGGAAAAAGGAAAGCATCTGTTGTGTGAAAAGCCTTTAAGCATTGATTCCGAAAGCTCTGTCCGGGCGGTAAGCATTGCCAGATGCTGTTCCACGGTCGCCATGATCGGATTCAGCTATCGCGGGATACCGGCGGTCCGTTACATGCGCCAGGTTCTGCAGTCCGGTAAGATGGGAAAGATTTTTACATATCGGGAAACACTGGGCGGATGCAGGATTGCCAATCCCGGGGTGAAGCTGGAATGGCGTATGCAGAAGCAGCTTTCCGGCACAGGGGCGCTGGCTGATTTTGGCTGCCATATGCTGGATCTGTGCGACTGGATGTTTGACGGGTCTCAGGGAGCGGTTTCCGAGGTAAATGGCTTCGTCTCCTGCTCCATTCCGGAGAGGGATGAGATATTTGACCCGGGACAGGGCCAGGTAAGCAACGACGATTCCGCCGCATTTAACCTCCGGTTTGAGGGTGGAACACTGGCTTCCTTTGTAGCGAGCCGGCTGGGCGTGGCGAGACATACCATTGAGATATACGGAGAAGGCGGCATGATGCTTTTCCGGGACGACCGGCCTGCGGAAGTGGAAGTCTGGTTTAAGGAAAAGTCTGGTGGATATGCAGGCAAGCCGGAGGTCATCTCCGTCGACGCAGATCTGGTGACAGATCCATGGTTTTTTGCCGAAATCAATGATTTCATCCATTGTATTCAGACAGGGGAACGGCCAGACCGCAATTTTGACCGGGCGCTCTATATTCAGGACCTGCTGGATAAGATTTTACTGGCCTGCGAAACCGGTAAAACTATTCATATATAAGGAGGAAAGAGATTATGAGAATGAGCCTTTTAACAAACAGCCTGACCGGTGTCGGGATCAGAGATTTGAAGACCATTGCTGACTGGGCCTGGGAAAACGGGATCTGCGAGTTAGATGTGGGACCGGCGATTCCTCTCGACAAGGAACAGTTCGACGCTGTTCTGGGGGAAGGAAAGGTATCGGTTGGGACCATGATTTACTGCCGTAATTTCCTCAGCAGGGACAAGGAGGAGGCGGAGTTTCACTGCAGCGCTCTTCGGGACCGGATCCGGTTTGCCGGTGAGATGGGAATCGAAAAGATTGTGTGTTCCACCGGTGTTACGGCGGAATCCTTTGGCGGTATGGGATTTGCTCCGGAGAAGAGTCTGCCTGCTGTGGTGGAACTGGCGAAGCAGTTTGTGGAGCTGGCGGAGAAATATGGGGTTAAGCTCTGCTACGAGAACTGCCCCATGATGGGCAACATTGCCACCTCACCAGACTTGTGGAAAGCTGTTTTTGATGCGGTGGACAGTGAGCAGCTGGGGCTCTGCTACGATCCGTCTCATCTCGTCTGGCAGTTCATTGATCCGTATAAAAACATCTATCAGTTTGCCGACAGGATTTTCCATGTCCATGCCAAGGATACCGTCGTAGATCGGGAGGCCCTGGCACAAACCGGCGTTTTACAGAATGGGAAATGGTGGAGACACCGTCTGCCGGGGCTGGGAGAACTGGATTGGGGCCGGATTGTGGATGCTCTTTATGAGATCAGGTATGAGGGGGCCATCTGCATCGAGCACGAGGATCCGGTCTGGGAAGGCACCGAGGATAAGGTGAAACGGGGAATCTTAAAGACAAGAGATCATGTCAGTTCTTTCTTTATGTAAAATATAGAAGGTAAATAAGGAGGTATTTCATATGAAAAACAAACGTTTACTCGCCGCATGCATGGCCGCATTACTTGCAGCTTCATCCCTGACGGCCTGCGCCGGAGGGAAGGCAGCATCCAGCGGAGATAATTCCGGAAAAACAGAGTCTGCGAAGGCTTCAGCAGGAGAGACAACTGGAGCGGCAAAGGATACGGAGGGAGAGAGTCCGAAAGGAGAGAGTCCAAAGGGGGAAAAGACAGTTCTGACCGTGTGGCATACCTGGGGCGCCGGTCCGGGAACGGACGCGATGGAAAAGGTTGTCAATATGTACAACCAGACGAATGACAAGAATGTAGAGATTAATCTTCAGTTTGTAGCCAATAAGGCCAGCGGCAACACACAGACCATGGATAAGCTGATGGCGTCCATAGCCGCAGGAAGCCCGCCGGAGATGGCACTGCTGGATAATTTCCAGGTTGCGACCTGGGCCCAGCAGGATGCGCTTGTAAAGCTGGACGACTTAATGGCGGCTTCCGGCACCTCCTTTGATGGTATTTACGACTGGGCCAGGTCTGGTTCCCAGTACAAGGGCAGCACCTATTCGATTCCCTACAATGGAGATACCCGTGCGCTTTTCTATAACAAGGACTTATTTGCGGCTGCGGGATTGGATCCTGAGAATCCGCCTTCCACGATCGAGGAGTTAAATGCAGCAGCGGAAAAGCTGACAATTATGGATGGCAGTACCTATAAGCAGGTTGGTATCATTCCGTGGTTATTTGCGGGTAAACCGATTTATACCTGGGGCTGGAACTTTGGCGGGGACTTCTACGATGCCGACGCCAATGTGCTGACAATCGCAAAGGCGGAGAATATCGAAGCGCTTCAGTGGGAAGTGGATGTTGCTGACAAATTTGGCGGAAAGAGCTTTGTGGAATTTGCAGCTGGGCTCGGTACCGGAGCGCAGGATCCGTTTGTGACCGGACAGGTGGCCATGGCGGTTAAAGGAAACTTCGATATTGCCAACATGGCGCAGTATAACCCGGATTTGAACTATGGAATCTGCCCGATCCCAAGTAAGGAAGAGGGAAAACATATGACATGGGCAGGAGGCTGGGCGTTCGTAATCCCACGCGGAGCAGGCAATCAGGAGCTTTCCATGGATTTTATGAAATACATACTGAGCGACGAAGCGCAGACCGTCATGGCGGAAGACAGCGCCAGTCTGTCTCCGTGTAAGAGCGTGTCGGAGAAGGTATTCGGCTCCAAAGATAACTATAAGGCATTTATGGACTACATATCTACTGCGAAAATTCGCCCGCCGGTACCTGTCGGACAGATGCTGTGGGATAACTTAAACCAGGTACTGGATTCGGCGCTGAATAAAAAGGATACGCCTGAGAACCTGATGAAAGCCCTGGATGTCTCCATCAATGAAGAACTGAAGAAACTTGAATGAGAAGAGGTGATTACCATTGAAGAGTGGCAGCAATGTACGGCATGCGCAGGGAAGGTTTGTTAAGAAAAGTGGTATTGAGGCCCATAAATCGAGGATGGGGTTATTGTTTACGGCACCGTGGATTCTTGGCCTGCTCCTGTTTTATGCTTACCCGCTTCTTTCCTCTATCTACTACAGCTTTACATCCTATAGTGTGTTAAACAGAGGAACCTTTGTCGGGCTGGCAAATTACAAAGAACTTGTGAGGGATAACCTGTTCTGGAAGAGTATCTGGAACACCCTGTATTTCACGGCGCTCAGTGTTCCCGTCAATATTATTCTTGGAATTGTCATTGCGCTTTTGCTGAATTCCAGGATCCGGTTAATTGGTCTCTACCGCACCGTTTTCTTTATTCCTACGCTGGTGCCGGTCGTTGCTACCGCCACAGTGTGGCGCTGGCTGCTGGATTCCAATTATGGCATTATTAACAGTCTGCTTAATAAGATTGGAATTGCATCGATTCCCTGGCTGGCCAGTGAAACCTGGTCAAAGCCGGCACTCGTGCTGATCGCTTCCTGGGGAATCGGGCAGGCCATTATCATTAATCTGGCCGGCCTTCAGGATATATCCCCTGAGTATTACGAGGCGGCGCAGATCGATGGTGCGAACCTGTTTCAGAGGGTTCGCAACATCACCCTGCCGCTGCTGACACCTGTTATTTTCTACAATGTGGTCATGGGCGTTATAAACGCCCTGCAGACCTTTACACTGCCCTATACCCTTACGGGCGGCGAAGGCAATCCGGTTAATTCCCTTACCTTTTATGTCATGCATTTGTACAACAATGCGTTTGGCTACATGCACATGGGGTATGCATCGGCGATGGCCTGGATACTGTTTCTGATCATTCTGGTTCTCACCATTGTGATCTTCGGTACTTCCAAAAAATGGGTGCATTATCAAGAATAGAAGTATCGATTCAGCCGTGCGGCAGTTTGTATGGAAAAGTGTGTTACAAGCTCGCTTGTATAAGCACTTTTTTGTACAAACTGACATAGGGCGGAACGCCCGGGCTTCTTGTTTTCGTGCTTTTTGAAAACAAGAAGATGTACGGCTGAATCGTTACAAATAGGAGGGATTTTATGATGAAACGGTTAAAAAAGCTTCCAATCCATCTGATTCTGATTGGGCTGGGTTTTTTCTTCCTGCTTCCTTTTATCTGGATGCTTTCCACTGCACTCAAATCGGATCAGCAGGTACTTGTGAATCCGCCGATCTGGATTCCGAAGCCGGTCATGTGGGAGAATTTTGCCAGGGCAATAAACTATATTCCATTTTTCCGCTATATGGGCAATACAACTGTGATTGCGGTTTTAGATGTGCTGGGAACGGTGGTTGCCTGCCCCTTAGTGGCCTATGGGCTGTCCCGGCTGGAGTGGAAGGGGCGTGAACTGCTGTTTTTTATCACCATAGCGGTTATGATGATTCCCCAGGAGGTCACGATGGTTCCGACCTTTATCCTGTTTAATAAAATTGGTCTGACCGGAACGTATGTGCCTCTGTTTATCCAGTCCTTCTTCGGAAGGCCATTCATGATCTTTTTACTGCGCCAGTTTTTTATGAATCTTCCCCACGATCTGGAAGATGCGGCGCGGGTGGACGGAGCCTCGGAATTCTATATCTACGCGAAAATTATGCTGCCCCTGGTCGTGCCGGGCGTGTTGACGGTAGCCCTGTTCCGGTTTATGAACTCCTGGAACGACTTTTTAGGACCGCTGCTTTATTTAAGCGATGAGAAGCGGTATACGCTCAGCATCGGGCTGCAGATGTTTACCACGCAGTACAAGACAGAGTGGTCGCTTCTGATGGCTACGGCGCTGATGATTACCCTGCCGGTTATTATCATTTACTTTATTGTCCAGAAGCGGTTTATCGAAGGAATTACTTTCTCCGGGATCAAAGGCTGAGACAGGAAGGAGGGGGAGATGACTGCACGTGGCACAAATCTGCCAAGAGTCAAGAAGCAGAACGAGGCTCTGATTAAAGAAATTATCTATAAATACGGCCCTATATCGCGAGGGAAGATTGCAGAGATGCTGTCGCTGACTCCGCCTACGATTACGACGAACGTGACATCCCTGATCGAGAGAGGGCTGGTGTATGAGTTCCCGGCGGACGCCTCCGATGTGGAAGAGCGTTCCCTGGGGCGCAGACCGGTAAAAATTGATTTTGTTCAAGATGCCAGATATGCCATCGGAGTGGAGTTAAATCCCTATCAGACGGCAATCTGCATGCTGGATCTCCATGGAAATGAGAAAATCAGTGTGAAATATCCTCCCATGAATGGGGAGTATGTGGAGGAAATGGACGCGCTTGCGCAGAGTATTGATAAGCTGATCGCCGGGAGCGGAGTGGATATGGAAAAGATCCTGGGCGTAGGTGTGGGCCTGCCGGGCTTTGTGGAAGCGAAGGCGGGTGTCCTGAGGGAAAGCTTCAAGACAAACTGGAATAATAAAAATATAGCCAGAGACTTGACGAGAAGGCTGGAGGTCCCAGTACTCATTGAAAATAACGCCAGAATAAGGGCGGCCGGAGAAGAGATGTTTGGAAAGACGCTGAGGCCGGATTCCTTTGCTTACTATCTGATCTCCTATGGTATTGCATGTCCTCTGCTGGTAAAGAACCGGATGATTACAGGGGAAAATGCCAGCACCGGCGAGGCCGGCCATATGGTAGTGGAAATCAACGGTCCGAAATGTGAGACCTGCGGACACAACGGCTGTCTGGAGGAGATGGCCAGTGAACGGGCGATTCTCAAGCGGTGTAAAGCGGCTGTATACGCAGGCGCCTCCACGATGCTGACAGAGCTGTGTCCCGACCCGGCGGATATGACCATGAAGGACGTCATCATGGCGGAGGAATGCAATGATACGCTGGTGGTGAAAATCATGGAGGAGGCTGTCATGTACCTCGGCGTGGCGCTGGCGAATATTATCAACCTGATCAGCCCGCCGCTTGTTATTGTGGATGGCTATATCATGAAGGTGAAGAGAAACCGAAGGCGGCTTCTGGAAGAGACTAAGAAACACATTTTTGGTCTGAATGACCAGGAGATCGAGATTGAATTTATCGATTTTAATCCCTTCACGGGTGCCAGAGGCGGGGCTGCTCTGGCAATCAAACAGTTCTTTATCAAGGAGTAAGTATTGAATAAAATAAGTGAGGATTCGTAATCAAGTGGAAAAGATAAAAGCAGGTATCATTGGATGTGGCAGGATTTCGTCGGTTTACAGGGCCGTGTTTGAGAATATGAAGGAAGAAGCGGAGCTCGTCTTTGCAGTGGATAAGGAATTAAGCCGGGCGGAGCAGTTGGCCGCAGCGTTTCCCGGTTGTGGTTATTCCGAAAGGCTGGAGGATATGCTGAGGCAGCCGCTGTCTGTGGTTCACGTTCTGACTCCCCATTTTTTACATAAGGAGCATGTAATTGCATGTCTGGAAGCCGGATTTCATGTGCTGACGGAGAAGCCTATCGCGCTGTCACTGGAAGATGCTGATGCGATGATTGCGGCAGCGAAGAAAAATAAAAGGCAGTTAGGCGTCATATTCCAGAATCGTTATATTGAAGGCATTCAGGAAGTGAAGCGAATGATAGAGAATGGGGAATTTGGACGGATCACAGGTGCGTTCTCCACGCTGAACTGGTGGCGGCCGCCTTCCTATTATGAATGTGACTGGAAGGGAAGCTGGGAGAAGGAGGGCGGTGGTGTGGTCATCGACCAGGCCATCCACAGTCTGGACCTGGTTCGTTATCTGATGGGCTGCGAACCGGTAAAGGTGAAAGGTCATATTGACCGGAGAATCCTGACTAATATTGAGGTGGAGGACGTGGCGGACGCAGCCATTACATTTGAAAACGGTGCGGTTTATTCGTTTTTCGCCTGCAATTACTACACCAGCAACAGCCCCATCCGGGTAGAGATAAGCGGGGAACATGGAACGGCACTTTTAACAGAGAATGAAGTAGTCATTCGGTTGATGGGCCGGGAGCCAAGAACCGTGTCTCCATCCGTCGGGCCGGAGGTAAAAGGAGAGGCGTACTGGGGAAATTATCACGAGGTTCAGATCCGGGATTTTTACCGCTGTCTAAGGGAAGGAACCCCGGTACAGACAGACCCTGAGGATGCGAAACGTACACTGGGGCTTGTTCTGGATATTTACCGTTCTTCGAAAGAAAATCGGGAGATTGAGAGAAAATACTCCGCAGAAGAGTAAAAATATAAAAGCATCCTTGAAATATTGATGGGAATATGATATATTGTAGATACAAAGAGGAAAAACCGCCCACAAGGTGGGTTGACCTTATGAGAGTTTAGAAAATGCCACCTCGTCGCTCGGCCAAAGTTCAGGGGTGGTTTTTCTATGTAGGTCAGTGACAGATCAAATACATAAATGTCAGCAACGCTAGAATAAACATTCCAAAGGCCATCAGGTCTTTAAAATGGAATTTCATAGACATCACCTCCATTCTAAAGAATGAAGGCCAACACCACCCTGTAACACAGTTCTTCCTTTGTGTAGTATAGCATATCCATAAAAATACAGCAATAATAAGTATAAGAAACATAAATTAAAGGTACTTATAACTCATATCATAGACCATCTGCTCACAAATAAATCCCATGAAACTTATTTTTATTTCATCATACAAACTCCATATATGCACGCAAACGTTTGAGTAAAAACTTCGCAAATTCCCTCTGAAATGTGTTAATATAAAGTCATTGAAGTACGCAAAAACATAAAAAGAAACAAAAAGAAGAAAGGTGGAAAAGCATGGCGGAAAATGTTTTGATTGTCCATGGAGGCGGGCCAACGGCGGTTATCAATTCTTCCCTTTACGGAGTGATAGAGGAAGCGAAGAAAATCGGAACAATTGATAAGGTTTATGCAGCGATTGGGGGAAGCGAAGGGATATTGAAGGAGCGTTTTTTAGATCTTCTGGAATTCCCGGAGGAGAAACTGAAGCTGCTTCTGGAAACTCCGGCCACGGCGATCGGATCGTCCCGGTATGCGCTGGAGCAGGAAGATTACGAGGCTATGGTCGCCATTTTTAAGAAGTATGAGATTAAGTATGTGCTGTTAAATGGCGGAAATGGAACCATGGATACATGCGGACGTGTTTACGAGGTTTGTAAGAATGAGGATATCCGTGTCGTTGGAATTCCCAAAACCATTGACAACGATATCGCAATTACGGATCACACGCCGGGCTATGGAAGTGCAGCAAGATACATAGCGGCCACGACCGCCGAGGTAGGCGTAGACGTGAAATCCCTTCCGATTCACGTATGCATCATTGAGGCCATGGGACGGAATGCCGGCTGGATCACTGCGGCATCGGCGCTGGCCAGGAAGAAGCCGGGGGATGCCCCGCATCTGATCTATTTGCCGGAACGGCCTTTTCATGAGGCGGAATTTTTAGAGGATGTAAAACGCATCCATGAAGAAAAGGGCGGAGTCGTAGTAGTCGTCAGCGAGGGCCTGAAAAATGAAGCGGGAGAGCCCATTGTTCCTCCGATCTTCAAGACGGAAAGAGCCACGTATTATGGAGATGTCAGCGCCTATTTAGCAGAACTGGTCATTAAGAAGCTGGGAATTAAGGCGAGAAGCGAAAAGCCGGGTATCTGCGGAAGGGCGTCGATTGCATGGCAGTCTCCCGTGGACCGGGATGAAGCGGTTCTGGCAGGAAGCGAGGCGTTAAAGGCGGCAGTAGCGGGCCAGAGCGGCGTCATGGTCGGATTTATCCGTGATGAAGAGGCGGAGAAGGCTGACGGTGTATACCGTATGCACACAGAGATGATACCGATTAAGGAAGTCATGATGTACGAACGGACCATTCCGGAGTCCTGCATGAACGAACGAGGCAATGATGTGACAGAGGAATTTATTCGCTGGTGCAGACCTCTGATCGGACCGGAACTGAGAGACTTTATTGATTTTAGGGAATTATATGAGCAGCATGCTCAGTGATTAAAAGGAGGGGATTCGATGAAACACATTTTTTTGAATTTAAAACGATTTGATATTCCGAAGGAATACGGCGGGGTAAACAGCATTGCACCCATTGGAGAGTGGGGAAGCTTTATTGTATCCAATACCCAGGAGCAGTTAAAAAAATATGCCGGTGAAGACGTGGAATTTGCCATGTATTTTCCGGAGGCCCACTTGATTCCGGCCGCAGGCGCACTGTGTGAGGACAGCCCGGTTAAGGTTGGATGCCAGAGCGTATACCGCGACGATACGGCGGCCTACGGCAATTTCGGCGCATTTACCACCAACAGGACGGCTAACGCGGCGAAAGCCATCGGCTGCACCACGACAATTATCGGCCACTGTGAAGAGAGAAAAGACAAGGCGGGAATCCTGGCGGAAGCTGGAGTGACGGATACAAAGGCGGTGAACCGTCTGCTGAATCAGGAGATAAAAAAGGCTGTTTCTTCCGGTCTGTCTGTGTTATACTGTATCGGAGAGTCCTCTGAAGAGCAGGAGAGATGGAAAGAGGTATTAAAGGAGCAGATTACTGTCGGCCTGGAAGGCGTGGATAAGAGCCTGGTTACCATTGCGTATGAACCGATCTGGGCCATCGGACCTGGAAAGATTCCGCCGGATAAGGACTATATCACCATGATCGGCACTTATATTAAGGAAATCACCGATGGATGCGATGTTGTGTACGGCGGTGGATTAAAGGTGGATAATGCAGAGATGCTGGCTTCCGTTCCGGTAATGGACGGCGGGCTTATCGCACTGACCAGATTCCAGGGAGAGATTGGATTTTACCCGGAAGAGTATCTGGAAATCATTAAAACCTACATGGGACATTGATTGCAAATCAAAAGCAGGAGGAAATTTATATGAAATTATCATTTGAATACGGCGCCGGCCTTATGGCGGCAGAACTTCCCGATACAACTGACATCTTTATTCCGGGTGAGACCGTGCCGGATCCGGCATGCATTCCGGAGGACCGTCTGGTAGAGGAGACTTTAAAATCCATCAGAAACCCTATGGGTATGGAACCTCTCTCTGAACTGGCGCATAAGGGCTCCAAGGTTACCATTATTTTCCCGGACCGTGTAAAAGGCGGAGAGCAGCCGACGTCCCACCGCAAGATTTCCATTAAACTGATTTTGGACGAACTGTATGCGGCTGGTGTGGAGAAAAAAGATATTTTACTGATCTGTTCCAACGGCCTTCACCGGAAGAATACAGAGCAGGAGATTCATAATATTCTGGGCGACGAGCTGTTCCATGAGTTCTGGCATACCCATCAGATCATCAATCACGACAGCGAGGATTACGATCATCTGGTAGATTTAGGAACCACGGACAGAGGCGACCCTGTTCTGATGAATAAGTATGTTTACGACAGTGATGTCGCTATTCTGATCGGCCATACACAGGGGAATCCTTATGGCGGATATTCAGGCGGCTACAAGCACTGCGCGACAGGAATTACGCACTGGCGTTCCATCGCCTCCCACCATGTGCCGGAGGTTATGCACCGGAAGGACTTTACTCCGGTCAGCGGTACGTCACTGATGAGAACAAAGTTTGACGAGATCGGACAGCACATGGAGAAATGCATGGGCAAGAAATTCTTCTGCTGTGACGCGGTTCTCGATACGAAATCCAGACAGATTGAGATCAACAGCGGATACGCAAAGGTAATGCAGCCTCACTCCTGGATCATGGCAGACAAGAGAACGTATGTGCCGTGGGCAGAGAAGAAGTACGATGTCATGGTATTTGGTATGCCTCAGTTCTTCCACTACGGAGAAGGCATGGGAACCAATCCGATCATGCTGCTTCAGGCTATTTCCGCCCAGGTCATCAGACATAAGAGAATCATGAGCGATAACTGTGTAATTATCTGCGCTTCTCTCTGCAACGGATACTTCCATGATGAATTGTGGCCGTATCTTAGAGAGATGTACGATATGTTCCAGCACGACTATATGAATACACTTCCGGATATGAACCGCTATGGCGAGTACTTTGCAACCAATGAGGAGTATATCAGAAAGTATCGTTACTGCAACGCGTTCCATCCATTCCACGGCTTCTCCATGATCAGCTGCGGCCACATTGCGGAGATGAACACTTCCGCAATCTATCTCTGCGGCGCTCAGGATCCGGGATATGCAAGAGGAATGGGACTTAAGACGAGAGCAACCATCGAAGAGGCGCTAGAGGATGCAAAGAAGAAATTTGTAGGACCGAATCCGAACATCCTTGCTCTTCCGCAGACATTTAAGCTGGGAGCCGTTCATCTGATGATGAAGGATGACGTATATGAGGGAAAGGGCGCGGAAGACTGTGCCTGTGCGGCTCATATGCACCACTAGTACAACTTTGCATTAATTACACAGTACTAGAGTGTGTTTGATGATTTCTGATTAAAACAATGACGGAACGGCCTTACAGCGGCAGAACCTTGTGGCTGACGGGCCGTTCTAAGCAATGCCCGGGGTATTGCTTTATACAGTTAACCCAGTGCTGACTGGCGTATTTACGCCGGACGGTACTAATTTATGGAAGGGGGTTTTTTAGTGAAAACATTGATTAAAAATGCATCTGTCTATCACAACCACCGTTTTGAGACGCTGGATCTTCTGCTGGAGGACGGCCGGATTGCCCGTATGGGCGGCTGTGGAGATGAGTCCTGTGACAAGGTGATTGATGCCGGCGGAAGCCGTGTGGTTCCCGGCTTCCTTGATATTCACACCCACGGAGCGGTCGGCGTGGACGTCAATGGGGCGGACGCGGAAGGCTTTGAGAAAATCTGCCGTTTCTTCGCTTCGCAGGGAACGACCAGCTGGCTCTGTTCCGTCCTTACGGATACGAAGGAGCAGACGATGCAGGCCATCGATATGTATAAAGAATGGAAGAAGACGGAGCATCATGGTGCGAATCTGATGGGAATCCATCTGGAGGGACCATTCTTATGCCCGGATTACAAAGGAGCCATGCCGGAGCACCTCTTAAAAAAGCCTGACATGGAGCTTTTAAAGGCTTACCAGGAAGAGGCGGAAGGGGAGGTCCGCTATATTACGGTTTCGCCTGAGGTGGAAGGCATCGTAGATTTCATCCCCTACATCAAGAGCCTGGGCATCCAGGTTGCCATCGGCCATTCAGGCGCGGATTATGATACGGCGCGAAAAGCCATACAAAACGGTGCGTTAGGGGCAACTCATACCGGCAACGCCATGAAGCTGCTGCATCAGCATTTCCCGGCGATCTGGGGAGCTGTACTGGAGGATGACGATGTGTACTGTGAAATGATTTGTGACGGCAGACACCTTCATCCGGGCACAGTCCGTTTTATCATTAAGATTAAGGGGCTGGACCGTGTGGTTGCGATCACGGATTCCATCATGGCCGCCGGACTTCCGGATGGCAATTATAAGCTGGGAGTCAATGACGTGGTGGTAGTGGACGGCGATGCGAAGCTGGCTACCGACGGAACCCGCGCAGGCAGCACGCTGACAACCGGAAAGGCGCTTAAGAATCTTCTGGAATTTACGGGCCGTTCTCTGACGGATATCATTCCTATGCTGACAGAGAATCCGGCCAGACTGATTGGTGTCTATGACCGGGTAGGCTCCATCGAGCCAGGCAAGGATGCGGATCTCGTATTTTTGGATGAGGAATGTAATGTTGTGCGCACCTTTGTTAAGGGGAAAGAGTGTTACTAAATATATAAAAATGAGTGAGAAAGAGACGGTTAGATAATGAGTGGATATCTTTATATTTTATTCTGGATTGTCAGCTTCGGGGCATCCATAGCAGGAGCGATCTGTGGAATTGGCGGAGGTGTCATCATAAAGCCTACGCTTGACGCATTTGGAGTCTTAAGCGTTTCAACTATCAGTTTCCTGTCAGGCTGCACGGTGCTGGCCATGACCTGCTATTCCGTAATCAAAGGAAAGATGAGCGGGGAATCATTGATTGACATGAAGACAGGGACACCTTTGGCGATTGGTGCCGCGATCGGAGGCGTAGTTGGAAAATCCATGTTCCAGGCGCTTTCCGACATGTTTGTGAATAAAGATATGGTGGGAGCAGTTCAGGCAGGATGTCTGCTCATTATCACACTGGGAACTCTGATTTATACGCTAAAAAAGGATAAGATAAAAACGCTTCACGTGACGAATGCGGCATTATGTATCGTCATAGGTATCGTGCTGGGAATTTTTTCCTCCTTCCTGGGAATCGGAGGAGGCCCGATCAATCTGGTTGTCCTGTTCTATTTCTTCTCCATGGAGACAAAAACAGCGGCCCAGAATTCCCTATACATCATTCTCTTCTCCCAAATCACCAGCCTGATAAATTCCCTGGTCACCAGAACCGTACCAGAGTTCACCATGTGGCTTCTAGTGCTCATGGTAATCGGCGGCATTCTGGGCGGAATGAGCGGCCGGATCATCAATAAAAAAATTGATTCCAAAGTGGTCGACAAGTTATTCATCATTTTAATGATTGTGATCATATTTATCAATATTTACAATATTTATCAATTTGCACGTTAGCAATGAGCAGTGCGAAAAAAGCCAAAGGAAAATTTGTGTTGTGCTCGCACATAAACAAATTTTCCTTTGGCTTTTTTCATAGGGCGAAGCCCGTGACCGAAGTGGAGCGGAGCGGAACTGAGGTGCACTGCGGACCAGCGGGCAGCGGAACTGAGGTGCCCAGCAACCAGCAAAGGAGATGCGATGGAACAGATACTAATAGTAATTTTCTCCTCCTTCTGCGGAGGACTCGTGCAGGCAGTTACAGGATTTGGCGGTGCAGTAATCATCATGATTTTTCTTCCGCTTATACTAAATATGACGGCGGCCCCGGCACTTAGCGATGTCATAACCATGACACTGTCATTTTCCATGTTTTGGAGATACCGTAAGGCGGTGCATTATAAAAGCATCCTAATACCGGCCGCCGTTTATCTGGTTACCAGCACACTGGCGATCCATGGTTCCGCCTATGTGGATGCAGGAAAATTGAAAGGATTTTTCGGTGTATTTCTGATTTTACTGTCGGTATACTTCTTTGCCTTTTCAGGCAAACTTTCGGTGAAACCGACATTCTTTATGAAGTTTGGATGCGGCGCCCTGGCTGGCATCTGCGGCGGTTTATTTGGAATCAGCGGGCCGCCGGCCAGTCTGTTTTATCTGGCAGCGACGGATACAAAAGAAGAGTATTTAGGAACCCTGAATGCATTTTTTTCCTTCACGGTAATTTTTAACCTGATATCCAGGATCTGCAATGGCTTTCTGACTGTATCACTGATCCCTCTGATGGGGGGCGGGATTGCTGCCATCTTAACCGGATGTGTCCTTGGAAGCAGGATTGTTAAGAAGATCAACATTGATGTTATGAGAAAGTGTGTGTATGGGTTTATGGCATTTGCGGGAGTGGTGATTGTGGTGCAGGGAGGGCTTCGGTGATACATATTCAATATTGCGAACAGCGTCAATTACACGTAATACGACATGTGATTCATGTCTCTTTCTGTAGCGGTTAGCTTTTGTTGTATTCCCATAGACCGGACAGCTCTGACTGGTGCTCTTTGGGGCTGCCGCAAGGACTTCTGACTGCGACAGTGCGGCTTTGTATTCCAGCGTCTCATGGAACTGTCGGAATGCCTGGGAGACCATTACGTACGAAAAAGGGGGGCTTTCTCACGGAGCTTCTTCAGTTTCCACTTTGCTGATTTTGTCCCATGCCTGCAGGCGTTTTCGCAGGGCAAGGGCTTTCGCGCGATCAATTCCAACGATATGGTTTAAGATATTCCTGTTCTCTACTTACAGGGTGACTGGAATATGCAGATAATATTTCCTGTTTTTCCGAATCAGCCTGGCAGTGCCAAAGCGTCCGCCGGCACGCAGCCAGTGTTCTATCCCTTTCGATTCAAAGGAGATATGTAACCTGCCGGAAAGGGTATTTAAGCTAACGGACTGATCCGATATGGAGTAATCCCGGTTCCAGACAAGATCATACTCGAAGTTTCGAAAAGATACTTTCGAAAAGGGGTGTCCATTGCTTTTCATGGATTTATATTTTGCAAGGACGGTCTTAAATACACTCTCTGTCATCTGAGAGCAGAGTCCAAACTGCTGCCTGACCGGGTAGTATAAGGCAAGCTTTGATTCGGGATAACGGATGACCTCCATGGGGGTATAAGTACGGCATCCGGTTTTTAGGAGGATAAAAAAGGAGTACTGGATACTGTGATCAACAGTGGCTGGTATGAATACTCATATGTATCCCTGTCTGTTCCATTGTATCTGCCCCTGTTATTAATACCTCGTCTGATCAAATTATGATGAATTAAGAGAAGGTGAGTTTTCGCATCTGCCCCGCCCAGGAGTTGAAATGTAATGAATCCTGTATGGGGCATTTTATATCAAGGGAAAGATGTTGCGATAGGAATGTCAAAGTTTAAGGGAAAGAAAGGATATTTATCACTCCTTTATTGATTTTGAAAAATGTGGCATAAAAAAGAAAAATATTATATTAATATGAGCACTATTACTCAAAATATAAAAAAGATATTGACAAGTCATTTAGTGTGTGGTAAATATGTAGTATACACACGTATTTATAATAAACTAATTATGCAAAATGCTATATATGCGAATATTCAATTACATAATTTAAAAACGTGTATTAAATTTATACTTAAGAAATAAAATGGTCGACCATTTTATATAACTGATATACACACGTGTGTATATTGGAAGCACAAAATTGGGGTTATGTACCAAGAAAGAGAGGGGATCTACATGAAGAAAAGAAGATGGATGGCACTTGCACTTGCCTGTACAATGATTTTTACAGCGGGCTGTCAAAAAGGGGGAAAAGAAACAACTGAGGTGCCGGTTAACAAGGAAACAAAAGAAAGCCAGGCAGAGACGGCCAAGACGGAGGTTCCAAACACAGAAAATACGAAGAGCCAGGAGGAGCCGGTTACAATTAAGTTTGCTAATTACGCGGTGTTGGAGGAAGGAAACAGCGCCTTCTGGGAAAAGATTAAAACAGATTTTGAAGCAGAGAATCCCAATATAACGATTGAATGGATTACGGCACCGTTTGGGGAAATGGTGCAGCAGGTTATTAATATGGCAGGAGGCGGCGAGAATGTTGACCTGATTTTTGGTGAATTGGACTGGACTCCAACTTTGGCGGATTCGGGAATAGCATGTCCGGTATCAGACATTATGTCGGCGGAGTATCTGGCGGATTTCTATCCTAATGTTTTGGAAGCACACTCGATTGATCATGTGCTTTATTCTCTTCCATTATATGTAGGACCGTATATTTTGTACATCAATAAGGATTTGTTTGAGCAGGCCGGGTTGGATGCATCGAATCCTCCGACTACCTATGAGGAGATGCTTAAGTGCGCAGAGAAACTTTCTGAATTAAAGGACGCAGATGGAAATCAGGTATATGCATTTGGTCAGACTACGGCATCGGTGCCGGTATCGGGGGCTTCCCTGACGAGCATGGTATTCAATTTTGGAGGCCAGGTGCTTGATGAAAATGGAAAGTTAAGCTGTGACAATGAAGGATTTAAGCAGGCCTTTGAAATGCTGAAGCTTCTGGATGAGAAAGGCTATAACCCACAGAATGCAAAGCTGAAGGATTTGAGAAACTTATTTGCTCTGGGCAGACTTGCCATGTATTATGATCAATCATGGGGATTTGCAGGTATAAAACCGATTAATCCGGAATCGGAAGCATTTACGGTTACAGCAAAGCCTTTAAAAGGCGGTAGCGGTACGGGACAGAGTATTTTACAGTCCCACTGCCTGATGATGGTGGATAATGGAGAAGCACGAAAGAAAGCTGTAGAAAAGCTTGTTGAATATATCATAACGAATGATAATCTAAGTTACCGTATGTCTAATGAGACGCTTGCATACCCGGCTAAGAAATCTATGGAACACGCGGTGGATAATAGTCTGATTTTAAAGGGAGCTGCCGGTTCTGAGGCAAATACAAAGACACAGGTTTTCATTCCGCAGAACAGTGATTTAAATCTTGAACTCTGTGCACTGGCTCAGGCGGTAACCGTTGGAAAAACGGATGTGGACAAGGCAATCGCAGACTTTAAGAAGGCTGCAGAAATGATTCTTGATTAAGTACGTTCAGAGAGGATTAGTATGGAAACGGGAATAAAAAGCGAAGAAGCCAGGGAACTGGCTGCCATGTATAGAAGTCAGCTCTCAGATATTATGGAAGAGTGGGCGAAGCATACTGTGGACCCGACCGGCGGTTATATAACCGATTTCGGCGAGGATTGGGAACTGGTTTCCAGGCGTAAGAATATATGGGCTCAAGCACGCCAAACGTATATGTTTGCTGCCTATTATGAATATTCTGGTCATGAGGATAAGTGGCTTTCACTGGCTAAGCTGGGACGTGATTTTCTGGTTCACCATGCATACGCCGGAGAGGGCCGATGGTATTATGAGGTGTCGGAAGATGGAGGACGGGTGATAGAAGGAACAACCACCATCTTTACGGATCTATTTGCCCTGATTGCGCTGGCACAGTATGCATCTGCATCGGGAGACCAGACGGATTATGAACTGATTAGGGAGACGTTTGATCGTGCGAAAAATCATATTATGGATCCTGAGTTCCGGGATATAAAACCGCATGTGTGGCTAAAAGGGATAGAGAGACATTCTCCATACATGATTGCTGTTCATTCATCCATGATAGCTGAAAAAGTTCTTGGAAAAGATGTCACTGGACCGTTTATTGATTTCTGTATTCATAAACTGTTGTATTTCTTTGGGAAAAATAAAAGCGGATATCTGTTGGAAAGTCTTAAAGAAGATGGGACTGTATGGGATACTCCGGAGGGACGTATTGTCAATCCTGGCCATATTTTTGAAGGAATGTGGTTTTGTATCGATTATGCAAGAGGAATGGATGATGATGTGATTTCGAGTGCGCTCAGCATTATCCAAGATACTGCTGAAGTGGCAGTTGACCGGACATATGGGGGTGTGATTCATCGGTTTGACTGCTATGGGAAGGAGGGAGAGGATACACTAAAAACGGATACAGGAGAACTTAAGCCGGATGACAAGGTGGACTGGGTGAACTGTGAGAGTCTTTATGCGTTTGCTCTTGCGGCGGTGCTGACAGGAAACGAGACTTCGATCGAGCAGTTTCGTCACCTTCATCAATTTTGCCAGACGCATTTTAAACCTGAGAAAGGAGGAGACTGGTATCCCGTCCTGGATCGGGAAGGGACGCCGCTTCGCAAAAATAAAGGGGGAAAGCACAGGGTGGCGTTTCATGTACCGCGTGCGCTGATGAATCTCAGCGTATTATTTGAAACTGTGAGTTGATCTGTGTTTAGAAAGGAGAAGGAAACTTATGACAAGAAGGAGGAGGTTAGCGCTTGTACTGGCTTGTCTGCTGGTAGTGATGACGGGGTGTGCAAATCATAATACTGCACAGGAGAGTGGTGCAGAAATAGAGTCAGATACAAAGGCAAATACCAACGCAAATACCAACGCAGAGAAAAAGACTGGTAAAGACAAGGAAAACAACGGGGAATCCAGCGAAAAGATAGAGGAAAACGCTCCAACGGCCAATACTTCAGGATCGAATTCCGGAAGTCCGGTAACCATAAAGATTGCAAATTATGCAGTTCTCGAAAAGGGGTATGAGGAATTCTGGCAGAATGTAAAAGAGGGATATGAGGCGAAATATCCCAATATAACAGTGGAATGGGTGACAGCACCTTACGGCGAGATTTTAAACCAGGTTATTAATATGGCAGGAGGCGGAGACAAAGTGGATTGTGTCTTCGGCGAGGATATCTGGATTCCGTCGTTGGTTGAAGCCGGACTGGCGGCCCCTATGGATCAGGTACTGGATTCGGATTTTTTGAATGACTATTATCCGAATGCATTAGCGGCACATTCTATGGATGGCACTGTTTATGCAGCTCCTCTGTATTTGACTCCGCCGGTATTATTTTACAACAAGGAACTTTTTAAGGAGGCTGGTCTGGACCCGGAGAAGCCGCCGAAGTCTTATGACGAAATGATGGTGATGGCAGAGAAGTTGTCACAGTTAAAGTCATCTGACGGAAACAAGGTATATGCGTTCGGATTCCCAACTGGATCGGTGATTGTAGTGGGATCTTATCTGCAGGGGCTGATAAAGAATTTTGGCGGCGAGATATTCGATGCGGATGGAAAGCTGGATGTGAAAAATACTGGATTCGTTGATGCCTTTAAATTTTTACAGGAGTTAGATGAAAAGGGCTATAATCCCCAGAACGCAAAGGCAAAGGATCTAAGAAATCTTTTTGCACTGGGGCAGCTGGCTATGTATTATGATAAGACTGGCGGAATCAACGGTGTCACTTCTATTAATCCGGCAGCAGCAGATTTTACAGCTACTGCATGTCCACTGGCTGGAGGCGGGGGAAGCGGTGAGACAGTTTCACAGTCCCACTGTTTTATTGCAATTGACAACGGCCAGGAGAAAAAAGAAGCGGTTAAGAATTTCATTCAGTATGTGATTACTCCTGAAGTAATGGAAGACTACATGACAAATATCGCACCAGCGTACCCGGCTAAAAAAGCTATGGAACATATGGAGGGTGTGAATAACAGCGCATTTTTGGCAGGCGCCAGGGATACAGTAAACCATCTCTCTCCCAGTTTGATGTTTCCGACAGTGGCAGATTTTAATTTGGAACTCTGCGCTCTGGCTCAGGCTGTGACGATGGGGGATGAGGAGGTCCAGACGGCGGCAGCAGATTTTGAGAAGTCTGTTCAGCCATTGCTGCCATAAAATAGGCCAGTGGTATCAACGGTTTTGCAAGCGGCAGCACGTGACTGAAATAAGAAACGTGCTGCCGCTTTGTTTATAGGAAAATTTGATCATTAGACGGAGAGCATGGCCTGCTATATTTCCTAAAACAAAAATAATTAAAAAAAGGTATTGACAACGACATTTAGTTATGGTAAAAATGATATATACACACGAGTTGATATAAATTATAATTGTGCAAATTACTAAGAAATGGGGAAGGTAATATGATGCAGTTAACGATTGGTTTTATAACAACCTGTTCAGGACGATGGCCGAGAGAGATTCCTGAGCAAAGAAATAAAGAGTACGGAGACTGGCTCGAAGCCCAGATGCCGGAATCAAAAGTAGTCCGTGCGCCAGAACTTGGCAGCGGAAGTGAGTCTGTAGAAGCGGCGGTCAAAGAATTTAAGCGACAGGAAGTTGATGTCATCGTTCTTGTATATGGGGCGTTTACTGGTGATGATGTAGCTTCTTATCTTGCAGAAATGCTTCAGAAACCGATTATCCTCTGGGCACCGTATGAGGTCCCCTTTGAAAGGGAAGACAGACTGTATTCCAATGCACTCTGTTCCATGACAATGAATGCAGCCGCATTAAGACGGCTGGGAGTCTCCTGTCATACGGTTTACGGAAGCAGGGAAGAGGATAGGGCAGCAGAGAAAGTCATAAATCTTCTTCGTGCCTATGGAGCGGTTAAGTCCTTAAAGCATACGACATTAGGTCTGTTGGGATACCGTCCGACAGCATTTTATAACTGTGCATTCGATGAAGGACTGATTCGAAGAACCTTTGGAGTTAAGATTGAAGAGACCGATCTAAAAGTAGTTTTTGATAAGATGGATCGTTTGCCTGCGGAAGTATATGAGGCAGATATGGCGAAGATGGCGGAAACTTATGATATTGAGAACCTGCCAAAGGGTCATATGGAGAATCATTCCAGATTATACCTGGCATTAAAAGATGTAATGGCAGAACAGCATTACGATTTTGCAGCTATTAAGTGCTGGCCGGAGATGGGAAATTTACATACGACACCGTGTGCAGTGTTGGGAAGGCTGGCTGATGATGGGATTATCATTGGGTGTGAAGGCGATGTCGATGCAGAACTGGCTCAGATGACAGAGTATTATCTCACGGGAGAGCCAAGTTTTATTACAGATTTGATTAATATTGATGAGGAGAAGAATGTAATCACCTTCTGGCACTGTGGAAATGCAGCTCCATCTTTATTTAATAAGGAGTATGAGGTGGAAATCAGAAACCATCCGCTGGCTGGACAGGGAACCGCTTTTTATGGGGCCCTGAAGCCTGGAAAGGTGACGGTTGCCAGGTTCTGTAATATTGACGGAGCATATAAACTCTTTCTTCTCAGCGGAGAAGCAGTCGCAATGGATCGCTGTACAAAAGGCGTTACAGCCAGTGTAAAAGTGGAGCGGCCGGTTAGAGAGATCATAGAAGGAATTATAGCAGAGGGAATTCCTCACCATTACAGTATTGTCTGGGAAGATGTGGCGGAAGCCATGAAGGGGATCTGTGCATTGCTTAATATTCCGGTTATTGAGATGTAAAAGCTGACTGTGGTCATTGACACTTTTTCTCATACAGAGGTATACTGAATAAAAGTACAGCACTGGAGTTTCAGTGTATGCGGCAAGGAGAAAAGAACGTATGGAGAGAAACAGTGAGCGGGTCACAAGAGCAGATGTGGCAAAGGCGGCAGGGGTGAGCGAAACCATTGTATCGTATGTCGTGAATAACAATCGTTATGTAGCGAAAGATAAAAGGCAGAGAGTGGAAGAGGCTATTGCGGCCCTGCACTACCGGCCTAACAATGTGGCGAGAGCTTTAAAAGGAAAACGAAGTAATCAGCTGCTTTTCATTGCAGATCAGATCACGAATGAATATTTCAGCAGAATTGTCAGCGAGATGGATAAGTATGCGTATGAAGCGGGATTTCTGATTTCTCTTTGCGCCAACCGAAATACACCGGAGTTTGTTTCGCAGGTCATAAGCCGCCAGTATGATGGAATTATTATCAGTTCTATCAGCTTTCCGGAAGAATATGTAAGACACTTCAGTAAGGCCGGAATTCCGGTACTGCTGTTTGAACATAAGAAACACGATACTCTGCCTGAGAATGTGGCGACGCTGGCTTCCGGATTGTATTCCGGCGCGAGACGAGGAGTAAACCACCTGATCAGCAGAGGAAAAAAGAACATAATCTACATTGATCGAATCAGCAGGCGGGGGAATGTCAGCGGTCCATCAGATCTGCGACTCAGCGGTTACTTAGATGAGCTTCACGATCACGGCTTGCAGGCTGGTGATGGTACAGTAATAGCCGGATGCCATACGGAAGAGGAGCTGACAGCGACTGTGGCGAATTACTTACGGAGTCACGAGTATGTGGATGGAATGATGGGACGTAACGATATGGTAGCCTGTATAGCCATGCAGGCGGCGATTGGGATTGGAAAACGCGTACCTGAGGATATCGGTGTTGTGGGATTTGATAATTCCAGCATCAGCCAGTTTTGTTCTCCTAAGCTTACTACACTGGAGATGCAGCGGGAAGAGATAAGCAGAACGGTTATTGATATGATGGTTCAGATGATCGGGGGGAAGATGCCGGAAAATGCGACATTTGAGACGAAACTGATCGTTCGTGAAAGCACTTAAGAAGGCGCTTGAAAAGTAAAAAAATATAGGAAGATGCGGGATAGAAAAATGAAAGACTTACAGAAAAAAGTGAAAAGCGCCGAACGCAGCATTATGAAATTATAAAATGGGAAACCATTTTATATTGGGGAATATACACTCGTGTGTACATTTCCCAAGCTAATAATATAGAAACTCTAAAAACTATATTTTAATGAGGAAAGAGAGGGTATTACAATGAAAAAAAGAAGACTGGCAGCACTGGCACTTGCATGTGTTATGGCGTTAACCACAGGATGTTCCGGTGGAGGCGGCAGTACGGCGGGGAGTGCAGCAGACACGGAAGCGAAGACAGAGGCAGGGGCAAAAGAGGAAGCGAAGACGAGCGAAGCTGGAAGCGGAGAAAAGGTTACATTAAAGATTGCCAACTACGCCGTTCTGGAAAAGGGATATGATGAGTTCTGGAGCAGTGTAAAGGCCGGATATGAAGAGAAATACCCGAATGTAACGATTGAATGGGTAACAGCCCCTTATGGAGAGATATTAAATCAGGTTATCAACATGGCAGGCGGCGGAGACCGTGTGGACTGTGTTTTCAGTGAGATGATCTGGCTGCCAGCACTGGTAGATTCTGGTCTGGCAATGCCGATGAAGGACGTCCTGGATGAATCTTTCTTAAATGACTACTATGCGAATATTCTTGAGGCACACTCCATCGATGGAGAGGTTTACGGAGCGCCGCTTTATGTATCACCGTCCCTTTTATTCTACAACAAGGAATTGTTTAAGAAAGCCGGTCTTGATCCGAATCAGCCGCCAAAAACATATGACGAGATGCTTACGATGGCTGAGAAGTTATCAACTCTGACCACGGATGATGGAAATAAAGTATATGCGTTTGGGCAGCCGACAGCGTCTGTTATCGTAATTGGTTCTTCTATTCAGGCGTTTGCAGCTAACTTTGGTGGAAAGGTTATTGACGATAATGGCAAGCTTACTGCTGACGATCCTGCATTTAAAGAATCCCTGGAGATGTTAAAACTTCTGGATCAGAAGGGGTACAATCCGCAGAACGCGAAACCGAAGGATTTAAGAAATTTATTTGCACTTGGCCAGTTGGCTATGTATTACGATAATTCATGGGGCTTTAACGGTGCAAAATCCATTAACCCTGATGTAGTGAACTTTGCAGCAGCAGCAGAGCCGCTAAAGGGCGGAAACGGTGATGGTGCATCAACACTTCAGTCTCACTGCTTTGTAGCAGTGGACAATGGACCGGAACATGTAGAAGCAGTTAAAAATTTTATCCAGTACGTAATTACACCTGAAGTATTAAATGACTATATTGCCAACATTGCACCAGCTCTTCCGGCGAAAAATTCTATGAAGGATATGGAAGCTGTAAAAAACAGCCCGATTTTAAATGGTGCTGGAGATTCTGTTGAGAAGGCAGAACCGGTTTACATGTTCCCAACATTATCTGAATTTAACCTGGAACTTTGTGCACTGTCACAGGCAGTAACGGTAGGAGGAGAGGACGTGGATACGGCGATCGAAGGATTTAAGACGGCCGTACAGCCGCTGCTTCCATAGGGAATGAAAGATAGTATAAGAATCAAAGAAAGAGAAAAGAGGTAGAAAGATATGGCAGGAAAGAAACCGAACGTTGTATTTATTCTGACGGATGATCAGGGAATCTGGTCCATGGGCTGTTATGGCAATTACGAGATCCGGACGCCAAACCTTGATAAGTTGGCGAGACAGGGAGTGAGATTTGATAACTTTTTCTGTACGTCACCGGTTTGTTCTCCTGCCAGAGCTTCTCTGTTAACTGGAAAGATTCCGTCACAACACGGAATTCTTGATTACCTAAGCGGGGGAAACGGAGGCGCTTCCCAGGCTGCAATTGAGTTTTTAAAGGATCACCGCGGGTATACGGATATCCTGGCCGAAGAAGGCTACACCTGTGGCTTGAGCGGAAAATGGCATTTAGGCGACGGCGGCCATCCGCAGAAGGGCTTCTCCTTCTGGTACGCACACCAGAAGGGGGGCGGCCCCTACTATAATGCACCAATGTTCCGGGACGGAAAAAAGGTGGAGGAAGAGGGGTACATAACTGATATTATTACTGATGAAGCGATATCTTTCATAGACAGAGAAAAGAATAAAAAGCAACCATTTTATTTAAGCGTGCATTATACTGCTCCCCATTCTCCGTGGATTGACTGCCATCCGAAGAAATATACGGATCTCTATGAGGATTGTCCGTTTGAAACATGTCCACAGGGAGAGACGCATCCGTGGGCAAAGACAGAAGTACTCGCAGGATATCAAAGACCCAGAGAATCCCTGATCGGTTATTTTGCAGCGGTTACGGCTATGGATGATAATGTAGGGCGTATTTTAAAGAAGCTGGAAGAGGAGAATCTGATGGAAGATACTTTGATCATTTTCTCCAGTGATAACGGCTTTAACTGCGGTCATCATGGAATATGGGGGAAGGGAAATGGTACGTTCCCGCTCAATATGTATGATTCTTCTGTAAAGGTTCCTTTAATTATGTGTCATAAGGGCCATATTCCGGAGAATCAGGTATGTGATGAGATGCACAGCGGATATGATTTTATGCCGACTCTTTTGGAATATCTGGGATTTGAGAATGACGAAGCGGATGAACTTCCGGGAAAGAGTTTTCTGCCGGCACTGATGGGACAGGAGCATAAGAATGAAGATGGCAGAGTTGTTGTATTTGATGAGTATGGGCCAGTCCGTATGATTAGGAGCAGGAAGTATAAGCTGGTACATAGATATCCATATGGTCCTGATGAATTCTATGATTTGGAAGCGGATCCGGGGGAGACGCATAACGGAATCGAAGATGAACAGTATCAGGATATGATACAGGATATGAAGAAGCAGATGGAACTGTGGTTTTTACAGTACGTGGATCCAAGAATTGATGGTGCTAAGGAGCCGGTTATGGGCGGCGGACAGAGAGACTTAGCAGGACTTTTGGGACCTGGTATCAATGTATATGGGGAAAATATATAAAGGGAGTTGTAACGATGGAGAAAGGTATTAAGAAATCCCTCTGGAAGAGCCAGACGGGTGATAAAATATTTGCGATCGCGCTGATGATTCCGGCCATTATCACAACAGTTTCATTTATTCTGGTTCCTGTTGTGGATTCAATTTACCGAAGTTTTTTCGATTATAAGGTAAGAAATATTATCTCGGGTCAGCCGGGGGTATGGAATAACTTCGCCAATTATACAAAGTTGTTTTCCAACGGAAAGCTGATTCCATCCATGACTAACACCCTGGCGTTTGTCTTTGGAGTGGTTATTGCTCAGTTCGTACTCGGTATGGCTTTGGCACTGATTCTTAACAGCAATGTAAAATTTTCAAGGTTTATCCGAAGTATTATGATGGTTCCATGGGTGGTTCCGACACTGATATCTGGTCTTGTATGGTTGTGGATGTTCCAGCCTCAGTACGGTCTGGTTAAGTATTTCGTAGGAATCTTAACAAAAGGTAGAATTACGGATTTTGCGATTTTAAATAATCCAGCTACGGCCATGTTTGGTGTATCGGTAGCGGCATTGTGGAAGCAGATTCCACTTGCTACACTGCTTCTGCTGGCCGGACTTGCCAATGTCCCGGAGGATATGCAGGAAGCAGCAAAGATTGATGGAGCGAACGGCGTTCAGCGATTTTTCCGCATCGTCCTTCCATACATGAAGAGTGTAATCAAGGTTACGGTATCCATGTCCATTATTGAGAACTTCAAACAGTTCCCGCTGTTCTGGACTATGACAGGCGGTGGCCCCAATAACTCGACGACCACTATGGCGATCTTAAGCTACCGGGAGGCGTTCGTCTCCAACAACTTTGGATCAGGAGCTGCGGTTACAACCGTCTGGATGCTGATGATGATTATCGTAGTCTATATTTATAACCGTATCTTCAAGAGCGAAGACATGTAGAGGGGGTGGAAAGCTTATGAAACGGAAACGTATCCTTAATGGCGTAATAAAATACGTGGTGTTAATTATAATTCTCGTCTTTTTGCTGTTCCCCCTTTTGTGGGTATTGCTGACGTCCTTTAAGACCAATATGGAGGCGTACAAATTCCCTCCGACCTTTATTGTGAGGAATCCTACTTTCCAGAGTTATATCAATCTGTTTACTGTGGATAATGATTTCTTTACCTATTATAAGAACAACTTTATTGTAGCCGGTTCCACCGCGCTGCTGACAACCTTTATGGCAATTATTTCCGGTTATGCACTGTCCCGTTTCCACTTTAAATGGAATAAATGGATTATAGCTGCATTTACCTCCGCTCAGATGTTCCCGGTTGTCAGCCGTTTGATTTCCCTGTATAAAATACTTGGAGATGTTAATCTGATTAATACCCATGCGGGACTGATCCTGGCCATTGCTGCCGGACAGCTGCCGTTCACTATCATGCTGATGTCCAGTTTCTATGACGGGATTCCGAGAGAACTGGAAGAGGCAGCTCGTGTAGACGGAGCAGGCAGGTTTGGAACACTGTTTCGAGTCGTTGTTCCATTAGTGAAACCTGGCATGCTGGCAGTTGGCATTTACGCATTCTTGCTGTCCTGGGATGATTATTTACACGCATCCACACTCATACAGACAGACTCGCTTCGGACATTATCCGCAGGCGTGGCGCTTCGCTATCTGGGCGAGCTTTCCTATGACTGGTCTCTGATCAATACGATATCCATTGTGGGCACAATACCTATGGTGATTGTATTCTTCTTCTTCCAGAAATATATGATTAAGGGCCTGGTAGCTGGAGCCGTAAAAGGTTAAGAAAAAGGAGAAAATTATGCTTGTAACTAACAAAGAAAATCTAATTGAGGCATCCAAAAACGGATATGCCATTCCAGCACTCAACACGCAGGGCGGAAACTACGATATCATATGGGCTGCATGCCGTGCGGCTGAGGAGATGAAATCTCCTATCATTCTGGCGCACTATGTGTCTACTGGCGTTTATTCTGGTCATGACTGGTTTGTACAGGTCTGCAAGTGGTGTGCCGACAAGGTGTCAGTCCCTGTATCCATTCATCTGGACCATGGTGCTGATTTCGACATTTGTATGGAGGCGCTGAAGTTAGGCTTTACCTCCGTGATGATCGACGGTTCCACAAGTCCTATCAAAGAGAATGCGGCTATGACCAATGAGGTAATTAAGGTGGCAAAATGCTTTGGTGTGCCGGTGGAGGCGGAAATCGGAGAACTCCTTCGTCTTGACAATATGGGGACAGTGATGGAAAATAAGAATATTGTAGATCCCTGTGAAGTGAAGGAATTCTTGGAAATGTGCCAGCCCGATTCCCTGGCGATTGGCATTGGTAATGCCCATGGCTATTACAAAGGAGAGCCGGATATCCATTTAGAAGTACTGGAGGCAGTGAGAAAATTTACGGATATCCCACTGGTACTTCATGGCTGTACTGGAATGAAGGAAGAGATTGTGAAGGAAGCGATTAAGCTGGGTGTGGCAAAAATTAATTTTGGTACCGAGATCCGGTATAAATACGTGGAACACTATGAAGAAGGACTTAAGACTCTGGATCATCAGGGACATTCCTGGAAACTGTCCCAGTTTGCCAATGACAGACTGACAGAAGACATCAAGGATATTATCCGCCTGGCCGGTTCTGAAGGAAAAGCTTAAAATAACAGAGAGGACTTATTAAAATGGAAAAGAGAAACAGTGAAGTTACATACAAAGAAATTTACTTACAGCCGGAGTCATTCGAGGCAATTAACAACACGCTTGAGGATATCTATGGTGTTCTTGACAAGGTATTCGCAGAAGATTACGATGAGCTGATCTTCACCGGCTGCGGCACCAGCCTCTATCTGGCCCAGGCAGCGGCCCACGCGTTTTCAAGCTACAACGCGATACCGTCAAAAGCGGTGTGCTGTTCGGAGCTCTATTATTTTCCGGAGACCTTTGTGAAGAACCGGAAGGTGCTTGTACTCCCGATTACGAGAAAGAGCTATACGACAGAAGTGCGCATGGCCATCGATAAAGTGAGAAGCTATCCTGGAGTAAAATCGCTGGCAATTACCTGTGATCAGGACAGCGCGCTCTACAATGACTTTATGATCCTTTCCCCGGATACGGCGGAGGACAGTGTAATCATGACCCGTTCTTTCACCAGCATGGTGTATTTGGCAGCTGTCATGGCAATGTATGCAGGCGGTAAGAAGGACGAGATCGCGGCCATGGCCGGCTACGGCGACAGCGCCCGGGACGCGTTAAAGAAGATGGATGATCTGGCAAAGAGTATCATCACAGAGCATGAGGGACTGAATCTGTTTATCACGCTTGGCCAGGGCATCAACTACGGCGTCGCCAACGAGTGCATGAACAAGATGAAGGAGATGGGACTCTCCAATTCGGAGGCTTACTTCTCACTGGAATACCGCCACGGCCCGATGAGCCTGGTGGATGAGAACACCCTGATTATCTTTTTAAGCCATTCTGAAACCGTCAAAGAGGATGCGAAGCTCCTCGCGCAGATGAAGGAATACGGAGCAGTGACAGTAGCAATCGGGAACACAGCTTCCGCAGATCTGAAAGACGCGGACTACTGCCTCGACCTGCCATATGGCTATAACGATACGCAGAATGCGGCAATTATTGGATTCATCGGTCAGTTTATAGGCTATTATATTGCAGAAAAGAAGGGGATTGATGCAGATTCCCCGAGGCATTTATCCCAGGCGATTGTGATATCCGCGTAGGCAATGAGCCATGCGAAAAACGGTATGCAGAAAATTGCGTTGTGCTCGCACATAAGCAATTTTTTGTGTGCCGTTTTTCATAGGGCGAAGCCCGCGACCGAATGACCGCAGGTCATGAGGTGCATGGCGGACTTAGCCCCCCAAAACCCCGCCTCCCTCCACCTCCAGTCCCTAAATTCCCCGTCACTTACTATGACGATATTCATTCGGTGTCATCCCAGTACACTTCTTAAAGGTTCTGATAAAATACTTCTCATCATTATACCCAATCTGAATCGCGATATCTGTAATCTTAGCGTTGCTGGAGCGCAGCAGCTTCTTTGCATGCTCGATCCGTATTTCATTCAAACGGGTTACCATGCTCACGCCGTAAGCCTCCTTAAATTTTCTGCACAGATAATCCTTATTCATGTGAAACAGCTCTGCGTATTCCGTCTGATCGAAGGGCTGGTTGTAGTTAATTTCCAGATAGCTGCCGATCTGTCGGAAAACATCGCCGGATCGACAGACGTCATGAAGATTCGCAGCCAGCTCCATCAAAATCTCTCTGCACCGGCTGGCTGCATGTTCTGCCTGGAAATGGTAAGCTTCGTCGAAGAGACTGCAGGGAGTCAGGGCTGATGCGTTACCAGGTGTAAAACCGGGATAGCGTTCCGTAAAGTACCCGCACCAGTGGGAATACATAGTTTCAAAATCTGTACTGATTCTTTTTATGGTACCATAAGTGACCGGCGCAGAAAGAAGCTTACCGGATAGCCACTGCTGTACGCTGACTGTAATCGTCATTTCCTCATTCAGCATGATGGATGACAGAAGCTGCGCCTCATTTCTGTCATCTGCAGGCGATGTGGTGTGAAAGAATCCCGGCAGCATGGTGATGAGAGGAGTTCTGCCATTCTGATTGACTTCCATACTGTAGAAGGCTCTGCGGGCGGAATCGTAGGCTGACAGAATATCTTCCGGCCTGTTGCTTCCGGAACAGCATCCAAAGTGGAAGGGATAGCCGGACTGGCGCCGGAAATGAGAGACGGCAGTCTGAACGGAGTTAAGCCCCCGGTCTGTCCGTCCATAGAGGATCACTGCGGCATCATGGGGATTCCAATGGCGCAGAATTGCAGCGCCCAGCCCGCGGCTCTCCAAATCTGTTTTCATCATATCAAAAAATGCTGTGAAGCTGCGCTGAAAGGCGGCATCCTCCTTTGAAGGATAAAATGTTAAATCACTGTAAAAGATGAGGCAGGTATCGGCTTTGGAAAAACTGTCGCTTAAGGAGGACAGCTCCTGATAAGCCGCCTGGCTGGCCGCGGGAGAGAGCAGCTGGGAAAGAAGCGTGTGCCTTCGTTCGGAACTTAAGTAATTGATCTGATGAAGCAGCGACCGGGCGTCATCGTTTTTCCTGCGGTCCTCCTTCCAGATATTGACAGCCTTTTCGACTGCTGCCAGCAGGGCGGTCCGTTCCAGGGGTTTCAGCAGATAATCAACGCAGCCTAAGACCAGCATGCTTCTGACGTACTCAAAATCACTGTAACCGGATATGGCAATAACTTTGGAGGAAATCTTCTGTTCGACGACGTAATTCATAAGATCGGTTCCGCGCTCGTTTCCGATCATAATATCAAAGAAAGCCAGCTGCGGCTGCTCATGGCTTAACAGTTCCCGGGCTTCCGCGGCCGTGGTGGCAGAGAGAACCTTATCAATGTCATATTCCTGCCAGGGAACCAGAGCCTTGATCGCATGGATCAGATGAGGCTCATCGTCCACAATCAGTACCTTCATAAATCATGCCTCCTCTATATGAGCTAAAAATAAATTGTGTCGGGTGCGGAGACCTGCGGCTGGCCGGGGAGCTTAAGCCGAACGGTGGTACCGCCATAGTCGTTAGCGAGGATCTCGATGGTGCAGTCTGCCCCAAAGTGAAAAAGCAGGCGCATAAAAACATTGTTGATGCCAATATGTTCTCTGGGAATTCCGTCCGCGTAATAACCGAGCGCCAGGGAACGGTAGTTGGAGGCCGTCTCAAGCTGGGCATAGCGTTCCACAAACCAGTCCTTTTGCATGGAAAAGCTCTTTTGCATCTCCAGCGCCCGTTCTGCCGCAATCGGCTGCCCATTGTCGCAAATAGAGAGAACGAAAAAATCCCCTTCTGTTTCTGCTGTAAATTCGATAAAACCATCCGTTTTTTTCATAACTCCTCCATGGTAAATGCAGTTTTCAATTAGTGGCTGCAGTGTCATCTTTGGGAGAAGAAACAGCCTGGGATAGACGGGACATATCTTAAATTCCGCAATAGAGCAGAACCGCATCTTCTGTAGTGTAAAATAACGGTATACATAGTCGAGCTCTTCCCCCAGTGATGAGACTGTCTGGGAGATTTCCATGGCATAGCGCATCATCTGGCCCAATGCTGTGATATAGTCGTACTGGGCCAGATCGTTGTTAGCCAGGGCATTGTTGGCCAGGCACTGGAGCGTGTTATGGATAAAGTGTGGATTGATCTGAGCCTGCAGCATCTTAAGCTCTGTATCCTGCTGCAGTAATTCCATTTTATATTGGCGGATGGTATAGTGCTGGATAGAGTCCATCATTTCCTGCATGGAGTCAAACAGCATTTTTAACTCATCATTCTGGCGGTATCCCAAATAGTCCGAGAGCTGGAACTTCGAAAAGTCACCGGACTTCCCCTTCGCCTTTGTCAAATACCGGGTGGCCTTTTTGAGCGGTCCGGTAAGTCTGGTAAGCGTAAGTGAATTGAGCACAGTGGCAAGCAGAACACCCAGCAGGAAGGTAGTGGTCAGAAAACGCAGCTGTAAATCGGTACTGCTGTAGATACTGGCATCCGGCGCAGCTTTTATCATATGCCAGTCCAAGTAGGAGGCAGGGAAACTGGATTTCAGATATAGAACGCCATCCTCTGTGAAAGAGTGAAACGTATCGTGGCCGGGAGCCAGAAGTTTTTTTACAATGGGACTGGAAAACAGGATATCACCGGATTGCGGTGATCCGGAAAGTATCATTTCTCCATCGGAATTGACGATACAGACAAATTCCCCTTCTTTATAGGCAAGACAGCAGTTATCGTAGATAAACGTCGCAGGCATATCAATGGAAAGGACGCCGAGCAGCTGTTTCTCTGCCGAGATGCTGTAAATGGGGAGCCATATCGTAAAGACCTCCTCCGTATCGAGACTTCCGGAGGAATAGTAGGTTCTGTGACCGTACGTCGACATGGGATGGACCGGTTCGATGGTAACGTCGGTATATTCAGAAAACGTGGGCCTTTCCGCTTCTGCCGCATTTAAGGATATCATGGATTTCTGCAGTGTGTTTGTGATGAGCAGAAAACTTTTATTTAAACGAAAGGAGAGGAGACGGATCTGCCTGGCGTTGGGGGCAACGGTATAAATGCCCTGCATATAGCTGAAGATCCGGCCCGGCTCTGTGAATTCCTGGGAGACAAAGTCCTGCGGGCTGCCTTTCAAGAGCATATTGTGCAGGTCAGGATTGGAATAAACTGTTCTGGCAGAGGAGACGCAGGTGGAGATATAGTATTCAATATTTTTTATGGCTACGGACATATTGATCTCAGACTCCCGTCTGTACTGCTCCAGTGCCCGGGATCTCTCGTAGGAATAGAAATAAAAGGAGAAAATCAGCATGGGGGCGATTGTGCACAGGGCGAGCAGCGTAATAAACCGGGTATTGATGCTGATAAAATGTTTTTTCATACTCAGATCCTCTTTCGAAATGTTTAAACTTATTATAATGAATAGTCTGAATCATTGCAAGACGATGTCAAAATAGTGCACCAAAAGGTAAAAATTGACAGTGCATGAAAATGTTAGCAGGAAGTATAATGCGATTAAAGAGACCGGAAAAAATAAAGAAAAGTTAGAGGTGAGCTTATGGAAGAAGCAAAAATACAGCCGGCAGCGGTCACCAGCAGAAAGCTGCCAAAAGAGTTCCAGTATTATTTTATCTTTATGGGGCCGGCAATCCTGCTGTTTTCATCGCTGTTCGTCATTCCGTTTTTTGGAGAAATCTATTACTCCTTTACTAACTGGAATGGAATTGATCAGACGTATGGGATGGTGGGGATCAACAATTACTTCCGGACATTTCAGGACAAGGGATATTGGAAATCAGTATGGTTTACCATCCGGTTCTCCGCTCTTTCGGTATTGTTTTCCAACCTGATTGCATTTTGCTGGGCCTATATTCTGTCGAAGCCCATCCCATTCAGAAATTTCTGGAGGGCTGTCATTTTCCTCCCGCGTATCATCGGAGGTGTGGTATTGGGATATTTATGGAGATTCATCTTTCAGAATGCATTTGTGCAGTTTGGACAGGCCACCGGGCTTTCCTGGTTTTCCCAAAACTGGTTTACGACTCCGGAGTCGTCCTTTACCGCTCTGGTCATCGTATTTACCTGGACGCTCTCCGGCTATCTGATGCTGATCTACAGTGCGGGCTTTGCCTCAATACCAGGAGATTTACAGGAGGCGGCGATCGTAGACGGGGCGTCACCGCTGCAGGTGCTTAAAAATGTGATCATTCCCATGATTATGCCTTCCATTACCCAGTGCCTGTTTATTGCCATCAACTGGACAATGCTTTTGTATGATACCAATATATCGCTGACCGACGGCAATCCTTACCGTTCGTCCGAAGGCGTTACCATGAATATTTACGCGACGGCTTACCGGTCGAACCAGATTGGCTACGGTGCGGCCAAGTCCTGTATCTTTATTGTCATCATTGTTGCAATTACCATGATCCAGATTTATGCAACCTCAAAGAGGGAGGTGGAGCTGTAATGAAGCGTTCGGAAAAGATAAGAATCGGAGTATCGTTACTCATTCTGGCTGTCAGTGTGACGATCGTCATCGTCCCGCTGTACCTGGTAGTGCTGAACTCCTTTAAGCCATACTCGGAGATTGCGAAAAATATCAGCGCTCTGCCAAAGGAGATTACGCTTATCAACTACCAGCAGGCATGGAAAAGGCTGAATTTCTCCACTGTATTTAAAAATACCATGATCATAGCAGTTTTCTCCAATATCGGCAGCATTGTGTTTGCCGGAATGATGGGATACTGGATCGTGAGGCATCCATGCAGATTCACAAAGGCATGGTATCTGATCATCATCGCGGGCATGTCGGTGCCGTTTCAGGGGATTATGATTACGTTTGCGAAGATGGCGGGATTTTTGAAGCTCACCAACCATCTTTACGGCGTGGTGATCAGCAACTGGGTCTTCTCCATGCCTATGAGCATGTTTCTGACTGCAGGGGCGGTGAAATCAGTTCCGTATGAAATTGAGGAATCGGCCAGGATCGATGGCTGCGGCCCGCTTAAGACGTACTGGACCATTGTATTCCCGCTGATTAAAGGAACGGTTTTTACGGTAGCTTCACTCAATGTCATCACGTACTGGAATGATTACTTAATGACGCAGTTCCTGTTGACGAAAAAGGGGCTCAGGACTCTTCAGATAGCCATGCAGTCTCTGTTTAATGAAGCATTTTTTGCCTGGGACACGGCTTTGGGAGCAATATCCCTTTCAATCCTGCCTTTGTTCATTTTCTTCATTTTTTCGCAGAAACAGGTGCTTGATGGTGTGGCCGCAGGGGCGGTGAAAGGTTAGCGCGTCCGTATGAGAAAACGAAGGGAAAATCCCTTGTTGGTTAAATTATTATTTAGAAGGAGGTATTACTTATGAAGAAAAGAGTGAGTTCTCTGATGTTGGCGGCGGTGCTGGCGGCGATGTCTGTCACGGCGTGCTCCGGGGGAAAAGAAGCGGGGACGACGCCTGTCACGACGGCTGCTGCGGAGAAGGCGGCAGAAGAGACGAAGTCGGAGCAGCAGACAGCTGAGACACCTGCGCCCACAGAAGAAAAGGCGGCGGATGGCTCTGTCGATTTGACGGTAACCATGCCGCTGGGACAGTGGACCGACAACTTTGATATTCTGATCGAGGCGTATAAGGCGGAGCATCCGGAGATCGGTACGATTGAAGCAACATTTCCGTCCACCTCGGATTATAATGACCTGCTGAAAGCCGCAGCTGCAGCAGGTGAGCTTCCGGATATCATCGGAACGAATTACGGGGAACCATTTAAGGAATGGAACAACTATATGGCAGATTTAAGCACGGACTTCCCTGCGTATGAACTGTTTACAGAGGATCAGAAGACTCTTGGCACTGTGAACGGCAAGGTTGTGGTGGCGCCGATCTATCTGGAGGGGACGGGAATTCTTTACAACATGGCGCTGCTTGAAAAAGCAGGCTGGAAAGAGGTTCCGAAAACCAGAGATGAACTGAAAAAACTGTGCGAGGACTTGACAGCCGCGGGAATTCAGCCTTTTATGCACCAATGGGCGGAGACAAATCTGAACCTGTTTAACTGGGTAGGACCGACATGGCTCGGCAATAAAGAGAACGGCGGACTCGATTTTATCCAGAAGATGCTGTCCGGAGAGGATATGGATCTGGCAAACGATCCGGAGATGAATGAATTCCTGGATTACTATGACATTGCCATTCAGTATGCCCAGCCAAACGCCACAGCGACTGACAAATGGACGGCCAGAAATGCGTTCTTCTTAGAAGAGGCGGCCATGCTGACCGGCGAGGGAAGCTGGGAGTATCCCAATATCATGAATGTGAATCCGGATCTGATGAACCATATTAAGCAGGATGTGATTCCGTGCTCCAACGATGCGGACAAGAATCATTTACAGATCCAGACCATGTGTGCAGGGGTCAGCAGCCAGTCGAAGAATGTGAAGGCGGCTAAGGATTTCCTTTCCTATATTATATCATCGGAGGCGGCCCGTGTATGGCATCAGGAGACAATGGGAAGTCCGACATCCATCGTGTCTCTGGAAATTTCAGATAAACTTCCGTGTATCGCGGTCGATGTGCTGGATCATGTGGCGGCTGGAAAGGCCAGTGAATCCATGTGGGAGTTCACACCGGCAGTTCTTGCGACTGACCTGGAAGAAATCTGGTCCAGATACGTAAATCAGCAGATATCCAGGGAAGATTTTACGGCCAGATATGCGGAAATATTCAAGGATTATGCCGCTGGAAAATATAACTAAACAGCCATTGGCGCAGGAAAGGATGGAAGACATGGCAATTATGAATTTTGAGGACGCCGTTTTTGAAAAGGCGTACGGCAGTGACGGAACGGTGTGTGTGGAACTTCTGCCGGGCACAGTGGAAGGAATACAGAATTACAAGTATTATCTGAGAGCAGGAGCAAGGGTAACTCCGCCGCGGTATGCGGACAAGGCAGTGGTATTGATCTTCGGAAAGGGGAAGGGATACGTAGCCGGAACAGATGGAGGATTTAAGATTGAAGAGCTTAGCTTCTACGCTCCGGACTTTGAAAACGCGGAGTATTATGTTTATGCTGTAGAAGACATGGAATTTATTATGTGCGCGGCAGATATGAATGACTACGACCGTGTGAGAGCGGGAGAGTGCAGGGTACATACCCCATTTTTCAGAACTGTCAGGCAGTGTTATGGATACGACCAGAGCTGCAAGACAGCCGGAACGTGGTCAAAATCCGTTCTGTTCGGGGATTTTGGGAGATTGGGTAAGCTTACGATCGGTGTGGTTCATGGCGGCGGTTCCGCGGAGGGAGGAACCATAGAAAAGGGCCATGGCGAGGTTCATCAATGGAACTATTGTGTGGGAAATTCCGATTTTACCCTGACCGTGGAGGACGAGAAGGTTCACCAGAAAGCAGGGGACTGGAGCTTTGTTCCGGCGGGACTCGATCATAGTCTGTGTGCGGAGGAAGGCAAAGAAGTATATTATGTCTGGGTGGAACTCTATACCAGTGAACACGGAATATATCAGACGGAGGGATTTTGATGATGGATAATTTTGTATGCAGGGCGGAGAAGGCCAGGCGTGAATATAACGGGTTTGGTTACGCGCAGGAAGAACTTCTGCCGGGAGCTGATGCGGTCAATGCAAAATTTTACCGCTGTTCCCTGCGGGCAGGCTGTAGCGTAACGCCTGAACTGGATCGGGAGAAGATTACCATTCTTATTTTTAATGGAAAAACAGGATATATAACGACACCGTATGATTTATATAACGTAACAGAACCTTCCTTTTTTATTCCGGATTTCGACCGTGTTCCATATACGGTTCACGCGGTAGAAGATAGCGAGTTCATCAGGGCTGTCTTTTCTATGAATCAGTGGGACAGGGAATTCTATGAAAAATGGAATCTGCATCTTCCGTTTTTTAGCAAATATTCGGATGGAGTGCAGTACGATCAGGACTGCAAGGGGCCAAATACAAGGTCTTACAGCATTCTTCAGCCGTTCCAGTTAGGGCACGTATCCATTGGAGTGGTAAAGGCAATCGGGGAAGGGACGGATGAGAAGGGACACGGCCTTCTTCATCAGTGGAATTACTGCCTGGGCAATTCGGACTTTGATTTAACGGTGGAGGAAGAGACAGAGCCGCAGAAGCCAGGTGACTGGAGCTTTATCTATGCTGGAAAGGATCATAAGCTTCTGGCAAAGCCCGGGAAGGAAGTCTTTTATGTCTGGGTGGAGTATTTTACGGATGAGGATCTGCAGAAATACTATCTATGCCAGATTCATAATGGAAGCCTGACCGAGGCACAGGACTGACAGGAGGAAGAAAAATGAACGTTATTTCCTACGTGAAGAGAGAAGATATCCTGTTTCATCGTGTTTCTGAAGGCTATTGCCGGGGGGAGATGCTGCCGGGGGCGATGGAAGGAATATTTACGAATAAATGCAGGATCGAGGCCGGCGCACGGGTATGGCCTGCCTGTTACGCAGACCGTGTCACCGCGCTTTTCATCTTTAAGGGAACAGGCCGGATCAGAAGCGGAAGCCAGGTATTTGAAATTACGGAGAGGTGCCTGTTCTGCCCGGATTTTGACCATGAGGAGTATTCGATCGAGGCAGATACGGAGATGGAATATCTGGAGCTTAGCCAGAGGATGAGCGAGGAAGACTGGAAGCATCATGAAATGTACCACATTGTACTGCCGTGGTTTCATACGCATTCCAACTGGCATCTGTACATCGAGGGGTTCCGGGCATCGGAATTAAAATCCTATGCGGTTCTTCACCAGTATTATGTGAGCCGGATGAGCCTTGGAGAAGTGACCGGGCCTGGGGAGGCGAGGCTGGAACCGCACACGCATCCAGAATTGTACCAGTGGTTTTATGGACTTCCAGGGACGGATCCATTCCTGTTTAAGGCTCAGGATGAGGAAGTGGAGGTCAGAGAAGGTGACTGGATCTGCATTCCCAATGAGGTGGCTCACATCGTATCTCCGATGAAGAGCGGGGATTATATCGATTACGTATGGTTTGAGGTTGTGGTACCAGGAAAAGAAATGTGTCCGTATTTTTATTAAAAAGACAGGGCAGGCGCGATCTGCCGCACAGAGAAGGAGGGTGCGGCAGAACGGCGCCTGTTTTCCTGTTGTAAACAGGGGAGAATGTTGTTTTTCGTAATAATTGTTCAGATTCTCGTCAGTATTTGCCAGAATCTGTCAGATTATTATAAGGGTTTATTAAAGTCTTCCGTTTGAAAATCTGTTACAATAGAACCAGTAAAACAAAAAAAGTCTGAAACCAAAAAGAAAGGAGCAGATGCAATGAAAAAAATAAAGGTTATGAAACTAATTAAATGGTTTATCGTTCTGACAATGGTACTCTGTATCTGTTCCGGTTTCGTTGTTGCCGGTAAGGGATACTCCATGTACCGGAACGCGCTGGATCAGATGAGTCTGGCAGATAAAGTTGAGTCCATTCAGGATAAGGAACATTATACGACATTTGAAGAGCTGCCGGAGGTGTATGTGAACGCGGTGGTTTCTGTGGAAGACCACAGATTTTACAATCACTCGGGAATCGATCTCATCGCCATCGGAAGAGCCGTGTTTAATGACTTGCGTGCAGGCAGGTTCGTGGAGGGCGGAAGCACCATCACCCAGCAGCTGGCAAAGAATCTTTACTTCAGCCAGGAAAAGGAGATGACGAGGAAAGCCGCCGAGGTCTTCATGGCTTTTGACCTGGAACGTAATTACAGCAAGGAAGAGATCCTGGAGCTGTATGTAAATACGATCTATTACGGAGACGGATATTACACCGTGGCCGATGCCAGCGAAGGCTATTTTGGCAAGGCGCCGGAAGAGATGAGTCAGTATGAGAGCACGCTTCTGGCGGGAATCCCGAATGCGCCTTCCAGATATGCACCGACAAAAAATCCCGTTCTGGCGGAAAAACGCCAGATGCAGGTGTTAAGACGCATGGAAGACTGTGGCTATTTCTCTACGGAAGAAGCGGAAACAGTGGCGGCACAGATGGTTGCAATCAATTAATCTGATTAACTAAATATTGAAATCACCGGTGTTACTCCAGACTGAAAAAGAGTTTGAGCGGAGCGGCTCCGGTGATTTTTTATGTGCAGTGACAAGCATTGAAAATGGGGAAGAGGAAAAATGACTGGAAGTACTCTCGGAAAACAAGTATAATTGTAGGAGCGTTAAGCAAGGGGGCGTCAAGCGGATCAGGGACAGTCTTCTCTTGTACGAAAATAAAAACATGATAAAATTGTAAACTTTACTATAAAATGCTATAATCGGACATGAGGCTGGAAATGGATTCGTATGGGGCGTGGAGTCTTAAGAAAGCGAGGCCTGAAGTGTGAAGGATTTGCCAGAAGAAAGTAATGCAAGAGAGTGTAATACAAGAGAAAGAAGTGCAAACGCTGTAGAGGAACCGCTTGCCGAGCGAATTGATGGCCGGATTTATATTATGAGGAAGCCGAAACGGTGGCATCAGCGGATTGTCAGAATTTTAAAGGAAATGATTGAGGAGTACCGGAAAAAGAATCCGGGACTCTGTGAAGTGCGTACGGCTCCATTTGGCCTTACTCTGGCCGGAGGGGGGACGACCTATCTGATCCCTGATCTCTGTGTAATTCTTGACCGTGGAAAGCTGACGGACCATGGCTGCAACGGGGCGCCGGAGATTGTGATCGAGGTGGTAGCGCCGGAGTCCCAGTATATGGATTACCGGATCAAACTGACCAGATACCGGAATGCTGGTGTAAAAGAGTACTGGATCGTGGATCGGGACTGGGATCACGGTTACGTCTATTACTTTGATGACGGTGATATGGATCTGGCCTCTTTTTCCGGTGCGCTGGGGTCCAGGGTGTGCAGGGGACTGGTGTTTGATTTCTCCAGATTAAAACACCAGAAGTAAAGTTTCTGGTGGAAATCCTGCGGGAAATCCGGTATAATTACGGAAAACGAGGAAGCTGATATACGGAAAGGAAGAAACGATTATGGCAGCAGCGGGAAACAAAGGAAAAAGGCTCAGCAAATATGTGGACAATTACGTGGTGTTTGATCTGGAAACTACGGGAATCAGCTCGGTAAAGGATGATATTATCGAGATATCCGCTCTGAAGGTGAAGAATCATGAATGGGTGGAGACCTTTTCAAGGCTGGTGAATCCGGGGCGTCCTATTCCGGCAGGGGCCACGAAGGTGAATGGGATTACCGATGAGATGGTTCAGAATGAGCCTGGACTCGCTCATATCCTGCCGGAGTTTTTAAACTTTATCGGCGGAGAGATTTTGATCGGCCATAATATTCAGTCTTTTGATCTTCTGTTTCTGAACCGTGTGGCCGGCGAGGTGTGTGGGACGGCAGTGCTCAACGATTTTATTGATACGCTATATATGGCCAGAGCATGCCTTCCGGGGCTTTCCCATTACCGGCTTACGGATCTGGCGGAGTATTTTAAGATCAGTTCGGAGGGTGCTCACAGGGCGCTTAACGACTGCGTGATGAACCAGATCTGCTATGAGCATATGGGAAAACTATTGAAGGACGCGGACCTTCCGGTCTGCCCCAGATGCGGGGGAGAGCTTACAAAACGAAATGGCAAATTCGGACCATTCTATGGCTGCTCCAACTACCCGGTCTGCAGGTATACGAAAAATATTGTTGTATAAGATGTAAGAAAACGGAAAGAGACATGGCGCCTGTTTTGTGATACACTGAAAGAAAAGAGTGAAGCGTGCCGGAAGGCAGGAAAGGACAGGGAGATGGAGGATAAGAATCTGTATAACAAAGTCATGCTGATTGCATTTTGTATTATTCTTGTACTGCTGGGAGCGGGAATGTACAGCCGCAGCACAGCCGCACAGCGGGCCTCGGAGAATTACGTTCCCAGAGGAAACGTCCAGGAAGTACAATTGGAAACAGAGCGTACCGCTGTATGAACGCTGTTTTGACATACATAAGGAATATGGCGCCTTACATGGCGTATGCGGTACCGGTCATATGGATCGTCCGCTTAATCGCTGTGCGGAGGCTGCGTAAGAGTCACAGGAGCACCACAGTATGTCATGAGGCAGGACTGTGGTGCTTTCTGCTCTTTATGGCGGGGCTGGCATCCATTACTGTCATTCCGCGCAGCGCGGATGGCGGGCTTACCGGTTTTGTGGGGATGAAGGGATTTTCGAGGATCAATCTGATTCCGTTCCGCATTATTGTGGATTCGTGGAAAGCCCTGTCAGACGGAAACTGGATTTATCCCATGATTAATATAGCAGGCAATATCGTGATGTTCATGCCGGCGGGCTTTTTCGCAGCGCTTCTCTGGAAAGGGGAGTCCTTAAAGAAAGCGGCTTTTGCGGGCTTCTTTTTTTCGCTTACGGTGGAAATCTGTCAGCTGCCCCAGGCGAGGGGGACGGATATCGATGATTTGTGGCTCAACACGCTGGGCGCTGTTCTGGGCTATGGCGTATTTTGGTTGATGAGAAGATACAGACCGCTGTGGATCCCGGGATTTCGGGTCAGAGAGACAACTGGTATGCAGGTTAAAGGAGAGACGAAATGACATTTGAGATTGTGAAGGCGGAGGAGAAGGATTATGAGCTTTTTGCCTCCATTATTCAGGAAGTATATGAGGCGATGGAGCAGAAGGAGTGGTTTGCGGCCGATAATGCGGAGTACACATACGAAATGCTGAAATACAGCAACGGGGTCGGTTATAAGGCGATTCATCAGCCCTCGGGCGCGGTGGCTGGAATTTTACTTACGACATTTCCCGGGGATTCCGAGGAAAATCTGGGGCGAGATATTGGCCTTCCGGAATCGGAGCTTATGCTGGTGGCTCATATGGATTCCGTGGCAATTCTTCCGGAGTACCGCGGTGCAGGCCTCCAGAAAAGGCTGATGCAGCACGCGGAGCAGGAACTGGCAGAACAGGGATACCGTTATTTTATGTGCACGGTGCATCCGGAAAACCGGTACAGCAGGCAGAATATCATCAAGCAGGGCTTTAAACCGGTAAAAACTGCGTTGAAGTATGGCGGTTATCAGCGGGAGATATTTTTACGCGACAGGAGCGAAGGTCTGGATTGACGGATCATCATTTGACGGATGATAATAATAAATAGAAATGGAAGTTCGGGTATGGGTGATAAATGGTCTGAAGCCTTTATAAAGGCGTTAAAGGATGGGGATACAGAGCGGGTGAAGCAGATTCCGAAAGCGGACTTACATAATCATTTTGTGCTGGGAGGCAGCAGGGCCTTTATTCGTGAAAGAAAGGGGCTCGTGATTCCTGCGCTGGAAGGCATTCTGGAATCGATGCAGGAGATGGACCGCTGGAATCAGGAGTATATTGGAAAGTATTTTGAAAGCGGGGAAGGGCGGCGTTTCCTCATTGAGGCGGCGTTTGTTCAGGCCAGGGAAGACGGCGTCACAGTCCTGGAGATTGGAGAGGACGTATGGGGGCTGGGGCAGTACTTTGGCCATGATGTGAATGGATTGACAGAGGCATTTTTAACGGCACGGGACCAGTATGCGCCTGATCTTGAACTGCGGCTTGTAATCGGGCTTTCGAGGCACTGTCCGGTGAAATGGCTGCTGGAACAGCTGGAACCATTCTGGGGACGGCCGGAGTTCTATTCAATCGATTTGTATGGCGATGAGATGGCCCAGCCGATTGAAAATTTTGTGCCTGTTTACCGGAAGGCGGAAGAAAATCATCTTGTACGGAAGGCGCATATCGGAGAGTGGGGAACGGCGGAAGATATCAGGACTGGTGTGGAACTCCTTCATCTTGACGAGGTTCAGCATGGAATCGCAGCTGTGAACTCGAAAGAGGTGATGCAGTATCTCGCAGAGCGCCGGATCAGGCTTAATATAACGCCAACCAGCAACCGGAAGCTGGGGCGGGTGGCTACCTACGAGGAGCATCCGATTAAGACTCTCTACCGGGAGGGGATCGAAGTGACAATTAATTCCGACGATGTGCTGATGTTTGACAGCGATGTATCGAAGGAGTATCAGCGGCTCTATGATCACGGTACCCTTCTGGCAGAGGAGTTAGATGAGATCAGGGTGTGCGGGCTGCAGCCGGTGGGCTGAATGAGGAACTTTTATACGCGGGGAGAACACAAATTTTCATCAAACGTTTGCGTGAAATATGATTGACGTTTTCTCTCTTTTTTCGTATACTTTCTATAACGGCTGACTGAAGTCACCACCCTGAAACAGAATGGTTGCAGGCATAAGAAATGCATGGCATTGGATGAAAGCAAAAACAGATAAAATATGATAATACAACGTTACGGATGAAATAGGACAATTTCTGGTTATTGTATTCTGGACTCAGAATGCGGATTGAAATAATAGTATGATTGCGTAACGGGACAATCGCGGAAGTGTGTAACAACACAGCCGATATAGGAATCGCAGTAACCGGGGTACCGGTCAGCAGTGCAGAAGTGAATAGAATGATGATCAGATACCAGGAAGGTATGAGTATTCCCAAGGAGTACGCCTGAACCTGGTATTTTTATTATTCAGATCATTCCTTTAGGATAGTACGCGAAAACGTCTGCACAGAGGGCCTTACGCCGTATCTAAAACCGCTGCGGCATCTCCTGTTAAACTGGGTTTGCTATATTTTACGAGCCTTTGCCGGCAGAAAACAGGAAGGGAAAGAAAGATGAAAAAAAGAGGATGGAAACTGAAAACAGCGGTTTTATTGGCTGCGGCAGCGATTGTGATCACTGGATGCAGTGCCGGTAAGAGTCAGGAAGCAACGGGGACGGAAGGAAAGGAAGATCGCACGGAGCAGAGTGCGGCGGGCGGTACAGAGAGTACGACTGAAGGAACAGGCGCGGGTAAAGACAGCGTAATCGTGGTGATGGGGCCCAGCTCGGAGCCGGAGGCGGGATTTGACCCGGCCTATGGATGGGGCGCGGGAGAACATGTGCATGAGCCGCTGATTCAGAGCACGCTGACCGTGACGACAGCGGATTTAAAGATTGATTACGACCTTGCTACAGATATGAGCGTCAGCGATGACGGACTTACCTGGACCGTGAAGATTCGGGATGGCGTCTCCTTTACCGACGGAGAGAAGCTGACTGCGAAGGATGTGGCATTTACATATAATACGCTGAAGAGTACGAGCTCAGTCAATGATTTTACCATGCTGGACTCTGTCCAGGCGGTGGACGATACGACCGTGGTTTTCCACATGAAACGGGCCTATTCGATCTGGCCGTATACCATGGCAATCGTGGGAATCGTTCCGGAGCATGCGTATGGTGCTGATTACGGAGAGCACCCGATCGGTTCCGGCCGCTACATTATGAAGCAGTGGGACAGAGGACAGCAGGTGATATTTGAGGCAAATCCTGACTATTACGGGGAAGCGCCGAAGATGAAAAAGGTGACTGTGCTGTTCATGGAAGAGGACGCGGCATTTGCGGCGGTGCAGTCCGGCCAGGTGGATCTTGCCTATACGGCGGCTTCTTATTCGGATCAGACCATTTCCGGCTATGATCTGCTTTCCTTCGAGACAGTGGACAACCGCGGCTTCAATCTTCCGGCTATAGCAGCGGGAGGCAGCGATGCCAACGGAAATCCCATTGGCAACGATTTTACCGCAGATGTGCGTGTGAGACGGGCCATCAATATCGCCATCGACAGAGACGAGATGATTGAAAATGTGTTGAGCGGTTACGGAAGCCCGGCCTACAGTGTCTGCGACAAGATGCCGTGGTACAATAACGCGGCAGAAACAAAGTATGACGCAAATGGCGCGAAGGCGCTCTTAGAGGAATCCGGATGGACAGAAGGAAATGACGGAATCAGGGAAAAGGACGGCAAAAAGGCTGGCTTTACGCTGATGTATCCGGCCGGGGATTCTGTGAGACAGGCTCTTGCCGCAGATACGGCAAACCAGCTGAAGGAGATCGGCATCGACGTAAAGACTGAAGGCGTGGGCTGGGATACCGCCTATGACCGTGCGCAGGCAGAACCGCTGATGTGGGGCTGGGGAGCACATACGCCGATGGAGCTTTATAATATTTACCACACCATGAAGGACACAGGGCTGGCGGAATACTCTCCATACAGCAATGAATCCGTGGACCGCTATATGGATGAAGCACTGGCAAGCAGCAGCCTCGAGGAGTCTTATGAGCTGTGGAAGAAAGCGCAGTGGGACGGAGAGACCGGTATTACGGAACAGGGCGATATTCCGTGGATCTGGCTCGTCAATATTGATCACCTTTACTGGGCGAAATCTGATCTGGCTGTGGCAGAGCAGAAGCTGCATCCTCACGGTCACGGATGGTCTATTGTAAATAACGTGGATCAGTGGAGCTGGAAGTAAGCAGTAAGAGTAAAAGAAAATAAAATAAAAGTAAAAGGAAATTCAGGAGGCGTACGGCATTGGAAAAAAGCGTGCCATGGTTTATTCTAAAAAATTTAATACGGATGGCAGTACTTCTGCTGTTGGTGAGTGCGGCGGCCTTTTTCCTGGTGTCGGCGTCTCCTCTTGATCCGCTTAAGACGAATGTAGGGCAGACTGCGCTGGGATCCATGAGCCAGGAGCAGATTGCAAAGCTGGAGGAATACTGGGGGATGAATACCCCGCCGGTGGAGCGGTTTGTCTCCTGGGCAAAGGATTTCTTCCGGGGCGACATGGGGACTTCCCTGCTTTACCGCCAGCCGGTGTCCCATGTGATCTCAGTGAAACTGAAGGATTCCTTGTGGCTCATGGGAACTGCCTGGCTGATATCCGGTGCGGCAGGATTGCTGCTCGGAGTGGCGGCGGGGGCGAACCGCGGAAAGACGGTGGATAAGGTGATTACCGGGTACGCGCTGGTGACCGCCAGCACGCCGGCATTCTGGCTGGCGCTGGTTCTGCTCATGATCTTCGCCGTATGGCTGAAGGTGCTTCCGATCGGTTTCAGTGTTCCGATCGGAGTGGAGGCCGCCGGAGTTACTGTTTCCGACAGAATCGCTCATGGTATTCTGCCGGCTTTGACGCTTTCCATTACCGGACTGTCTAACATCATACTGCATACCAGGGAGAAGATGGCCGAGGCCATGGAAAGCGATTACGTGCTGTTTGCAAAGGCAAGAGGCGAGTCCGGGGGGCAGATTATTCTGCGTCACGGTCTCCGCAATATCATACTGCCTGCCATGACTTTGCAGTTTGCCTCGATCAGTGAAATTTTCGGGGGCTCCGTTCTGGTGGAGCAGGTATTCTCTTATCCGGGAATCGGACAGGCGGCTGTGACGGCCGGACTGGGTGGAGATGTTCCGCTGCTTCTGGGAATTACCGTGATCAGCGCAGCGATTGTATTTGCAGGGAATTTCACCGCCAATGTGCTTTACGGCGTCGTGGATCCAAGAATCAGAAGAGGGAGGGCAAAGGCATGAACAGGAGGAAGATGATGATTCTTCTCGCGGGCCTGTCGATTCTGATGCTGGCGGCAATTACGGTGGCAGGCCAGCTCCTTTCGGAGGCTGCCATGGTGACGGATTTTTCCAGAAAGAATCTGGCGCCCTGTCTCTCTTATCCATTTGGAACGGACTGGATGGGAAGAGACATGTTTGTCCGTACCATAACGGGACTTTCCATGAGCATACGGATCGGACTTCTGACGGCGGCCATCAGCGCGGTGATTGCATTTCTCATGGGAATTCTGGCCGCGACCATGGGGAAAATCGCGGATGGCCTGATCATTGGGCTCATCGATCTGGTTATGGGAATTCCTCATATCCTTTTGCTGGTGCTCATATCCTTTGCACTGGGAAAGGGATTTTGGGGTGTTGTGACCGGAATTGCGCTGACGCACTGGACCTCCCTTGCACGCCTGATCCGCGGAGAGGTTCTGCAGCTGAAGCAGAGCCAGTACATAAAGATAGCGGAAAAACTGGGACAGGGAAAGCTTACCATTGCGTTGAAACATATGACGCCTCATCTGATTCCGCAGCTGTTCGTTGGGCTGGTTCTGATGTTTCCCCATGCGATCCTGCACGAAGCCAGCATTACATTTCTGGGCTTTGGACTGTCTCCGGAACAGCCGGCCATCGGCGTCATATTGTCGGAAAGCATGAAATATCTCGCTATGGGAAAATGGTGGCTCGCCTTTTTCCCGGGATTGTTTCTGGTCTTTGTGGTGCTGCTGTTTCATTTTATGGGAAGCACCATCAGCCAGCTTTTGGATCCGGCACACGCACATCAGTGAAATATCCGGCGAGAGTCAGATGGATCCGCAAGCGCGTCCGCCTGGCTCGCTGCTCGCGGGAATAAATTGAAAGGATGGAAGAGGTTCGATGGAAGAGAGAAAAACGGTTCTGTCCGTGGAACATTTATCGGTGAAATTTACCCAGTATGAAAGGGGCTTTCGCCAGATCGAGCTTCCCGCAATTCGTGATTTAAGTCTTACGGTGAAGGAAGGGGAAATGGTGGCGGTGGTAGGCTCCAGTGGTTCGGGCAAAAGCCTCCTGGCCCACGCCGTGCTGGGAATCCTTCCGTATAACGCCGTGACCGGAGGGCGCATTGATTATGACGGGATGGAGCTGACGGAGAAGAGAATAAGAGCCCTGCGCGGCAGGGAGATCGTTCTTGTCCCTCAGAGTGTTTCCTATCTGGATCCGCTTATGAAGGCGGGAGCATCTGTGAGGAAAGGCAAAAAGGATTCGGAAACCAGAAGGAAATGCAGGGAGGTTCTGGCACGCTATGGACTTGGAAAGGAGACGGAGGAACTGTATCCGTTTGAACTTTCCGGGGGCATGACGAGGCGTGTGCTGATTTCCACGGCGGTGATGGAAAAACCGAGACTGGTCATTGCAGACGAGCCTACGCCGGGACTTCATATGGAAGCGGCCAAACGGGTGCTTTCTCATTTTCGGGAGATTGCAGATGAGGGGGCGGGAGTCCTCCTGATCACCCACGATCTGGAACTGGCTTTAGAGGCGGCCGACCGGATTGTTGTCTTCTATGCGGGAACCAATGTGGAGGAGGCTCCAGTATCTGATTTTGAGGAGGAAGAAAGACTTCGCCATCCCTATACGAAGGCACTGTTCCGCGCTATGCCGCAGCACGGCTTCGTCCCGGTTTCCGGCAGTCAGCCTTATGGAAAGGAATTTCTGTCCGGATGTCCGTATGCGTCCCGGTGTGAACTGGCAGATGGAAGCTGCGGCAAAGAGGTGGAATATACGAGTCTTCGCGGAGGCATGGTGAGATGCCGGAAAGCCGTGGAAGGAGGGAACGGAAGATATGAAGCTGGAGGCGAGAGCGCTCTCTTTTCGATATGACAATGGAAACAGGCAGATTTTAAACAATTTAAGCATGACGCTTACAAGCACGGATCGTCTGGGGCTTATTGCACCCAGCGGGTTCGGAAAAACGACATTCTGCAAGATTCTGGCGGGATATGAGAAGCCGGACAGCGGTGAAGTGCTTTTGGACGGAAAGCCGCTTTCAGACTGGAAGGGGTACTGCCCGGTGCAGATGATATGGCAGCATCCGGAGTTGTCGGTCAATCCCAGGTGGAAGATGGGAGAGGTTTTAAAAGAGGGGGACCAGGTGGAACAGAGGATTATGGACGGCCTGGGAATTGAGCCGGACTGGCTTAACCGGTACCCTTCGGAGTTGTCCGGCGGCGAGCTCCAGCGTTTCTGCATTGCCAGGGCACTGGGACAGAGAACGCGGTTCCTTCTGGCGGATGAGATCAGCACGATGCTGGATTTAATTACCCAGAGCCAGCTGTGGAATTTCATTCTGGAGGAAGTGAAAAACAGAGAAATCGGCCTTCTGGCGGTGAGTCATTCGGATGCGCTGCTGGAACGGATCTGTACGAAAATGCTGAGACTGTAGTGCAGGGCGGCACTGGGGTCGGCGGCACCAGGTTCGGCGGCACTAGAATAATGCTGCACAGCGGAAACGATAAAAGGAGAAAGGATACAATAGCGATGGATGTAAAAATGGTGTTGGAACGTGTGAGCAGTGGAGTGATGGATGTGGCAGAGGCAGAGGCACTTTTAAAGGATCTTCCCTATGAGGACCTGGGATATGCCAAACTGGATCATCACAGGAAGCTGCGTTCCGGGTTTGGAGAGACCGTGTTCTGTCAGGGAAAGCCGGATCCATATCTGGTGGAGATTATGAAGCGGTTTTATGAGCGGGACGGTGAGGTTCTGGGAACGCGGGCGTCTGCGGAACAGTTTCTTCTGGTGAAAGAGGTGGTGCCGGAGATCGAATACGATGCGGTGTCCAGAATTCTGAAGGTGGAGAAGAAGGATAAGGAAAGAAAGGGCTGCGTGGCGGTGTGTACCGGTGGGACCGCGGATATTCCGGTGGCGGAGGAAGCAGCCCAGACGGCGGAATATTTCGGCTGTGCGGTGGACCGGATCTATGATGTGGGCGTGGCGGGAATCCACCGCCTGTTGTCACAGAGAGATCGTCTCATGAAGGCAAACTGTATCATTGCGGTGGCCGGAATGGAGGGGGCCCTGGGAACGGTAGTGGCCGGTCTGGTGGACTGCCCTGTGATTGCGGTTCCGACATCAGTCGGTTACGGCGCCAGCTTCCACGGAGTTTCAGCCCTACTGACCATGCTGAATTCCTGCGCGAACGGGATTTCCGTGGTAAATATCGATAATGGATACGGCGCAGGTTATCTGGCAACACAAATAAACAGACTGGCGGTGAAATAAATGGGGAAAATACTGTATTTGGAATGTAATTCGGGAATTAGCGGAGATATGACAGTCGGAGCGCTTCTGGATCTTGGCGCCGACAGAGAAGTTTTAGAGCGGGCACTCGGCAGCCTGGGCGTGGAGGGATACCATCTCCATTTTGGCAGGGCGGTGAAATGCGGGCTGGATGCGTATGATTTTGATGTGCATTTGGAGGAAGAGGGGCATGACCATGAGTGTGGAGAGAGCCATGGGCATGATCATGAGCACGTGGAAGGCCATTCCCATGATCATGAGCATACGTACTCTCACAGCCATGGCCATTCCCATTCACACATCCACCGGAATCTTTCGGATATTTACAGGATTATTGAGCGCCTGGATTCCAAGGAAGAAGTAAAGGAACTGGCCAGAAACATGTTTCTTATTGTGGCGGAGGCGGAAGCGAAAGCGCATGGCCTTCCCATCGATGAAGTCCATTTCCATGAGGTGGGGGCAATTGATTCTATCGTCGATATCATCAGTGTGGCAGTCTGCCTCGACAACCTGGGAGTGAAGGACGTAGTGGTATCTCCGCTGGCGGAGGGACACGGCCAGATCCGGTGTCAGCACGGAGTGATACCGGTACCGGTGCCTGCTACGGCTAATATTGCAGCGGCTCACGGCCTTGCACTGCGGCTGACGGATCAGGAGGGGGAGATGGTGACGCCTACGGGAGCAGCCATCGCGGCGGCGGTCCGGACGAGAGAAAAACTGCCTGCTTCCTGCAGAATCGTAAAGACTGGCATGGGGGCTGGTAAAAAGGATTTCGCTCATGCCAATGTACTGCGCGCCATGCTTCTTGAGACGGATGAAGAGGAGAAAAACCAGGCCTGGGTGCTGGAGACCAATGTAGACGACTGCAGCGGTGAGATGCTGGGATTTGTGATGGAAGAGCTGTTCGCCGCAGGAGCGCTGGATGTGTGGAACACGCCCATTTACATGAAGAAAAACCGGCCGGCCTACCTGCTCTCCACACTCTGTATGGAAAATGACATCGAAAAGATGGAAGATCTGATCTTTGTACATACGACGACAATCGGTGTACGCCGCTACCCGGTTTCCAGAACTATTTTGGAGAGAAGGAAGGCGGAAGTCGAGACCCGGTTTGGTAATGCCTCGGTCAAAATCTGTACCAGAAATGGGAAAACATTCTGTTATCCGGAATATGAGAGTGTGCGTGCCATATGCAGAGAGACAGGCGCGGATTTCCAAAGTGTATACTGCGAGATCAGAAAAGCTGCAGAAGATTTGTTCTGCTGACAGTAAGCGAATTGACAGGAAAGACGGGAGATTACAATGACACAGACAGAAGAAAAGAAAAGACAGCTGGAAAGCGCAATGGCGCAGTATGGAAAAGAAGACATCTGCCTTGCATTTTCCGGTGGTGTGGATTCAAGCCTCCTTTTAAAGGCGGCGTCGGATGCGGCCAGACAAAATGGGACAAAAGTCTACGCAGTGACCTTCGACAGCAGGCTTCACCCTTCCTGTGATTTAGAGATTGCGAGCCGTGTGGCGAAGGAGCTGGGCGGAATTCATGAGGTAATCACGGTAGATGAACTGGAGCAGGAGGAAATCCGCCATAATCCGGTAAACCGCTGTTATCTGTGTAAACGCCATTTGTTTCAGGGACTCAGGGATTTTGCAGTACAGAGGGGCGTTCGGATTATCCTTGACGGGACGAATGAAGACGATCTGCACGTTTACCGCCCGGGAATCCAGGCCTTGAAGGAACTGGAGATTATCAGCCCGCTGGCCGAACTGCATATAACGAAGGCGGAGGTAAAGGAGCTGGCGGCAGAATATGGAATCTCTGTGGCTTCCCGGCCGTCTACACCGTGTATGGCAACCAGAATACCTTATGATACGGATATTGATTATGGGGTGCTGGAAAGAATTGCGCAAGGTGAGGCACGCTTGAGAGCACAGATTGACGGCAATGTACGTCTGCGTCTGCATGGTGACATTGTGCGGATTGAGGTAGACGGTAATGCCTTCTTAAGGGTACTGGAAATAAAGGATGAGATAATCAGAGGCCTAAAGGAACTGGGATTTCTATATATCACTCTGGATCTGGAGGGCTTTCGGTCTGGGAGTATGGATTTAAAAATCGAAAAGTAATGTAAGTCAAAAGACCGTGTATTTGCTGGCCAATCAATACCAGCCAGGATACACGGTCTTATTGTTTCATTTTTTACAATCCTCAGGAGTACTGCGCTTCCATTTCTTTAATTCTTTCATACAGCCGGTCGTTGACAGGTGTAGAGAGGCCATGTTTTTTAGCCATGCGGCCTACGGTTCCGGCAAACATTTCCACCTCCGAAGGGCGGTGCAAAAGCCCATCCTGCCGCATGGACGGCATACCGTCGGGGGAAAGTGTCTCCAGCAGTCTGATGTAATCCTCTAAATCCTGTTCTGTCAGATTGACCTGCTCCGCTTTAGCCAGGGCAATGACCTCACGCATGGCGCCTACCATGGTATCGTGTGCTTCGCCTGGCGTCAGGGTGCCGGAGTAGGTGGTTTCGTACGCCATGCATGTCTGGTTTACACCGACATTCAGCATGAATTTCCCCCACAGGCGGTGCAGGATATCGTCTTCAGCCCAATAGGCGATCTTCGCCCTGTCCAGGAAGTCAGTCATGGCTTTTAAGCGGTCAGCCTGGTCCGGTGTCCGGACACCAATTCTCAGTTCCCCGAATTTTGTGTAGGTCAGGGCGGCTCCGAATTTCATGGCATCCATGCCCTGGGCGATGGAGTAGAGTACTTTTTCGTGACCGTATCGTTCTCCGATTATCTGCTCGCTGCTGATCCCATTCATGACAGAGACGATGGTGGTATCCGGCCCTACACAGTGTTTCATGGTATCCAAAGCAGCGGGAAGCGCGTTGTATTTGACTGCAACGATTATAAAATCAGCAGGGGCAGCCGTTTCACAGTCCTCAACCGGAAAGGAACGGCGCTCCCCGTTGACAGTAAAATTCATTTCCCTGTATTTTTTAATCCGGTCTTTGTCTGCAATGAAACGGACGGCAGATGTCCCGAGCTCTGCTGCTATCTGATTTCCGTATAATAAGCCTAGCGCGCCCATGCCGACGATTGCGGTGGTCTGTATTTCTTTCATGATTTGCCTCCCTTACAGTGATTTTATTTATCATACCACTGGAGGTATCATAAGTAAAACGGAAACGGTAAAAATATGGATAAAATCCAAAAAGGTACTTGTAAAATACAAGTACCTCGGGTATAATGTACTTAGAAGTGATCAAAAGATTTGCGTTGTCTGATGATCAAAACTTCGGATAACTGTGTAATTTATAGTTACAAGCTATCCTCTACTGGTAATAGAGGATAGCTATTTTCTATTCTGACGATTATCTATGTAGGCCAGTGCTGTGAAGATAACCAGCACCAGTGTCAACACTTCAAGAGTATTCATACCACATATCCTCCTTCGCATATTTCCGAAGGAAACCATCAGACTATCCTCTGACCATTGTACAATTACACAAAGTTATTTTAACATAAAAACAAGGTAAAATCAATGGCAGTTTTTATTGCAGCCCCTTTTGATTTTCGTCAAATCGCTCTCTCTTTTTATCTTACAATATTTCCCTTACAATACTCCCGTATCATATCCAGGTAAACCCTCGCATACTGGGGCAGATACCGGTTTTTCTGATAAGCGGCGATCAGGGTGTTTTCGATTTTTTTATTTCCTATAGAAAAGCATGCACAGGGAGAACTGGACTGTTTCTTTAAATAATGGTAATAGCTCTCTGGTGCGAAGGCCGCGCCCATGCCTTCCATGGCCAGGCGGATGGACATCTCGCTGTTGCGGGTGTGCATCAGGATATGAGGTTCCATTCCATATTCGGAAAACAGTTTCAGGGCAATGCCTCCGGTATTCTGGTCGGGATAGAGGAGGATGAAGTCTTCTTCCGCAAGCAGCCGTAAATCCAGCCATGGGTATTTGAAGCCTTCTCTCTCCACAGCCTTTGAGGCCGCGGGGCTGGAAGCGGAGAGTACCAGGACCATCTCTTCCTTTCCGAGAATCTGATAATCTAAATCCCTGGGATATTCGTGAACATTATAGAAGGTTAAATCCACAGTATGGTCGTTTAAGGTGTGCTCCGCGACGAAATTGACTTCTTCCATCATATTTACTGTTACGTGGGGAAATTGTTTGTGAAAACGCGGCAGAGTGGGGCCGATTATGCTGTTGCCAAGCATGATCGGAATCGCAATGTTTAAACGGCCGTGGTTTTGGTGCATAATATCATCAAGCTCTGTATCCCATTCCAGGCCGTATTCCACGATTTTCTCCGCGTAATGGAGATAGCGCTCGCCCACATAGGTAGGGAAGTAGCCGTTTCCAATCCGGTCGAACAGGCGGGTTCCAAGCTGCTGCTCCAAATTTTTTAAATATTTACTTAAGGAAGGCTGGGAGATGAACAGGGCCTCGGCCGCCTTGCTGATGCTCTTGTGGCGGGCGATGGCGAGAATGTAGCGGGCTTCTTTTAATTCCATGGCGGACTCCTCCTGGGTGAAAGAAAATGGATCAACGGGGGATTATAGCTTTACTGCATAAAAATTATAGATTATATGTATTTGACGTACAGTATATCACATTTTATAATAAATGTACATCATTGGATTAACTAAACTAATAAATAAAAAAGAATTTGGAGAGGTCGAGATGAAGAAAAGTAGTGCATTTGTTATGGTGGTGCCCGGACTTGTCATCCTGGTGGTGTGTCTGTTTCTTCCGCTTTTGAAGGTTCTGGTCCCCACACTCTTTGCCGGTGAGTATCCGTTAAGCTCTTACGTGGACTTTTTCCTGGACGAGTATTATCTGAAGATATTCGCAAGGACCGTGAAGGTGGCGGTTATTACGACGGCGGCATGTATGGCGGCAGGTGTTCCGACCGCGTATTTTATCAGCCGGTGCAGCAGAAAATGGCGGGGAATCCTTCTTGCAGTTTCAATTTTCCCGATGATGACAAATTCTGTCATCCGAAGCTTCGCATGGATCAATATCCTGGGAAGCAATGGGATCATGAACCGATTTCTGATGGCCGCGGGATTTGCGGATAAACCGGTGAAGTTATTATATACCGATTTTGCCATTATCATCGGTTCTGTTTACTTATTCCTTCCGTTGATGATCGTTACGGTGGCTGGTGTCATGGAGAACATTGGGGACGATATGATGGAAGCCGCTCAGAGCCTGGGTGCCAACCGGTTTACCGCGTTTCTGAAGGTTGTTTTCCCCATGAGCCTTCCGGGAATTATTGTAGGCGGTATCCTCGTGTTTACCGGAACGCTGACAGCCTATACCACACCGCAGCTGCTGGGCGGCAATAAAAATATGGTGCTGTCGACCTTTATTTACCAGCGCGCCATGACTGTGGGTGACTGGAATGGAGCGGCGGTTATATCCCTGATTATGATTATTGTGACGTTGATTGTCATCAAAGGATTTAACACTCTGGCAAACAGGCTGGACAGAAGAGGAGGAAGCCATGCGTAAGAATAAACTGCTCACGATTTTTGCGGTGCTGGTATTTGCATTTCTGATTATACCGCTCATCATCATCACCGTGACGGCGTTTGGCGGGGGAAATGCCATAACTTTCCCGATTGAGTCATTTTCCATGAAATGGTTTCTCAATGTCTTCTCTCTGAAATCCTTCCGGAAATCGTTTTTAACGAGCCTGGAGATTGCGTTTCTGGCTACCTTTATCGCTCTTCTGGTGGGAATTCCGGCGGCCTACGCGCTGGCCAGATCCGGGATGAGGGGAAAAGGGATCTTAAAGTCGGTGTTCCTGTCGCCTACCATTGTTCCGGGTATTGTCATCGGTTTTGTGCTTTACCAGTTTCTTGTGCTGTCGTTGAGAATTCCGGTGTATGCGGGACTTCTGGCAGGCCATTTCATGGTGACGCTTCCATATGTGATCCGGGTGGTAGGATCGAGTCTGGACCAGTTTGATTTCTCGGTGGAGGAAGCAGCGTGGAGCCTGGGCTGCGGCAAGATTTCCGCATTTTTCAAGGTGGTGCTTCCGAATATCACGTCGGGAATTTCTGCGGCCTTTATGCTTGCGTTTATCAATTCCTTCAATAATATTCCGGTATCCATGTTTCTTTCCGGTCCGGGGGTATCCACGTTCCCGGCAACCCTGATGAATTATATCGAATATAATTATGACCCGACCGTATCGGCGGTATCTGTGCTTTTAATGGCGGCCACGGTCATCATTATGGTAATTGTAGATAAGACGCTGGGAATCGCTGCGCTGACAAAATAGCAGGAAAGCGGGGCACGCGGAGTGCTTATAATGAGGAGGAAAAAACGATGGCATTTATGACACTTAAGGATATTGATGTCTGTTATGATAAGAAAAAACAGGTTTTAAAGGGACTGAATCTGGAGGTAGAGGAGGGCGAGCTGGTATCTCTCTTAGGCCCCAGCGGCTGCGGCAAGACGACGACGCTCCGGGTGGTGGCCGGATTTATTGAACCACAGGGCGGAATCTTCTCTCTGGATGGAGCGGATTTAACAAAGGTGCCGGTGCATAAGAGAAATTTCGGTATCGTATTTCAGAGTTATGCGCTGTTTCCTCATTTGTCAGTCTATGATAATGTTGCGTTCGGTTTGAAAATCAGGAAGCTGGACAAGGCGGAAATGGACAAAAAGGTGAAGAACATCCTTGAAGTGTGCGGACTCACGGAATTCGCGAACCGTTTTCCGCAGCAGATGTCCGGCGGACAGCGGCAGAGAGTCGCTCTTGCCAGGGCGCTGGTGATCGAGCCAAAGCTTTTGCTGCTCGATGAGCCGCTCAGCAACTTAGATGCCAAGCTGCGCATCAATATGAGAATGGAGATCAAACGGATTCAGAAGCAGTTGGGAATCACCACTCTGTTCGTCACCCATGACCAGGAGGAGTGCTTCTCCATCTCAGATAAGGTAGCTGTTATGAACCGCGGTGTGATCGAACAGTATGACACACCGGAGCACATATACAGCAGGCCGGAGACGGAGTTTGTGGCGAGGTTTATCGGTTTTGAGAATTTCCTTACGCTTCATAAGGGCGGGGATATTTACCGGACAGACGGCGGGGAGGCATTTTCCGTGAAGACGGCTCATGGTACGGTTCCGTCCGAAGAAACGGTTACCGGAACGATCAGACCGGAAGATATTCTGGTGGATACAGAAAACAGGACCGTAAATGTGCTGACCGGAACTGTGGGGGTGCGCACCTTTTTGGGAAAGAGCTATCAGTATGAGGTAAATACCGCAGCCGGAAAATTCCTGGTGAACAGAACAGCGGATGAATCGTATGAAGAGGGCCAGGTGATTCGCCTGTACCTGCCGGAAGAAAAACTGATTTTAGTAAACCGTAACAGTAAATAAATAATTGAGAAAAGTGAGGTACTATTATTATGAAGAAAATCATTGCATTGTCTCTTTGCGCAGCGCTGGCGCTGACCGGTTGTGGAAGCTCCAATTCTGCAGAGGGCGGAAAAAATGACGAGGGTACGAAGAAACTGATTCTCTCCACTTATGGGCTCAGCGAGGATATATCCGAGGAGGAAGTCTATAAGCCGTTCGAGGACGAATTTGGCTGCAAAATTGTAACAGAGACAGGAAGCACCAACGAACGTTATACAAAATTGTCCGCAGACTCGGAAACAGTCATTGATGTGATCGAGCTGTCTCAGGCCATGACAGCGAAGGGCATCGAGGAAGGCTTATTCGAGCCGATCGACTTAAGCAAAATTGAAAACAGCAAGTATTTGATCGGCGCTGCGAAGAAGATGGCGGAAGCGGGACAGGGTGTCGCTTATACCATCAACAGCATCGGTATCATGTACAATCCGGAGGATGTGGGATTTGAGATAAAGAGTTTTGATGACCTTTGGGATGCGAGACTTGAGGGACGGATCGCGATTCCGGATATCACCACAACCTTTGGACCGGCCATGGTGTATATGGCGAGTGATTACAAAGGGGCGGATGTGACAGCAGATCAGGGAGCCGCGGCCTTTGAAGCGCTTAAGGAACTGAAACCGAATATCGTGAAGACGTATGCGAAGTCTTCGGACCTGATTAATATGTTTACATCCGGTGAAATCTCTGCGGCCATTGTTGGTGATTTCGGCGTGCCGACGATTCAGGCGGCGGATCAGAGCCTCGTCTACGTGACTCCTGATGTGACATACGCGAACTTTAATACGATCAGCATTACGAAGAACTCGAAAAATAAGGAACTGGCTTATGAGTACATCAATTACAGACTGAGCCAGGAACTCCAGACCAAGACAGGAAAAGCGCTGAATGAGGCGCCTACAAATAACCAGGTGGCATTTACAGAGGAAGAGTCCGCGAATATGACGTATGGCGATGCGGCGGAGAACGCGAAGGTGATTGATTATTCGTTTGTGAATCCCATACTGGGAGAGTGGATTGATCAGTGGAATCGGATTATTAATTCTTAGTTCGAAAATTTTGGGGTGATGGCGAAGGGACGCGGACTTTGCGGAGGGGGCTGAGGAAAGCGGGCGCGGGAGCTTTGCCCGTTCCCTGCCCGCGTCCCCCACGCCCGCTTTCCGGCGAGGTTGTGAAAAGTCCGCTGGGGCAGGCGGCATTAGAAATTTGTGAACGAAGGGGATCTGTGGGAGATGGCGGGCGGCGAAAAATATTGATGAGATAAAGGATTTGAAAGATAACGAGGCTGTAAAAAAGCCGGATAAACAGAGAGAAGGAAAGTAAAAAGTGGGCTGAGGGGTAAAATCGGGATAATTGGAGAATTTTGGCTAACGGGAATGACGGAGGTGTTGTGGTTGTGAAAGTGGATCTGGTGATAGAGAATGCCTGGGTTTATCGGACTTTCAGGCAGTGCTTTGAACGGATGGATATTGCAGTGACAGGAGGAAAGTTTTTTGACGTTTCTCCTGTTTCTGATTTTGTGGAAGATTCGGAGCAGCGGGTAGGAGCACGGCGCGGGGAATGGGAAGCGGAGTCGGTCTTTGATGGGACCGGAAAGTTTGTGATTCCCGGGTTGGTGGACATTCATATGCATGTGGAAAGCTCGATGACGTATCCGGAGGAATTTTCGCGGGCCGTGGTGCCGTTTGGAGTCACAACTGTGGTGGCGGATCCCCATGAGATTGCCAATGTGTTTGGAGTCGAAGGGATTTTAAGTTTTATGGAAGAGGAGACGGAGCTGGATATTTTTTATGGTATTCCGTCCAGCGTTCCGGCTACCAGAACAGAGATGGAGACATCAGGGGCGGAGTTTGGGGAAAAGGAACTTCGGGAGCTTCTGCGGGATGAGCAGGTGGTTTGTCTCGGGGAAGTGATGAACTTTAAAGATCTGGTGGCGGAAGGGGATACAAAGAGTAAAAGATTTCTGGAAGTCTGCGGGGAATGCGGCAGAAAAATCAGAATTGAAGGGCATTGTCCGGGGCTGTCAGGCGGAGATTTAGCGGCGTTTGTCAGAGCAGGCGTGGATGCGGATCATACGGAACAGACGGCGGAATCGATTCTGGAGAAGACAGATATGGGGATGTTTCTGGAATTGCAGGAGAAATCTTTAAAAGAGGAAGTCATGGAAGTGGTAAAACGGAAGCAGCTCTATGAAAATATTGCACTGGTAACCGATGACACGATGCCTGACCGGTTGATAGAAGGACACTTAAACCGGATTGTCAGGCTGGCGGTGGAGAAGGGGCTGCCGGCAGAGAAAGCAATTTATCTGGCTACATTTACTCCGGCCAGGAGAATGCATCTCGACGACAGGGGAATCATCGCGCCGGGGAAGAAGGCGGATTTCGTCGTTCTTCCAGATCTGGAGAGCTTTGTGCCGGAAGCGGTTTTTAAAGACGGTAAGCGCTGTGTGGACGCGGCAGCGGAGGGCTTGGGAAACCGTTTGAAAAGAAGGTTTCCTGACCATTTTTACAGTTCGGTGAAGTGCAGGCTGGCACTGGCATCGGATTTTATATTGCCGGTTGCTGATTTCTGGAAGGAAGAGTGCCGGGAAGAGGCTTTGTCCGGGAAGCCAAGCGGGAGTGAGATACAAAAACTGTCTGGAACCGCTGTGGTGAATGTGATGCAGATTCAGACCTTTGGAACCAGGGCGAAGCATGTGCAGAGAGAAATTCCTGTACAGGACGGAAACCTTTGCTGGCAGGAGGCGGGGCTGTGCCTGGCTGCTGTTTTCGAGAGATATGGGAAAAATGGAAACGTCTCGTGGGGATTCGTGGAACACGCGCTGGAGCAGAAAGGGGCCGTGGCGACTACGTGGTCCCATGACAGCCATAATCTGCTGGTGCTGGGGAATTCTGTGGAAGATATGGTTCTGGCACAGAATGAGGTGGTTCATATGCAGGGCGGCTATGTGACGGCGAGCGGCGGCAGAGTGACAGCAGCGGCCAAACTGCCGGTGGGCGGAATTATATCTGATAAGAGCCTTCCGGAGCTGGCGGCAGAGATCAGGGCTGTGAGGGGAGAGATCGAGCGAATGGGTTATGTGAACAATAATGTCATTATGTCCATTTCCACACTGTCTCTTCTGGTGTCTCCGGAGCTCAAGTTAAGCGATCAGGGTCTGTTCGATGTGAAGAGCCAGAGAAAAATTCCTCTGGTAGAAGCATTTCAGATACAGGAAGAAAAGGTAGTGGAACAGTGAGTACAATTATTACGAATGTAGCCGTGGTGACGATGAATGAAACGCGTGAAGTGATACAACACGGGTTTGCCGCATGGAAAGGCGGAGAGATCACCGCGGTTGGAACGATGGATATGCTGGAGGCGCTGATTGCGGAGGAAACGGACGATGAAACAGAAGATGAAACAGGGGAAAGTCTTCGTCTGATCGACGGGAAGGGCGGAATCCTCATGCCGGGTATGGTAAACCTTCATGCGCATATGGGGATGATACCGTTTCGGGGGCTGGGCGACGACTGCAAGGACCGTCTGAGAGTATTTCTTTTGCCTATGGAACAGAGGGCCATGGATGCCGAGCTGGTCTATCTTTCTACGAAATATGCCGCGGCGGAAATGCTGCTGGCCGGGGTCACCACAGTTTTTGATATGTATTATTTCGAGGCGGAGGCTGCACGTGCCATGGATGAGATGGGGATACGTGGAATCGCGGGAGAAACCATAATGGAAGAGGAAGCCTGTGATTTTAAAGACCCGTATGAGGCGCTTTCCTATGGGGAGAGCCTTATGAAGAAGTACCAGGGCCACTCCAGGATTTCCGCCTGTGTGGCGCCGCATGGGACGACTACCTGCTCTGCCGGCCTCCTTAAGGCAGCGTGGAAGCTGGACGATGCGTTTGGGGCTCCCTTCAGCCTTCACACGGCGGAAATGGATTATGAGATGGATTATTTCCGGAAGACTTCTGAACAGACTCCGGCGGGATATCTGGATTCCCTGGGAGTCCTGGGGGAACATACGCTGGCTGCACACTGCATCCAGATGACGGAAGCGGATTTGCAGCTGTTTGCAAAGAGGGGAGCCTCGGTAGCTCACTGTATCGGTTCCAACACGAAGGCGGCCAAGGGCGTCGCTCCGGTCAGCCGTATGCGGGAGCTGGGGATTTTAGTGGGACTCGGCACTGATGGGCCGGCCAGCGGCAATACGCTGGACCTTTTTACGCAGATGAAGCTGTTTGCCAACTTCCATAAGAATGAGACGAGGAACCGGAGTGCATTTCCGGCATGGCAGGTGGTGGAGATGGCTACGGCCGGGGGCGCGAAGGCCCTTCATATGGAACAGAAGATCGGCTCCATTGAAGTGGGAAAACGGGCGGATCTGGTTCTGGTGGAGACCCGCTCCGCCAATATGTTCCCCATCTACGATCCTTATTCGGCTCTGGTCTACAGCGCCGGCCCCTCCAATGTGGACATGGTGTTTGTGGAAGGGACGTGCGTTGTAAAGGATGGGAAGCTGGCTTTAAAGAGCATGGAGGTTTTACGAGGGGAACTGGCAGGAAAGATGGCGAAGACTGCGTTTGCGGAGGAAGTACTGTTTTCTCTGTAAAGATGTCGTTAAGCTTCCTTAAGTTCGCTTGACGAAAGGGTTTTCTGTTTCTATAATGGCGTCAGATGGTTATTGATCACTGGCAGTATCCCGCGAGGCGTTTTTTGTGAGTGCAGTGCAGCGAAAGTCACAGAAAACCCGAGGACAGCAGCGCGAAACGGTGTTTTTGCCGTTTCTGTGAATCGCGAAGCGTGTTGCTGTTCACGGAGTGAACAGTAACGTCAGATGCAGGCTTCGGTCCGGCATACCCCATCAAGTGGTGGACATGCAGACGCCTGCTCAAACTATGACGATAAGAGGAAACAATGAACCACGCCGACAGCGACGCAGAGATAAAAATGATAAGAAAAGGCATGGCCTGCATTTTTTATGGCAGGTTGTGCCTTTTTGTGCATGAATTGGACAAAATCATAATAAGATGCATGAGGAAGGGAAGGATATCCAAATATGGAAGAGAGTAAGGAAAGTGCAGTACAGAAACGCAGGAAACGGTTTATAACGAATTTTATCTACTTTATCATTTTAGGAGGGATTTTTCTCTTTGTGATGAAGCGGTTTGTTCCCATGTTTTTCCCGTTTATTTTAGGACTTGCGGTGGCGGCCGTGCTGTCGCCGCTGATCGGAAAGCTGTGTGAGAAGACAGGAGGAAAACGTGCGCTGGTGTCGATCGTGGTACTTCTGGTATTTTATGGGCTGCTGGTGCTGGCGGCTCTGTTTTCCGCGAGCCATGTCGTTACCTTTATTCAGAACCTGGCCGGAAAGCTGCCTCAGTTTTATGTGGAGGTGATAGAGCCGGAACTGGGAATTCTGTTTGAACGGATCGTGGTAAGCTTCCCGGAATATCAGGATTGGGTGAGTCAGATGTCCGCCAGCCTGGAAAATGCCCTGCAGAGCGGGATTATGACCGTGTCAGGCACTCTGATCGGCTGGGGGGCCTCCTGGATCGTGGGATTTCCTGCGATTCTGGTACAGACGATATTTACGATTATTTCGTCCTTTTTCTTCACAATCGATTATGACCGGATCTGGGACTTTGTTTTGCGGCAGTTTAAAGAGGAGCAGAGGAAGATGATTGCGGAGACTGCGGCGGGGGCGAGAACGACGATCTGGAAGATTCTCCGGGTCTATGCCCTTATGATGACGATTACCTTTGCTGAGCTGTATCTGGGATTTGTGCTGCTGAAGATTCCGATGCCGCTGCTGCTGGCATTTCTGGTGGCTGTGGTCGATATCCTCCCGGTACTGGGAACCGGAACGGTCCTGATTCCGTGGGCGCTTATTCTCTGCATTATCGGGAAGACCGGACTCGGAGTGGGGATATTTGTTCTGTATGTGATTATCACTATAGTCAGGCAGACTCTGGAACCGAAGGTGATCGGACAGCAGGTGGGGCTTCATCCGATTGTCACCCTGCTGTGTATTTTTGCGGGGGCGCAGCTGATCGGGGTGCTGGGGATCTTTACATTTCCGGTTATCGCTACCATTGTGAAGAAAATGAATGATGAGGGGACGATTCATTTGATTAAATAGGGATCAGCCGTATATTAAAATTTTATACGGCTGACCACTTGACACATTTAGCTATGAATGATATATTTCACACTCTGCCTATTCCATCTGGCTTCCGCCGCTGACGCAGATCGTTTCCCCTGTAATGAACGAGCTTTCTTCAGTAGAGAGGAAGAGGGCGGCATTTTCCATGTCGGAAACCTGGGCGATTCGTTTCATCGGATACTGGTTCTCGTAGCTGGCGCGTAAGGCGGCCGGATCTTCTGCGGTCTCGAAACGGCAGGTGATCATAGGAGTCTCTGTAATGCCCGGGCAGATGATATTGCAGCGGACATCGGGCGCATATTCCATGGCGATGCAGCGGCTTAACTGGATCACAGCGGCTTTTGAGGGGCCGTAGCCAATCCAGCCCTTCATGGTCTTAAATGCGCAGTCCGAGGCGATATTGACGATGGTTGCGCCCTTTTGCTCCTTTAAATACGGGATAGCGGCTTTGCAGATGTGGAACATGCCGAAGACGTTGACAGCAAATTCTTTCTGCATATCTTCCACGGATAAGTCCTCCAGACCGCCAAGGAGGGCGATCCCCGCACAGTTCACCATGGAATCAATCTTTCCAAACGTTTTTACGGCGGTGTCGATCACGTTTTTGGCATCCTCATACCTGCTTAAATCTCCCTTCACGTAGACGGCGCGCTCGTGTTCTATAGGCATGGAGTCTTTGATATCACAGCCAACCACGCAGGCCCCTTCTTCCAGCCAGCGTCTCACCATGCCGGCTCCGATTCCTGATGCTGCTCCTGTAATGACTGCGACTCTTCCTTCTAAACGACTCATAATTTCAATTCTCCTTTTCTTTTTTATGAATTCTGATTACTTCCATAATCAATGCGATAATGGTACCAACAATAAGGCCATTGCTTAAAAATGTGGACAGGAACGCCGGAAGTGCCATGGTAAATCCGGTTCCGGGTACGTTCATGATTCCGATGCCGATCAGCACCGAAAGTCCTACGGTCTGATACATGCTCTTCTTGTCCTCCGCGCCCTCCAGGCATTCAATGGAGAAGCCGCACAGGCTTACGAATGGAACGAAGAGGGCCGCATAGCCAACCGACTCCGGTATCATGGAGAGCAGGCTGGTGATCGGCGGGAAGAAGCTGATCGCCGCGATGATGATTCCGCCGATGATCAGGGGCTTCGTCCTTGTCATGCCGGTGCTTACGACGAAGCCGCCGCCCTCCGACGTGGGGATCAGTCCGGTGACACCGAAACAGCCCAGCAGGATATAGATAAAGGAAAAACAGTTGCCTGCCTGTTTCGTGCGCCCGGTGGCCACCTCATCATACTGGGAGACCATCTGCTGGGCGATCTTCATGCTGCTGAGTAAATTTGTGACCAGCAGCAGGGTGCATAAGAACGAGGTGATAATCATGGACAGCTCAATCCGCGGTGGTCCGAAAGGGAAAATTCTCGGCATGCGCACCAGCTGTGATGGCATCTCATAGGGGGTGGACAGTCCCAGCAGCGTGTAAAGGCCCCAGCCCACCACGATACTGATCAGGACGGAATATGCCTTTAACCGGGTGTTCATCAGGAAAAAGGTCAGTACGATGATGACAACGGAGCAGAGCACCACCTTCAAATTCATTCCGTAACCGTCGCCGTAGACGGATGTCATGGCCTGGAAGAAGAATTTCGAACACAGGGCCACTAAAAGAAGCAGGTTTGTTCCGACGACGGTGGGGGTAAAATATTTTTCCAGTTTCTCAATGACGCCCAGCATATTCAGAATAAATCCGAATACGCCGCACAGGATCAGAGAGAATTCCAGAACGCGAAGCGTTTCCGATTCTGAGCCGAATAACGTGACTCCGATGGTGGCATACATGGTGAAGATGCCGAACCAGAGGCCGCAGGGCGTTTCGTTGATGGGGAGGCGGTGGCCGAAGACCGCCTGCGTGATGGTGGCGAGGCCGATGCACAGCAGCGTAACCTGGATGTACATGCTGGCATCCGACGGGCTTAAGTGATAGCTCTGTCCGATGACCACGGGCATGACGATACCCGTGGAAATCATATAAAGGGCCCACTGGAGTCCGCCCAGAAGGTTTTTAACGGTTGACTGATTTTTCATGGTTTCCTTTTCTCCTTTTTTGGCAGTTCGCTCTATTCCCTTCCCTTTACACCGTGGATGACCGCTTCACGGAAGCAGAACCAGTGGTCAGGCGAAGCCTTTGCGTTGACAATGCTCAGCATCTTTGTATGCGGATGGTCCGTTGAGGTGCATGATTTTGAGTGAAGACCGATGGACATGGCGCCGCCCCCCACGTAAATGCAGGCATAGTTTAAGAACAATTCATCCATCAGGCCGTTCATCATCAGATGGTGGGTATATACCGGTGTCTCAATCAAGAGACGCTCGATTCCCATATGGCGCAGGATTCGAAACAGGATGTTGGAATCGGTCTGGGCACCCTCTCCGGTGACAACGACGGGAATCTTTCCTTTGTTTTCTTCCAGCAGCCGGTCAAGCTTAACAAAGTCCACATCCTCCATGGTGTGGTAGGGGCCAACCAGGAAGATCGGGTTCTGGCATTTTTCACGGACGACTTCCCAGCCGACAGGGGAGGTGTTGATCATCTTCGGAACTTCGTCCTTTTTGAAAATGGTGTGGTCAAACAGAAGATCGGTGCCATCCAGCGTGGAAATGATGTTGAGCGGAACCGGCGGCAGACCGTTGTCAATTCTCGCCTGCTCTAAATCCACATCGTATAAGTGAACCGTCATATTTGGCTCCTCCCTCATGGTTCCGGCGCCGCAGATGACCGCGTCGGCAGCGGCCCGCTGGAGCATGAAGACGAAAAACGGGGCGTTGCCGCCGGTCTTGTCGAGAAAGTTGTTCGTCTGAAGAAGGGCGCTGTCTCTGGCATCCTGAAACGCGATCTTTCCGTCTATGGTGGTGATAAAGGACGCGTAGACGTAAGGACGGTCTGCCGGCGCCTTCGGAAATTTCAAGTGGCCGTAAACTTCTTCGATTTTCGGCGATTTCACCGGTTCCTCCGTAAATTCCTTAAGGGCCTCCGATTCATAGACCGTGCTGCACAATACTTCCTCCGCCTTCATTGGAATGCGGAATAAATCCTTTGTTAACTGGTACATGGTAAATCCTCCTTATAAATATATTTGATACAGGCTTGGCCTGTAAAACTCACACGGGTTTCAGCTGGTCCCTGTCTCCGGGAAGCAGCAGGTTCAGAAAAATACCGGTAAAGGTGGCGACGGCGATGGAAGGCATTTCAAAATACAGGCTGCCTGTATGGAAACTGATGGAAGCCCCTCCCAGTCCCAGAACGATGACACACAAAGCGATAACGGCGTTCCGGTTGCTGCTGAAATCAATATGGGCATCCATATAAATGCGGATTCCGGTTATGGCGATGATTCCAAACAGCAGGATGCTGATTCCTCCCAGCACGGGAGTGGGTATCCCTGTGATAACGGCGTTCACCGGGGCGAAAAAGGAAATCACGATGGCTATGCAGGCAGCCAGAAAGACCACGGATACGGAGCAGACCTTGGTCAGAGCCATGATCCCGATGTTCTCACTGTAGGTGGTAACGGGAGCACCACCGAAGAAGGCGGCGATCACAGAGGCCACCCCATCTCCAAGCAGGGAGCGGTGGAGGCCCGGATCATGAATGAAATCCCGGCGGCATACGTTTCCGGCCGCCGTCACATCGGCTATGTGCTCCCCGACGGTAACCAGAGCCAGCGGAGCTGTCATGAAGGCCGCCTCCATATTGGCACGGGGCAGGCAGAGCTTTGGCAGCGCCAATACCGGACCGGAGATGGCTTCCGCGATGGTGGAAGGGGAGACAACGCCCAGTACGAGAGAGGCCGCATAGCCGGCGATCAGGGCCAGCATCACGGGGATTACCGAAAAAATGCCGCGAAAACAGGTGGTTCCCAGAATTCCGACCAGCAGTGTGATCGTGGATACGGCAATCCATTTTAAGCGCATGGACGGTTCCAGTGCCGCGGCAGCCCCGGACGAGGCATTGTATCCCGCCCAGCCGACCGCAGTAAGTGCGGACGAGAGGCCGATGACAATCATGACAGAGGCCGTGACCACCGGGGGCATCAGCCTGCGGATCCATCCGGTACCGCAGAGCCTCACGAGGAGGGAGAGGAGCACGTACATGAGGCCTGCCGTCAGGACTCCGAACATCATGCCCTCAACTCCGTATTTTTCCCGTACAATCAGAAGCGGAGCAGTATATGCAAAGGAAGTGCACAGAAATATGGGCATTTTCTTTTTGGTGATAAAGAGATAGAAAAGTGTTCCGGCACCGCTGCAGAACATCGTGGCGGAAGGATTAATTCCGATGATCAGCGGCGCTACCACAAGGCCGCCGAGCATGGAAAATAAATGTTGAAAACTGAGGGACACCCATCTTTTAAAAGGAAGGCGCCCTTCTGTACCGATCAATTCGTCCATGATTTACCTCCGTAAATGCTGTTGATGCCTGGAGTATAGCAGTGGCACAAGACTGTGTCAATAAATTAACAAAGTTAAGGGGAATCGAATTTTACACATAAAACAGACTCGTCTGCGAAAACAGGGATGCTAATAATTAACTAAAATACTGTGTTGTAAATTACTTAAAAGTATCCTATAATTAAGCTAATTTAAGGAGAAGGGGATACGGATGTGAGTAAAAAAGGAATTAAGATGAAGGATATCGCCAATATGCTTGGGGTCAGCACGGTGACGGTGTCTAAGGCGCTGGCCGATAAAGACGGTGTCAGCGAGGAACTGAAAAAGAAGATCAAGGAGACGGCCAGGGAACTGGGATACCGAAACAGGGACACCATGCGCAGCGGAAGCGCGACGAACACGGTTGGTATCCTGGTGGCCGACCATTTCGTGGCTTCGGGGCAGTCCTTTTACTGGGATATCTATCAGAGCATTGTCAAATCTCTGCGGCAGAGGGGCTACTATGCCATGCTGGAGATGATTTCCGTGAAGGACGAGCAGGAGGGCAATATTCCGGCCTTTGTAAGAGAGGAGAAGGTAGACATTATCTTTGTCCTGGGATGGCTGGGGCGGACGTACCTGCGCGCCCTTGACGCCGCGGGGCTGCCTCTTTTGTATGTGGATTTTTACAGCAAGGCCAACAGAGCCACGGCGGTGATTGCGGACATGCTGTACGATACGTACCAGATGACAGAGTATTTATACAGCATCGGACACCGCAGGATTGGATTTGTGGGAAGCATCCATGCGACCAGCGATATTGAGGACCGGTATCTGGGATATTATAAATCCGTGATTCGGAGGCGTCTTCCCTATCAGGAGGACTGGGTGCTTGAGGATCGGGACGAGGTCTCCGGTACCGTGCCGAAACGAGTCTTTCAACTCCCGGAGAATATGCCCACGGCCTTTGTCTGCAACAATGATGAGACCGCATACTATTTTATCCATTACCTGGAGTCTAAGGGATTTCGTGTCCCCGAGGATGTCTCTGTGACAGGTTTTTACGACAACAAATTTGCCACAGCAGGAACTCCAGCCATAACCACGATCCGCGTGGACGCCCGCCGAATCGCGGAGAGCGCGGTGAATGCCGGTCTCCGGCTGATGTGGGGGTCGGAAAGCCTTCCTGATATGGTGCTGGTCCGGGGAGAGATGGTGATGAGGGATTCTGTTCAGAGTCTGGAAACCGGGGAAGGTAATTAATTACTTAATGAACCGATAGAAATTTACTTATTTAGCTTCCCCATTTGGTATTTGAAGAGAAAATTAGGAGACGGGCTTACAAAAATTTTTATTTTTCGTCATAATGCACAAGGAAAAGAATGGCTTTTAGGGCAAAACAGAGCAGCCGCGGCGTGAATCATCTGCCGCGGCTGCTTCCTGTATTACAGCGGTGCTTCTAATATTCCTTCATATACTCCCCATGCGCTGCGATCAGCTCATCGCACATGGCGATAATGTCCGGGATATTCAACTCGGCGGCGGTATGAGGATCCATCATGGCCGCCTGGTAAATGGTGCGTCGGTCTCTGTTTCTGGCCGCTTCGATAGTGAGAAGCTGGACGGAAATATTGCTGGAGTTCATGGCGGCCAGCTGCGTGGGGAGAGCTCCTACGTGGCATGGCGTGATTCCACTGCCGTCCACGAGACAGGGAACTTCCACACAGGCGTCGGCCGGGAGGTTGTCGATCAGGCCGTGGTTGAGCACATTTCCTCCGATCTTATACGGTTTATTGGTAACGATTGCTTCCATAATATAGGAAGCGTATTCCAGGGAACGGGTGTGCGTGATGGCGCCATCCTTCAGGATGCTTTCCTTTTCCTGATTCCATCCTTCGATCTGTTTGATGCAGCGGCGCGGATATTCGTCTAACGGAATCTGATAGTCCTCTATCATGTCCGGATACTTACTTTTGATGAACAGGGGATTGTATTCGGCGTTGTGTTCGCTGGATTCAGTGCAGTAGTAGCCGAGATGGCGGATATACTCGAAGCGTACCATGTCTTTGTGCTTCTCCTCCCGGTTTTTCTGATCAGCGAGGCGGCGGATCTCGGGATAGAGGTCATGGCCGTCTTTATCGTGAAGCTTTAAGAGCCATGCCATGTGGTTGATTCCCGCGATCAGCTCTGTGCGGCCCTCCAGCTTATCTTCCATACCCAGCTCCGTTAAAAGCGCCTTTGAGCACGTCTGAACGCTGTGGCATAATCCGATGGTCTTCACCTTCGTATAGCGCTGCATATATCCGGTCAGCATGGCCATGGGATTGGTATAATTCAGGAAATAAGCGTCAGGGCAGACTTCCTCCATATCGCGTGCGAAATCTTCCAGCACAGGGATGGTGCGCAGCGCCCGCATGATTCCGCCGATTCCCAGTGTGTCGGCGATGGTCTGGTTCAAGCCGTATTTTTTCGGAATTTCGAAATCTGTGATGGTACAGGGATCGTAGCCGCCGACCTGGATGGCATTTACGACGAAGTCAGCGTCACGAAGCGCGTCTTTCCGGTTCGGCACGCCTAAATAGGTGTGGATGGAGGCGCGGCCTTCGTTGACATTTTTGTTGATTGCGGACAGGATGACGTAAGAGTCATTCAAACGATCCCCGTCAATGTCGTACAGCGCGATCTCTGCGTCGCACAGAGCCGGGGTGCACATGCAGTCACCCAGGACGTTTCTTGCAAATACGGTGCTGCCGGCGCCCATAAATGTAATTTTTACCATGATGATTCTCCTCTTTTTCTTCATTTTTCTGTTGTGCTGCTTATGAAGAAAGTATATAATGAGACGGGAAAACAAGATAGAAAAATTGTTTCCGATTTATTGTCATTTTGTTGCATCCAGAAGGGGAGAGGGAGAGAAGCGTGAAGGTATACTATTGCGGCAGGGAGGACTGTGAGAAGGGGCATTTCTTCGGACCGGCGGTGAGGTCCCATCAGCTGATTCATTTCGTCCTGAAGGGAAAGGGGATTTACAGGACGGAATATGGAGAGTATGAGATAAAGGAAGGGGAAGCATTTTTAATCAGGCCGGGAGAGGTGACGTATTACCGGGCGGACCTGGAGGAACCGTGGAGTTACGCGTGGATTGCATTTGACGGTGACGAGGCGGAAGCTCTGCTGGAACGGTACTATCCGGACCGCCGCCTGCCCGTATGTGCCATGGGGGAGACCGCCGCTGTCTCCGGCTGGTTTGAGGGGCTGCTTGGCTCCTTTGGAAGCGCGGAGGAAAACCGGGAGAGGGTTCTGGGATACTTCTATTTAATTATGGCCTGCCTTTTAAGGACGGGAAAGGGAGGTGTCCCGGTGGATGAGGAAGGCTATTTTAAGAGGGCCGTCGCGTTTATACGCCATAATTACAGTTATCCGATCCAGGTAAGCGAGATTGCCGATTACGTAGGGATCGACCGGACGTATCTCTACCGTATCTTTATGCATCAGGCGGGAGTGTCTCCGAAGCAGTATTTGAGCCGGTACCGTTTAGAGGAAGCGAAGGTGATGCTGGTGCAGACGGAATACCGGATCACCGAGATCGCCTACTCCTGCGGGTACCACGATTCCTCCTCCTTTTGCAGACATTTTCAAAAGGAAACGAAAACCGCGCCGGCCCGGTACCGCCATCTGAACGCTTATAAAAAATAGAAAAGAAGGCGGAAATCAGCGGAAAAAATCATTGACAACAGAGGACAGCTTATGATAAACTAAATCGGTATGAAAACGCGCCAATGCTCAGCGCTTTGGAAACTCCAACCAGCGCCTGGTATTTGGTGAGACTGAAAATTAAGGAGGAAATCATCATGATTTCAAAGGAAAAGAAAGCAGCAATTATCGAACAGTATGGCAGAAAGGCCGGCGACACAGGTTCACCGGAAGTACAGATCGCAATCTTAACAGAGAGAATCACAGAATTAACCGATCACCTTCAGAAGAACCCGAAAGACCATCACTCCAGAAGAGGACTTTTAATGATGGTTGGACAGAGAAGAGGACTTCTTGACTACTTAAAGAAGACTGACTTAGACGGCTACCGTGCATTAATCGAGAAGTTAGGAATCAGAAAATAAAACCATTTAGGGTGGAGAAACTTCTCCACCCTATCTGTCTATTATCAGAGAAATGAAACGTGCGTATTAAAAGCGGAGGGAAAATCCGAGACCGCTGATGTACGCGTAATAAGCAGCATCGTTTCTTATTGCGCGCAGATCAGTAGTTTCGGCCCTCCTCTGCTTATAATATATATATATTAATTATAATCAAAAGGAGATTCAAACATGTTCAAGAGTTACAGCATGGAACTTGCCGGCCGTACCTTAACGGTAGAGGTTGGAAGAGTTGCAAAGCAGGCCAGCGGCGCTGCATTTATGCATTACGGAGATACTGTTGTATTATCGACTGCGACAGCATCTGACAAGCCAAGAGAGGGTATCGATTTCTTCCCGTTAAGTGTAGAGTACGAAGAGAAATTATACGCAGTAGGTAAGATTCCTGGCGGTTTCAATAAGAGAGAGGGAAAAGCTTCTGAGAATTCCGTTCTGACTTCCCGTGTTATCGATCGTCCGATGAGACCGTTATTCCCGAAGGATTACCGCAACGACGTGACTCTGGACAACATCGTTATGTCCGTAGACCAGGACTGCAGCCCTGAGCTTACCGCTATGTTAGGCTCCGCGATTGCAACCTGTATATCCGATATCCCGTTTGACGGTCCATGTGCGACGACCCAGATCGGTATGGTTGACGGTGAACTGGTTGTGAACCCGACTCAGGCGCAGAAACAGGCGTCCGATATGGCGCTCACAGTCGCTTCTACCAGAGAAAAAGTAATCATGATCGAAGCAGGAGCCAATGAGGTTCCGGAAGATATCATGATCGAAGCTATATTTAAGGCTCATTCCGTAAACCAGGAAGTGATCAAATTTATCGATACCATCGTGGCGGAGTGCGGAAAACCGAAGCATACCTACATCAGCTGTGCGGTTCCGGAAGAGTTATTCGCAGCCATCCGGGAGATCGTTCCGCAGGAAGAGATGGAAGTAGCGGTCTTTACAGATGACAAGCAGACAAGAGAAGAGAATATCAGAAACATTACCGCTAAATTGGAAGAAGCATTTGCTGATAAGGAAGAATGGCTGGCAGTATTGGGAGAGGCCATCTATCAGTATCAGAAGAAGACTGTCCGTAAGATGATCTTAAAAGACCACAAGCGTCCGGATGGCCGTGCTGTCGATCAGATCCGTCCTCTGGCGGCTGAGATCGATATGCTCCCGAGAGTGCACGGTTCCGCCATGTTTACACGTGGACAGACTCAGATTTTAAATATCTGTACACTCGCTCCGTTATCCGAGAGCCAGAGATTAGACGGCATCGACGATATGGAGACATCCAAGAGATATATGCACCATTACAATTTCCCGTCATTCTCCGTAGGCGAGACAAAGCCATCCAGAGGACCGGGACGCCGTGAGATCGGCCATGGCGCGCTGGCAGAGAGAGCCCTTGTTCCGGTGCTTCCATCAGAAGAAGAGTTCCCATATGCAATCCGTACCGTATCCGAGACCATGGAATCCAATGGTTCCACCTCTCAGGCGAGCATCTGTTCCTCCTCCATGTCCTTAATGGCGGCTGGTGTTCCGATCAAATCCGCGGTAGCAGGTATTTCCTGCGGCCTGGTGACCGGCGATACTGATGATGACTATATCGTATTAACCGATATCCAGGGTCTGGAAGATTTCTTCGGTGACATGGATTTCAAGGTTGGCGGTACTCACAAGGGTATTACCGCGATTCAGATGGATATCAAGATTCACGGCCTGACAAGACCGATCATCGAAGAGGCCATCAGAAGAACGAGAGAAGCAAGAATCTACATCCTCGACGAGGTTATGGCAAAGGCAATCGCAGAGCCGCGTACAGAGGTTGGCAAGTACGCTCCGAAGATCGAGCAGATCACCATCGATCCTCAGAAGATTGGCGATGTTGTGGGCAAGCAGGGTAAGGTAATCAATAAGATTATCGAGGAGACCGGCGTTAAGATCGACATTTCCGACGACGGAAGCGTATCCGTATGCGGAACCGATAAGGAGATGATTGCACGCGCTATTGAGATTATCAAGAGCATCGTGACAGACATCGAAGCGGGCGCCATCATGAAGGGCAAGGTTGTCAGAATTATGAACTTCGGCGCATTTGTGGAGCTGGCACCGAACAAGGATGGTATGGTTCACATCTCCAAATTATCCGACAAGCGCGTAGAGAAAGTGGAAGACGCGGTAAATATCGGCGATGAAGTGACTGTAAGGGTTATGGAAGTCGATAAGATGGGAAGAATTAACTTAAGCATGAAGCCAGGCGATATGGATCCCAACGTGGATGTATCGACTCTGGACAGCGGCAGAAGAGATTCTGACAGAAGAGACGGCGGCAGAAGAGATTCCGGCAGACGCGACGGCGGCAGAAGAGATTCTGACAGACGTGATTCTGATCGTAGAGATTCTGATCGTAGAGATTCTGATAGAAGAGATTCCGACAGAAGAAATTCCTAAAAAATCTGACAGGCGGCAGAAACGGAGAATATCCGGTTTTGCTGCCTGTTTTTTCAGAGAGGTATATAAAAAATGAGGGAAATCTATTATAATGGAGTTATCTATACGGGAACCGGGAGGGACGCAGAGGCGATGGCCGTTGAGGACGGACGGATTGCCGGCGTGGGGAACCTTACTGATCTGGAGACTTGTTCCGATGCGGTGTACCATAATCTGGACGGCTATTTTGTCGTTCCGGGATTTAACGATTCCCATATGCATCTGCTGAATTACGGCCACACGCTGAAGCTTGTGGATCTGACGGCGGCGACTTCGTCCCTGGAAGCGATGTGCTCCGCCCTTTCCCATTTTATTTCAAAGGAAAAGCCTGCACCGGGTACATGGGTAGTAGGGCGGGGCTGGAATCACGATTACTTTCAGGATGAGAAACGTTTTCCCAACCGGTACGATTTGGACAGGGTGTCCACGGAGCATCCTATTCTGGTGATCCGCGCCTGCGGCCACATTGCCTGTGCCAATACGAAGGCAATGGAGGCGGCAGGGATTACGAGGATGACACCGCAGCCGGAAGGCGGCTGTTTCGACATGGATGAAGATGGAGAACCTGTCGGAATTTTCCGGGAATTCGGCGTGGATCTGATCCATGGGAGCATCCCGAAGCCGACGAAGAAGGAGCTGAAACAGTATCTCCGTCTGGCCATGAGGGATTTGAACAGCCGCGGCGTCACTTCGAGCCAGACCGATGATCTGGCGGCATTTCCCGGCGTCCCCTTTGAGACGGTGCTGGAGGCGTATCGGGAACTGGAACGGGAGGGCGCGATGACGGTACGGGTCTACGAACAGTGCCTGCTTCCGACCATGAAGCAGCTGGAGGATTTTCTGGCCCGCGGCTACCGCACGGGCCAGGGAAGCGCGTATTTTAAAATCGGGCCGCTGAAGCTTCTGTCGGACGGATCCCTGGGGGCCAGAACTGCTTTTCTTAGTCAGCCTTACGAGGATGGGGAGAACCCGGATGAGAGAGGGATCGCCATCTACAGCCAGGAAGAGCTGGAGAAGCTGATCACCCTGGCCGATGGGGCGGGGATGCAGATCGCCGTACACGCCATCGGAGACGGCGCCATGGAGATGGCAGTGAGGGCGTATGAACGGGCTATGGAAGCCAATCCGGACCGCACGGACAGGCGGCACGGAATTGTACACTGCCAGATTACGACGGGCAGGCTTCTGGAGGCATTTCGAAGGTTAAAGCTGCACGCCTACATTCAGTCCATTTTTCTCGATTACGACAATCATATCGTGGAGGCCCGGATCGGAGCAGAGCGGGCTGGAGAGACGTATCAGTTTAAGACGCTGCTATCCATGGGAGTCTCAGTCTCTAACGGGTCGGACTGCCCGGTGGAGAGGCCGGATGTCATGGCGGGAATTCAGTGCGCGGTGACCCGCACCACACTGGATGGGACGAAGACATTTCTGAAGGAGCAGGCGCTTACGGTGGAAGAGGCAATATCCACTTATACCGCCATGGGTGCGGAGGCCAGTTTTGAGGAACAGGAAAAGGGGACGCTGTCAGTGGGAAAGCTGGCGGACTTTGCCGTGTTGGAACGGGACATCAGGGCGTGCGCACCCGACAGAATAAAGGACACGGCCGTGCTGGAAACGTATGTGGGCGGTGTCTGTGTATACAAAAAAGAGAAGAGCTGAGAGGCGGAGAGGGGAAGAACGATGAAGTTTACAGTAGAAAATCCGGATGAGAAACGGAGTCCCTATACGGGAATGACAAGAGAACACTGGATTGGTATCAGCCATTTTTTCCTGGAAGGAATTTTTGCGCATGTGGAGAAGCTGGAGGATCCGATCGTGGTTTTGCGCCATGAGACAAAGGTCAGCTATCCGCAGCCGGACGGGCCGAAATGGAGAATTGCGGCGGAACGGTTCGAGGGACTTGCCAGGAGCTTTTTGATCGCTGCTCCGCTGCTTCATAACGAGCCGGAGGCAGCGGCGGGAGGCTACTCTCTGAAGGAGTATTACTCGAAACAGATTCTTCTCTCCGTCACGCCCGGAACGCCCAATTATCTGCTTCGGGTGGAGGAGATATTTCCGGAGGCGCAGGAGGGGGAGATGGCGTTCCAGCACACATGTGAGTGCGCATCCCTGGTGATCGGCCTGTCCATATGCCGGGAAGTAATCTGGGAGAATTATACGAAGGCAGAGAAGAACCGCATTGCGGATTACCTGTCGAATTTCGGCCACTCGTATACGGGCCACCACAACTGGCGTCTGTTCAACATGCTGATTCTGGCCTTTCTGGACAGGGAGGGATACCCGATCGATCATGGGATGATGCGGGATCACGCGGCTGCCATTCTCTCCTATTACGCGGGGGACGGCTGGTACCGCGACGGCCATTTATTTGATTATTACTGTCCTTGGGCCTTTCACGTGTACGGACCGCTGTGGAACCAGTGGTACGGCTATGAAAAGGAGCCGTACATAGCGGCGAAGATTGAGGAATATTCCAACCGCCTGGTGGAGACCTTCCATCGCATGTTCGATGAGGAGGGGCATGTGACCATGTGGGGGAGAAGCGGCATCTACAGAAGTGCGGCATCGGCCCCGCTGGCGGCCAATTTCCTTCTGAGGAATCCGGCTGCGGAACCGGGACTGGCCAGAAGGATCGCCTCAGGCGCCGTGCTGCAGTTTGCTTCCAGGGAGGAGTGTTTCTATGAGGGCGTACCATGCCTCGGCTTCTACGGGCCGTTCCAGCCATTGATTCAGACATACAGCTGCGCAGCCAGCCCCTTCTGGATCGCCAATGCGTTCGTCTGCCTGGCGCTTCCGGAGGACCATCCGTTCTGGACCGATACGGAGACAAACGGAGTCTGGGAGGAGATGAAGGACAGAGAAGTGAGGACCACGGTGCTCGACGGTCCGGGAATCGTGGTGGACAACCACAAGGACACCGGAATTACGGAATTCAGGACGGCGAAGGTCCTGATGAAGAAAGAGAATCCGTCCCTCAATACGTATTCCCGACTGTCCTTTAACAGCCAGTTTTTATGGGAAGACTTTGATTTTAAGGGAATCGAGGCCATGCAGTACAGCGTGACCTACGACGGCAGGGTGAAGAGCCTGATCCCGAATATCCTGATGTACGGCGGTGTGAAGGATGGAGTGCTCTACCGGAAAGAATATTTTGAATTCGAATTTACCTTCCAGAATAAAGCGTCGATCGACCTGGCCGATTTTCCGGTGGCGGATGGCATCGTGCGCGTGGACAGGACCAGGATCCCGGATAAGCCGTATACCCTGACCCTGGGCTCCTATGGAATGCCGGATGTGGACCGTTCGGGCGTCGATGTGAGAATCCGCACGGATCAGAAGACGGGAGCCAAGGCCATTCTTCTGAAGTCCTCGGAAGGGCAGATGGCGATGGTCATCTACGGCGGCTTTGATGACATTGAAATCATGTCGAGACAGGGCGTAAGCGCCGTGACGAAACAGAGCTGCATCATGTATGGCGTCAGCCGCAGGAAGAGATACTATGAATACCTTCCGTATGCGATGATCAGCGTAATTCTGACAAAGAAGAGCCAGGAAGAATGGCGGGATGAGGACCTCTTCCCGATCCGCAGCATCACCTATACCGATAAAGAGAATTGCGGGGCTTACGGTCCTGTTGTTCTGGAGATGAAGGATGGAAGGACGGTTACGGTCGATTATGAGGGACTGGAAGGGCGGCTCCATATATAATCAGATTGGCAGGAATTTTGTAGGGCGTGCAGATGTAAGGGCTCTAAATGTGGATTGAAATAAACAGGCCCTGGTGTGGATAAATAATTCCCTTTGGAAGGGAAATGGAAACGGAGACGGCAAATGGATGTAATGATCAGAAACGAGAGACCCGGGGATTACCGCGAGACAGAGGAAGTGACGAGAGAGGCGTTCTGGAACGTCCACGAGCCGGGATGCTGTGAGCATTATCTGGCACATCTTATGAGGGAGAGGCCGGAATTTATCCGGGAGCTGGATTTCGTGGCAGTGCGGGACGGGCGGATTGTCGGAAATATCATGTATGCCCGCACGGAGATTCAGTGTGACGATGGAACGACTCATCCGGCAGTGACCTTTGGGCCGATCAGCGTCCTGCCGGCTTGTCAGGGGCAGGGGATCGGAAAACGGCTCATTGAAACCTCGAAGAAGCTGGCGGCAGACATGGGAGCTGACGTTATTATTATCTACGGAGACCCGGATTACTATTCAAAGACAGGTTTTGTGCCTGCGGAAACGTACGGCGTCAGAAACGGGGAGAATCAGTGTGCGGCGGCGCTTCTGGCCTGTTTGCTGAAACCGGAGGCCGCGGCATTGATAAAAGGCCGATATTCGGAAGGACCGGCCTACGAGCTTCCGCCGGTGACAGATCCGGCGTTCCTGGAATTTGAGGAGACATTTCCTCCCAAAATTAAGGGGAAAGCGCCGTCCCAGGAGCGTTTTGCAGAGCTGGTGAACAGCACGGTTCCATGGGAAGAGAGGGCAAAGGGGCGGGATTAAGAATCTGTGAAGATCGCCTCAGATGAGAAAAAATGTCAAATATGCCTTGACACCCCTTACGAAAACGGATATACTACTAATCACAAATCGAATACGAAACATCTGCTGAATCAGATTCATTAAGAGGGAGTAGTTTTAGTGCATCATCAACATCCTGGCTGTGAAAACAGTCTGGTGATGCATACCAACAGTTGGTTACCAGACTTTTAATGTATTTATTTTGAGAAATGGGTTATTTCTTAATAATAGGTACATTAAAAGTCTTTTTTTGTAATAGAAAAGTGCTTCTATCACATAAAAACCCTCTGGGCAGGATGTGCACTCTTCGCTAAGGAAATATGGTTGCTGAAGCAGCCTCGCTCTGGCGCGAGAGGCTGATGAACCGTACGTTTTGTGGATTCTGCTTATGTCTGATGCAGAGCCGTTTTTTTGGAAACGGCAGAATGGAGGAAAATTTGAAGGATTGGTATCAGAAAGACGAACAGGAAATATTAAAGGAACTGCATGTGACGAAGGAGGGGCTTACGGCCGGTCAGGCGGAAACGCTTCTCCTCGAAAAGGGCGAAAATGTGTTAATGGAAGGAAAGAAGAAGAGCGTGCTTGCAGTATTTGCGGAGCAGTTCTGTGATCTTCTGGTGGTGATCCTGATTGCGGCGGCCGTCATTTCCATGTTTTCGGGAAATGTGGAGAGCACCATCGTCATCGTGGCGGTTATTATTTTGAATGCGGTCTTAGGAACCGTACAGCATGAAAAAGCGAAGAAGTCACTGGAGAGCTTAAAGAGCCTTTCATCACCCAATGCAAAGGTGATCCGCGGCGGACAGAAGATTGAGGTTCCATCTGCCAAGGTGGTTCCCGGCGACATTCTCCTCCTGGAAGCGGGAGACATGGTGGTGGCCGATGGAAGAATCTTAAACAACTATTCGCTTCAGGTCAATGAGAGCTCCCTGACAGGAGAATCGACCAACGTGGATAAGGAGGAAGGGACGATCGACAGCGAGATGCCGCTGGCGGACCGGACCAATATGGTATATTCCGGAAGCCTTGTCACTTACGGAAGGGCCATGGTGGTGGTGACCGGAACGGGAATGGATACGGAGATCGGTAAGATCGCCAGTCTGATGAACGCGACAAAGGAGAAGAAGACACCTCTTCAGGTGAGTCTGGACCAGTTCTCAGGACGTCTGGCGGCGGTGATCATGGTCATCTGTGCCATTGTATTCGCCTTAAGCTTATACCGGAAAATGCCGGTTCTCGACTCTCTGATGTTTGCCGTGGCGCTGGCCGTGGCGGCGATTCCGGAGGCACTCAGCTCCATCGTAACCATCGTGCAGGCCATGGGAACACAGAAGATGGCAAAGGAAAACGCCATCATCAAGGAGCTGAAGGCGGTAGAGAGTCTGGGGTGCGTCTCTGTTATCTGCTCCGATAAGACAGGAACCCTGACCCAGAATAAGATGACGGTCCAGGAGATTTACATTGACGGAAATACGTTCCGTCCGGAAGAACTGGATCTGCACGAACAGCTTCACCGTTATATCTTATACGACTCGATTCTGACCAATGATTCCACCCTCGTTGACGGTAAGGGAATCGGAGATCCCACCGAGTACGCCCTTCTGGAAATGGCCAGAAAAGTAAGTGTCAATGACGATGTCCTGCGGACGATGATGCTCCGTCTGGAAGAGATTCCCTTTGATTCAGACCGAAAGCTGATGAGTACCAAATATGAACTGCACGGTGTGCCTACTATTTTGACGAAGGGCGCTGTCGATGTCCTATTAGACCGGACAACCCATATCCGCACCGCAGAAGGAATCCGGGACTTTACGGAGGCAGACCGGGAGGAGATCAACCGCCAGAATATGGAATTCTCCCAGAATGGTCTGCGTGTGCTGGCATTTGCCTATAAAGAGGTGGAAGACGACCACGTTCTCTCCTTAAAAACGGAGAACGGCTTTACATTCCTCGGCCTGGTAGCCATGGTGGACCCGCCGAGGGAGGAATCAAAAGAGGCCGTGTCCGATGCCAAACGGGCCGGAATTCGCCCGGTTATGATCACTGGTGACCATAAGATCACGGCGACGGCCATTGCGAAGCAGATCGGTATCTTTGAAGAAGGCGATCTGGCGGTTACAGGAACGGAACTGGACGCCATGAGCGATCAGGAGCTGGATGGGAAGATTACGAAGATATCCGTTTACGCCAGGGTGTCTCCGGAAAATAAGATCCGGATTGTCGATGCATGGCAGAGACGAGGCAATATCGTATCCATGACGGGAGACGGTGTCAATGACGCGCCGGCCCTCAAGAAAGCAGACATCGGCGTAGCCATGGGAATTACGGGAACCGAGGTGTCCAAGGATGCGGCTTCCATGATTCTGGCGGACGATAATTTCGCAACCATCATCAAGGCTGTGGCCAATGGCCGTAACGTATACCGGAACATCAAAAATGCAATACAGTTTTTATTATCAGGCAACATGGCAGGGATCCTGTCGGTACTGTACACGTCCATCATGGCGCTTCCCGTTCCGTTTGCACCGGTACATCTGCTGTTTATCAACCTTCTGACGGACTCACTTCCGGCCATCGCAATCGGTATGGAGCCGGCGGAAAAGGATTTGCTGTCTCAGAAACCGAGAAATCCGAAAGAGGGAATATTGACAAAGGAATTCATGATGAAGCTGATCCTCCAGGGCGGGCTGATCGCTGTCTGTACCATGACAGCCTTCCATCTGGGACTGAACCAGGGCGGCGCCGCGGTCGCCAGCACCATGGCGTTCTGTACGCTGACACTGGCGCGTCTGTTCCATGGATTTAACTGCCGAAGCAGCCATTCGATCTTCCGAATTGGGTTTTCGGGAAACTGGTACAGTCTGGGTGCATTTATGGTGGGTGTCGTACTCCTGAGCCTGGTGATGTTTGTACCGTTCCTGGAAAGACTGTTTTCCGTCGCTCCTCTGACCGGCAGCCAGATCGGACTGGTCTATCTGCTGGCGGTAATACCGACTGTGGTGATACAGCTTACGAAGATAGTCAGAGAACAGAGACTAAATAACGCTTTTCACCAATAAAATAGTATGATAAAATAATCCGGTACCGAAATTACGTAATATGGGAAGGAAACGACATGACAGGACAATTATTACACAAGTTCAGAAATCACGGACCTTTGTCAAGACGGACGAAGTTTCTGATTCTTGCCCTGGTGCCGGTTTATTTTATGGCTGCGGGGCTGTTTCTCCAGCCGTTAAATGAAGTATTAAAGGGAATTATTACGATTATCAGGGAACCGGATTTCCTGATTACGGATTATATTGCGATCGGAGGAATTGGGGCCGCGTTTATCAATGCCGGTGTGCTGGCTCTGATTTCCATTGCCATTGTCTATTATCTGGGGATGGAGATGAGCGGCCACACGATTACCTCCTGCTTTCTAATGTTTGGTTTTTCTCTGTTCGGAAAGAATATCTTAAATATCTGGTCGATCATGATGGGCGTCTGTCTTTATGCCTTTTATCATAAGACCTCAGTTACGCGGTACATCTATGTTGGTTTCTATGGAACCAGCCTGTCACCGATTATCACCCAGCTTATGACGGTGGGACATCTGCCGCTGGCCGTAAGGCTGCCGTTCAGTATACTTGTGGGGATGATCATCGGGTTCGTACTGCCGCCGCTTTCCACACATACTCATTACTCCCATAAGGGCTACTCCCTTTATAATGTGGGCTTTGCATCGGGAATTATAGCGACGGTTATCGTCTCTCTGATGAGATCCTTTGGGCTTCAGACGGAGGCTCGTCTGATCTGGTCCACGGGAAATGACGTGCTTTTTGCCAGACTGCTTCTCGGGCTGTTCGGCGGTATGATCCTGTTTTCCTGCCTCATCGCGGAGTCGGTCTGGAAGCGGTATATGGAAATCTGGAAGACGTATGGCTTAAGCGGCACCGATTACGTGAAAAGTGAGGGCTTTGCGCCGACGCTGTTTAACATGGGCGTCAATGGAATCGCTTCCACGCTGATTGTGCTGCTGGTTGGGGGAGATTTGAACGGTCCGACTATCGGAGGTATCTTTACCATCGTCGGATTCAGTGCCACGGGAAAGCATCTGAGGAACATACTTCCGGTTATGGCCGGAGTGATTCTGGGAAGCTTGGTGAAGACGTGGAATATCTCCGATCCCAGCGCCATGCTGGCCCTTTTACTCTCCACGACGCTGGCACCGATCGCCGGTGAGTTCGGCGTGGTAGCGGGTGTGCTGGCCGGATTCCTGCACGCATCTGTGGCGCTGAACGTGGGAATCGTCTACGGAGGAATGAATCTTTATAACAATGGATTTGCCGGCGGTATTATCGCCATGTTCCTGGTGCCGGTGATTCAGTCGGTTCGGGACAGAAGAGCGAGAGCGCGCACACATGATTCCCTGTAAAAAAGTCGAAAACTGCTGAGAAATATTTCGGCAGTTTTCGACTTTTTATGTGGGTATTATTGTGAGGAAAAACTGGTTTTTATGCGGGGAAAACCTGCGTACAGTTTTCCAGGTCCTCTGTTTCATTTTCGGAAATATATAGTTCTGCTGACAGGGATAAGTCGTTTCCTAAAAATTTTTCTTCACGGAACAGCCTGTCGATGACAGGCCAGCTCTGGGCGGCGTTCTCCGTCTCGAGCCATATTCCCAGCAGCGGTCCGGCGCCTTCGCAGTCAATATAATCGTAACCGTTATCACGTATGGCGCCTTCTGTGATCTCGCTGATGCGGTCTGGTATGAGATAGCGTAAGTCCAGATCGGGATTTGTCAGTTTACCCGGGTTTAATACTATGATGATAGTCTGCATATCGTTTTCTCCTTATGGTTTGATTTTTTGATTGTTTTTTGAGGGGAAGACTGGAATATGGGGGAGGCATAAAGGGTGAAACTTAAAGCATAAAACTTAAAGCCATTCCAGATAACTGTTATCTTTAAATGGGCGTTTCCAATCAACGGGATTCTGCTGGGCCTGCAATAGCAAATCTTTTTTCTTTTTTAGGATTGTTTTATCAAATTTAGAGAGGTAAAATGCCGCTCCTATTTGTGATTCGGAACCATCGTACTCCTCATTCAACAGGAAGTCAAAGAGTAATTCCGCCAAGGCCTCATCATTTTGGTAAGAGCTGAAAAAGTCATTAAGCGGCTGCTTAAAATTTTTATAACAGCTGGATACCAGATATTCATACAAGAGTTCCTGATCCCATTTTCCGTCTTTGACAGGATTAAATTTTTTTAACTCAGACCAGTTTTGGTAATACATATTTTTCATCTCCATTCAGGGGAATTTGCCGCATTAGGAATCGGGTGAGATCGCTCTTTCATACTGAACATTTTCCATATACTCTTCGATCGTTTCAACATCAAACCACATTCCGGCCTTATCCATCTCGAAATGCTTTTCATACCCATATAATTGAATTAGAAAGTCCCAGCCTTCTTTGGTGATCAGGCCTTCTAAAATACCGCAGTAGCCGAATAACTCGATAACTTTATCCGGCTGTTCGAGATCGGCTGCTGTGTATTCAGTTCTTTTGGGCGGCGGATAAATATATAAGCCTAACATGATTGGTACCCCCTTAAATTCTGTTACGATATGGCAGTCCTGGCTGCATTCGGCAAGGGATTCTTTTGGGGCAGGATCGGAGGAATGTGAGCCGGGAACTTATGAGTCAGGGAAGCGAATTCGGAGTGTTCCTAATTAGAGTGTCCCGCCCCAGAGTGTTCCGAATCCAAGTGTTCCGAATCCGAATGCTCCGAACCTGTGTGCTCCGAATCCGAGTGCTCCGATTCCGAATGCCTCGAATCCGCGTGTTCAGACCCGGAATATTTCGATCCGGACCCCGCCTTCCCGGATCCCTCGTAATCCGTTTGGTGCCGGCTTTTACAGTTGGAAATATGTTCCTTGATTTCATCGATAGAGCAATGGCTGTACTGGGTAATATCGGTTTCAGGTGCCGCCTCCTCCAGTTTCTGCAGGTAAATATATTTGCCTGCCGTCACTCCGCAGGAATGGGCGGCTTCCACCTCCTCAGAGGTCACAGCCCGGTATTCCGTATTTCCGTCTGGGCGCAGCGTGGTCACGGTAGTATCTGCCGTCTCTCGGATTTCCTCCAGGAGCCGGGACTGTCTGGCCTCATTGGCTGAGTAGACGGTGACTACCACGTTCTTATTTCCGGACAGATACGGTTCTCCGCTTTCGGATTGCAGCAATTCTTTTACCGCTTCCCCACACTCCATGCCGGTCAGCCGGACGCCCGAGAGCAGAGCTTCCCCATCTTCGTTGAGAGCCGAGGAAGAGGTTACACGGTCCAGGCGGTTGACGGTCAGTTCAATGGAAGGATTGACATCCACACTGATTAAAGCCGCCTGTGCATAATAATAGTGGTAACCGCCTCCGGTTACTACGAAGCACAGGCAGGCGGCGATGGCAGCGGCGGCTGTGAGAAAACGGCGGGATCGCTGTTTCGTCTTTACAGGGACGATATCCCCCTTTTTCCAGCCTTCTTTTGCCGGGAGTGAGACGAAATCTCCGCCATTTTTCATTATGACAGCTTCTTTTCCTGTTATTTCAATGATAATTCCCATCTTCAATCGGTATCACCTCCCTGTATTGTGGAAGAAATGCTCTGATTCCGGGATAATCTCCGGATAAGAGGATGATCAGAGTTACATTGTATTTCCGGTGCTTTTCTATAGTTTTTGGAGAAATAAAGAGAGCCGAGGCAAGCTGTGCCTGCGGGAGCTTTTTCTGTTCAAAAAACATGGCGTGAAATTCCGGATTTAAAAGTACGGCCGCAGCTAACTGGCGGCACGTGGCTTTTGCACGCGCCTGTTTGGGGCAAATACGAGGCAGATCTTTCCAGACGACGCCGTATACACCGATTGCCTCAGAAAGGCGGTCAATCTCCTCGCAGAGGGAGAGACGTTCCTGTTCCCTGTCGTAGGCCTCTAAGGAGGCTTTCCCTGCCGCGGCTTCCAGCTCGGCCGCATCGAAACCAGACGGCTGAATACTCTTTAAATACCGGTTCTGCCTGCGGATCTCATCATTGATCCGGTTATGAAAGCAGACCGAGAAAAATGAAATAAAGCTGCCCCTGTTCTCCGTGTACTGGCGGACGCAGCTGACAAAAGTCAGCATGGCGAGACTGAGCCGGTCTTCATAATCCAGAAGCGGAGATGCGACCGCGCCGGCCTGCTTTTTTAAGAGAGGCAGATAGTCGCTTAAAAGCTGCTCAAGCTCTGCGGAATCGGACTGAGCTTTTTTTATGCGGTTTTCAATGTCATTCACGGTTCCACCTCCTGTTCCATGCCATTGTACAGCTTTTTCCAGGTTATGTAAATCAATAAAAATTTTTTCAGACCCTACATTTTGGAAGAGAGCCGTCGTATTCTTTAAACGAGAATAAAAAATGAAATGAGGATATGAATTTATGAAGAAAATAATAACCGGCATTCTTGCATCTGCTGTTGTATTGAGTATGGCGTTTCCGGCGCTGGCATCGACACGTGTCTGCGACCGGTATGAGTCGTGTGCCGTGGAAGGCTGTGAGACAGAGGCCTGCCATGAGCATGATGGAGTAATCTATCGTGGAACGTGCCAGAATGGAACCTGCTCGTATCACAGTGAGAACTGCGGACCGGGAAGCGGAAGCCAGCGGGGACACCACAGAAGCCATGGGAACCATGGAAGTCACGGCTGCCATTGACAACCGGAGAAGTTAGTGAAAGGTAACAGGCTGGAAAAGGAACTCAGGCGGAATCATTGATTCTTCCGGGTTTCTTTTTTATTACAGGAAAGTGCTTTCTAAGAAACAAAAAAACTTTGGACAGCACGTTACGGAGGCATCGGTATAAAATCCCGCGTCATCGGTGTAAAATAGGGATAGCGCCGGCGGAAATGGTGTGATAAGATTAAGAGGCAGAAATAAAATAAAACAGAAAAAAGGGATTGTTATGTTATACCAGATAATGGATGGGACGGTGAGCGCCGGCGGAGTGCCGATACTGTCCCATATTAATTTTGAAATACGGGGAACGGAAAAGATTGCAGTTGCCGGGAAGAACGGGGCGGGAAAGACGACTCTTTTAAGACTCTTAGCGGGCGAGATTTCTCTGGACCGGGACGATAAACGGAATGGGCCGGGAATCATGGCTTCCAGAAGACTTACCGTGGGCATGATGAGGCAGCAGCCTTTCGGTGATACGTCATGCACGGTGGAGGAGGAACTCCTTAAGGGCTGCCCTGGAAGAGAGATCCCGGGTAAAAATGGAACAGGCCTAAGCGGTTCCGCAATTTTTTCAGAATGGGACCGGGAACGGTTCGACTATGAGCGGGAGTATGACATCCTGTTTACCGGTTTCGGATTCTCAAAAGAGGATAAGAAAAAGAAGCTGTCCGAATTTTCAGGAGGAGAGCAGACGAAGATTGCACTGATCCGGCTTTTGCTGGAAAAACCGGATATTCTGCTGCTCGATGAGCCGACGAATCATCTGGACTTAGAGACGGTGCAGTGGCTGGAGGAGTATTTAAGGCAGTATGACAAGGCAGTGGTGATGGTATCCCATGACCGCTTTTTTTTAGACCGGACGGCTGATGTGGTCTATGAAGTGGCGGGAGGGAAGCTTACCCGCTATGTGGGGAATTACTCCGCATACAGGGAGCAGAAACGAAAGCAGCTTAGCTTACAGAAAAAGGCGTATGAGAGCCAGCAGGAGGAACTGGAGCGGCTGAATTCCGTGGTGGAACGGTTTAAACACAAACCGACCAAGGCGTCGTTTGCAAGAGCGAAGAAGAAAGCTATGGAACGGATGAAACGGGTGGAGAAGCCGGAGGAAGATGATATCCATATCTTTACCGGGGAACTGACGCCGCTCATAATCGGCAGCAAATGGGTCTTTGAATCGGAACATTTAAAGATCGGTTATGACCGCGCCCTGCTGGAGATTACCATGAGAATCCGGCGGGGACAGAAGATCGGCATTTTGGGGCCAAATGGCTCCGGAAAGACGACCTTTTTAAAGACGGTTGCAGGTTTCCTTCCGCCGCTGGACGGGGAAATGTCCGTCGGAGTCAATATTACCATGGGATATTTTGACCAGCTTTCGGCCCAGGTGACGTCTGAAAAAACAGTGGCAGATCATTTTCACGACTTGTTTCCTGCGCTGACGGAAAAGGAGGCGCGCAGCATTCTGGGAGCCTATCTGTTTGGAGGGCGCGTGGCGCAGAGATCTGTATCCTCTCTCTCGGGAGGGGAGAAGGCGAGGCTGGTGCTTGCAGAGCTTTTGCAGAGCAGACCTAATTTCCTCGTTCTGGACGAGCCGACGAACCACATGGATATTCAGGCGAAGGAAACACTGGAATCTGCGTTCCGCGCCTATACCGGAACGCTGCTGTTCGTCTCCCATGACCGGTATTTTTTGAGCGAGGTGGCCGATTCACTTCTCATTTTTGAAAATCAGTCGGTGATGTATTACCCGTTTGGTTATGCGCATTACCTGGAAAGAAAGCGAAAATCGGAGGGAGAAGGCGGTCTGGCAGCCCAGATGAAGGCAGAGGAACAGGCATTAATCGCCGGTATGAGGGCGGTTCCGAAGGCGGAGCGTTACAGACTTAAGGAAATATCCGCGGAGGATGCGTATATCGACTGGCGGCTTCGTCTGATATCCGAAAAAATGATTCCGGCCGGAGCGCAGGCAGGAGAACTGTACGCGGCGATGGAAGCGATGAAACAGGAGTGGCTGGTGTCGGAAGATTTCTGGTCCGGAAAGAGGTGGGAGAAGGAACCGGAATATACGGAGCTCTGCCGCCGGTATGAGGAAACGGCCGCTGTCTGGCATGAGCTCTGTCTGGAGTGGTACGCCGTCTGGTCCGGAGAGGAAAACGAGTAACAGTTTCGCCTTCGCTTCCGGCAGCAGCCAGTCGGCCTGGCGAAGGCGGAACTGTTACGAAAGCGAAGAGAATTCTTAGCGAACCCTTATTTTTTTCTAAAAGCTGTTGTCCAGGGATTGCACAGCGTGCGGCGGGATGGTACAGTGTAGTGGAATGAATAGAAATGAGGGATAATATGGGTTGTCTTGGTAATTTGCTTTGGTTTATATTTGGCGGTTTCATCAGCGGCCTGAGCTGGACGCTTACGGGCTGCCTCTGGTGTATTACGATTATCGGCATTCCGGTGGGGATGCAGTGCTTTAAATTTGCCGCGCTCAGCTTCTTTCCGTTTGGAAAAGAGGTCCGGTATGGCGGCGGCGCGGGATCCTTTCTTTTAAATTTAATCTGGCTCATTGTGTCGGGGCTGCCCTTAGCGATCGAGTCGGCCCTGATCGGAGTGGTGCTGTGCATCACGGTGATTGGAATTCCTTTTGGGCTTCAGCAGTTCAAACTGGCGAAGCTGGCTCTGATGCCGTTTGGAAGTGAGGTGTATTAAACATGGAGTTTCCGGGAAAGCGGCCGGGGAAAAAGAGTACGGCGCTGGAAAAGGAATGGGCCGCGCTTAAGAAGAGCGAGGCGCGTTTCGTGGAACGGCAGAAGGAAAAGGGGCCGTCGATCATCAATCAGAAGCTGGACCGGGTAGTCCCGGAGAAGTTAAAGGGAACGCTGGATGCCGCGTTTTACAAGGCGTTTCAGCTGGTTTTCGAAAAAGGCGGAACGGTGATCAATAAGACGTACCGGAAGGAAGACGGGGAGTACAGGCAGAAACTGAACGCTTATGCCGCCGGTCTGAAGGAAAACAGGAAGAATTTGAAGGCATTTTCGAAGCAGGCGGGGGTGTCTAAGACGAAGAATCTGCTGATTTCCGGAGTGGAGGGAATCGGCACAGGGGTCTTCGGAATCGGGATACCGGATATCCCCCTGTTTACAGGTGTGATTTTGAAGAGCCTTTATGAGATTGCCGTCAGTTACGGGTACGCCTACGAGTCCGAGCGGGAGCAGGAGTTTTTGCTGGAGATTATCAAGACTGCTTTGGAACGGGGCGGGGAACTGGCTGAGGATAACGAGCGGATTAACCGCTGGATCGAAGGAACCGGCGGACTGGAAGAGAAGAAGGTTCTGATGCGCAAGACGGCGGACCGGCTCTCGGAGGAACTTCTGTATATGAAGTTTGTACAGGGACTGCCTGTTGTGGGTGTCGCGGGAGGTTTGTCGGACTGCGTTTATCTAAAGAAAATTACGGATTATGCGGAACTTAAGTATCGAAGAAGATTTCTGTGGGAGCGGAATGCTGCCGGAGAAGGAGCCCGGAGCAGGTGATGAACCTGCCAGGCTCCTTTTTTGTTGTCCTGATTACAGTTCAACCGGTCCCGCTGTCTTCCCCTGCTTTTGTCCATCCTCAATCATCTGGAAAGAAAGCTGCTGAATTCCGTCGATCTTCCGGAACTGCTGGGGCGTGAAGCCTAAGTATTTTTTGAAGCAGATGGAGAAAAGGGAGGTGTCGGTAAAACCGCAGGCGTAGCTGATCTCCTTTATGGACTGGTTTGTCGTGGACAGCATGACCGTGGCCATACGGATTCTGTACTGGGTTAAGTATTCTTTGGGGCATATACCCACTTCTTTCTTAAACAGGCGGTAAAGATAAGTCCGGTCAACCCGGACCTGGTCGGCCAACCACTGGATAGTGAGCTTCTCAAAATAGTTGCTCCGGATCACGCCTACCGTGCGGCGGACAATCTCATTCTTATAGGCATTCTGTGTGTTGATGACCGGTCTGGAGAGATGGTAAAAAATGTTGTACAGCCGGGAGAGAAGGTAGTAATCGTTTTCATCACCGGACTGCATGTGGCGGATGATGTCGTCAATGGATTCAATCAGTTCCGGGGAATCGGGATAGGTCGCCACGGGACTATAGGCAAAACCGCAGCTTTCCGTAATCTGCGCCGCATCGCTTCCAACAAATGCGACCCACGCATATTCCCAGGGATCCTCCTCGTCCGCATAGTAAAATGTTGTCTCTCCGGGCCGGATTAAAAACATGTCCCTCTGTTTTAATACGTATTTTTTCTCATCAGCAAAGAAGACACCCTTTCCTTTTATAATGAAATGAATCAGATAATGGGCTCTCTTGGCGGGACCAAAGGAGTGGCTGCCCATACATTGTTCCCGGCCGGCAAAACCAAAGGAAAGGGATGAAGATTCCCCGGAAATATTCTTTCGAAAGATTTCTATCATATTTCTCTGCATAAGTCCCTCCTGAAAGACAACATTTTTTATATAAAATACAACAAAACATATTGTTTTTGATGAATCTTTATTATATTATAATATTAACAAAAATAAGTTTGCAAATCAATAAAAAATAAACAGAGTGCACTATAAACCGCGGTTTCTTTGTTTTAAAAGGCTACAGATGAGGTTGAAACTATTCATGAACCATATTAAAAATGTTGATTACAGGAGGAGAAGGAAATGAAGAAAAAGACACTGGCACTCGTAATGACAGCAGCAATGGCATTTTCTGCCCTGACCGGATGCGGATCGACCGGATCAGCGCCTGCCACGAAGGAAGAGACGACTACGGCTGCGGAGAAAAAGGAGACAGAGGCTGTGACGGAGGCGGCTTCAGAGAGTGAGAAGCCGGCGGAAAGGCCGGAGGTAAGAGTCCTCATTAAATGGTCGGAGAGCCAGATTTCCAACTGGCCCGTTCTTGTGGACGAGTACAACGCAGATGACAGTAATCCGGTAAAGATTAATCTGGAGTTTTACGGCTCAGAGGGCTATGACGACAAGGTGAAGGCGGAGCTGATGGGGGATAATCCGCCGGAGATTGTACAGCTGATGAAGACGACCTTCAACGAATATTCCGCCAATGGACAGCTCATGGAACTGACCGGTTTCCTTGGAAAAGAGGGCTGGAATTACAACAAAGGCGCGCTTGCATGGGCAGGCCCGCTCAATAATCCGGAAAATGGCGTGTACGGAATCCCGGATTTTGCAAATACAAGCTGTATCTTCTATAACACGAAGCTGTTTGCGGAGCTGGGAATTGAAGAGCCTACAAATCTTGAGGAACTTACAAATGCCGCGAAGACTTTAAATGACAATGGGTACAAAGCGATTGTGACCGGCGGCGGGAACTGGTGTGCACCAGATCTTCTGGCTAAGGTACAGGCTCAGCTTGTGGGTACGGACCTGCTGATCAAAGCCTATAATAACGAGGCGAAATACAACGATCCTTCCATGGTGGAAGCAATGACGATTGTCGATGAGATGGTTAAGAGCGGCGTAATTGATAAGTCCAGCGCCGACTATATTTCCGACGATGACGCGATTGCCGAGTTCGTTATGGGGAAGGCCGGCATGTACACGGCTCACACGGGCATGGCATCGGCTATCGATTCTTCGAAGGAAGACGATTTCGAGTACAATATCATTGAAAAGATGGATTTTGTTGAGAATCCAAAGACGAGTGTGTCGGTTACCTGGGGCAGCATGTGGTGTATTCCGGCAAATGTGAAGAATCAGGAGGCGGCCGAGGACGCACTGGCATTCTTATTTGGTGAAAAGGTTCAGAAGAGTGACGTAACAGAATTAGGAAAGATAGTCAATGTGGATGAATGGAACGCAGGTCTTACCCATCCGGCTCTCCTTACAGCGGCAGAGCAGTTAAAGGGCGCGGGAACCGCAGATTCCTTCTACCTTCTGGACATGGTGTCCTCCAAGGTACTGGATAATATGATCAAGGGCATCCAGGAGATGATTCAGGGAAATCAGACTCCGGCCGGTGTGCTGGATCATGTCCAGAAGATCTGGGAAGAGGAGCAGGCTCAGAAATAGCGTTTGTTTGTTTCAATCCACGTTCGGTAATTTCACAGAGTGCGGCCACACCTTTTAGAGATGTGTAGTTTGACTTCATGTCAGTGGGGGGATACCGATTTCTCTCCGCCCGCCACTACCGTTAAACTTGTTTTGGCGATTTACCCTTCCGCCTTATAGATGTGGGGGAATCTTCACTTTCCTATTTAAATTGAGGGGCCGGATTAATACATCCGGCTCCTCTCTTAAAACCAGTACAACATATATTGCACTGGAAGGGTCGAGATAAGTGCCTTTGTAATCAGGTGTTTCTCTGCGATTACATAACGGTTTTCTTTCTTGCTTAACTTTAAATATGAGTATATTATACTTAATAATAGAGTAAAGTGCAAGCGGATGTTTGAGCAATTGAAAATTATTAAAAAGGAGAAGGAGCTCACAAAGGAGTCAAGAGGGGCATAATTCCTCTCATGTCTAAAGCTGAGTCTTCAAGTACACTTTATGAAAGAGAGAAGGAACCGAAAATATTTTCTAATGTTTTCCCTTCCTGCGCTGGCCGTGTACACCGTGTTCTGGATATTTCCCGTATTTTTGGGATTCTATATCAGCTTTACCAACTGGAACGGCATCGTGAATCTGGCGGACGCGCAGTTTACGGGATTTAAGAATTATGTGAATCTGTTGTATGACAGCATCTTAAGAGTATCGGTTCTCAACAACATTAAATATGGAATCATCACCCTGATCGTCGTTCCGGTGGCCGCATTTGCCGTCGCCTATCTGGTTGAGAATTTCACGAGGAAAAAGTCCTTCTGGAGGACTGTAACATACCTGCCGGCTATGATACCGACGATTGTAACCGTGTTTCTCTGGAAGTGGATCTATAATCCGCAGTACGGTATTTTAAACGAGATATTAAAGGCGGTGGGACTGGGAGGGCTGGCCACAGGCTGGATTACCAATACGAAGACGGCCCTGTATGCGGTGACCTTTACCTCTCTCTGGAAGATGGTTCCGGTCTATTTCGTTCTGTTTCTTGCGGGTCTCCAGTCCGTGTCCATCGATCTGATCGAAGCCGCGGTGCTGGACGGAGCAGGCAGGTGGCAGGTGATCAGAAATGTCACCATTCCGTGTATAAAACGAATTATCACAATTGTCTATGTTTTAGTATTTATAGATATATTCAGAGTTTTTGACCTGATATACACAATGACAAAAGGAGGACCGGGGTATTATACCACGGAGATGATTCTTACGTATTCGTATAAAACTGTATTTACGAATTCCAACGCCGGATACGGGATGGCAATCATCTCAGCACTGACCCTGTTTGTGATCATCTGTTCCTTTATCCAGATGAAAATACAGAACAGGACTGCGGATTGAGAAGGGAGACGGACAGCATGAAGACAGTAAAAAAGTTATTTTTAGGTTTCGTACTTGCGATGGTATTCAGCGTCACGATGATCCCGATTATCTGGGTCTTCTTTTCTTCCTTTAAATCTAAAAAGGAATTGATGACAAAGCCCTGGAGCCTTCCGGAAAAGTTCCTGTTTTCCAATTACAGTGATGCGTGGCAGAAAGCGGATTTTGCCGTTCTCACGAAAAACAGCGTGACGATTACCGCTTTCTCTCTGTTATTGATGCTGGTTTTTGCGACGATGCTGGCTTTTGCCATTTCCCGGTATAAGGGAAATTTAAGTCAGGTGACCTTGATTTATCTTCTGGCAGGACAAACGATTTCGGCTGGAATGATCATATTTCCCATCGTTATTGTCTTAAGAAAGCTGGGATTCGGCAGCTCCCACGCGGGACTGATTTTGACCTATGCGGCGGGCGGCCTGCCCTTCGCAGTCTTTGTCCTTCAGGGATTTTTTGCGGGAATCCCGTATGAACTTTACGAGGCGGGGGAGATAGACGGAGCGGGGGAATTTAAGATTTTCGTCAACATTGCCATTCCTTTGGCGAAACCGGCTCTGGCCACCGTGCTTCTATATCAGTTTATGTGGGTGTGGAACGAGTTTGTGCTGGCGTTTACTATTGTGAGCAGGCCGGAAAAGAGGACAATTATCGCAGGGCTCTACTCGGTGGTAAACGGATATTTAAATACAGATTATGTGACGGCATTTGCCGGAGCCATGATCGTGTGTATTCCAATCATTATTATTTATCTGATTTTCCAGAAATATTTGATTCAGGGACTGATCGCAGGAGCGGTGAAAGGATGAGTGAGGCATGAAGGAGATTAGAATCGGAGCGGCTGCGTGGGGCTTTCGGGAGCTTACACTGCCGCAGCAGCTTGACTTGGCAAGGCGCCTGGGGCTCGTTTCCCTGGAACTGGGAATCGCCAATTCGCCTGTGGATGTGCAGACAGACGCAGATGTACGTCTTCTCGAGCAGGTAAAGAAGGAGTATGAAGCATTTGGGATTTCTCTGGATACCGCGGCGACGGGCAATGACTTTACGCTTGAAGACGGGAACGCGGCAGCGGAGGATATCGGGAAGATTAAGACGATAATCGATATCTGTTCCTTTTTAGGAGTGGAAACGCTGCGGATATTTGCTGGTTTTACACCTTACAGGGAAGTGGATGAGACGCGCTTTTCACGTATGATAGATGCGCTAAACACGGTAGCCCGGTATGGAAAGGAGCATGGAGTGATGACAGCCATGGAGACCCATGGGGGAGTGACGGCGTATCCGGACGGAGTGGTTCATTTCCATTCGGCAGCCACGGAGACCGGGTGTCTAAAGAGAATTCTACGGGAAACGGATGACAGCTTGAAATTCGTCTTCGATCCGGCCAATCTCTATGCCATTGCGGGATGCGACGTGGAAGAGACGGCGGAGCTTGTCGGCAGCCGCATCGCCTATGCCCATATCAAGGATTTTGTAAAGCTGCCGGGCGGTCACTTAAAACCTGGAGCCATCGGAGATGAGAAGAGAGACTGGAAGTGCACCATAGAAACGGTTCTGAAATGGACGGATACCCTGATGATCGAATATGAGGAACCACAGGACATAGAAGAAGGGACCAGGCGCAGCAAACAGTACCTGGAGACTATTTTGAAGGAGGTCTGGCTATGAGTACTATTTACGATTATAAGAAGACAAGGGCCGTCGTGATCGAGAGACCATATGAAGTCCGCTTAAGGGAGATTACTCTGACGGAGCCAAAAAAGGATGCCTATATCGCACGGACGTATTACAGCAGTATTTCCAGCGGAACGGATATGAAGACCTATAAGGGACTTCAGCATCCGGAACAGTGCTACTATCCGCTGGTGCCTGGTTATGAAACTGCCGGTGAGGTAGTCGCGGCAGGGGACGAGAGCGATGGAAGCCTGAAACCGGGAGACCGGGTTATGATTAATGAATGCCGGAAATACGGTGATGTCTGTGCCGCATGGGGCGGCGGCTCCGAATACACGGTAAAGGATTCCGATACCACGAATGACACATTTGACTATATGGTCAAGATTCCAGAAAACCTCTCCTATATTGACGGTGTGCTGGCTTATCTTCCATGTGTGGCCCTAAAGGGAATCCGTATGCTGAATCTGGAGGGCAGACAGACGATCGTGGTGAGCGGCGCAGGCATGGTGGGAATCAGCGCCATGCAAATTTTAAAGATCGTAAATCCGAATTTGAGAGTCATTGCCATTGAGCCGAATAAATTCAGGCGTGACATTGCGAAGAAGTATGTGGACCTTGTGGCCGATCCGTTTGAAGCGGAACTGGTGATCAGGAAGGCCACCAGAGGCGCCATGGCGGATCAGATCATCGAGTGCTCCGGCAATGCGGAGGTGCCAGGTATTCTCCATAAATATTTGAAGGACGGCGGCTGGGGAACCGACGATGCGCCGGGCCACATTCACTGGCAGGGGGATTATCCGGAGAAAATCATCATGGACAGCTATCACCGCTGGTTTACAAAGAACTGCACAATTTCCATGTCCTGTGCGCTGGCGCCCGGCTGTAAGGAGCAGATTCTTACCTGGATCAGCGAGGGGAAATTCGATACGAACGGCCTTCCGGTGGAGATCTGGCCGGTGTCGAAGTGTGCGGAGGCATTTGAATACAAGATGGCAAAGGGCGAGGATGTATTTAAAATAATCTTTGATTGGAGCAAATAATATGAGGCCTAAAGTTATTTTTCTTCCACATGCGAACATCCAGTATTCCCAGCTGAAAATGGAACGGCGGGAATGGGTCGTGAAAAACTGCTATGAAAAGCTGTTTGACCTGGTTCGAGACAATCAGTATAAAATAGGATTTGAGGCCAGCGGCAAGACGCTGGAAGAAATAGAGAGGCTGGCTCCCGAGGTGATGGAAAAGCTGAAGGTGCTGATTCTGGACGGTCAGGTGGAGCCGGTGGCATCCCCGTATACACATCTGATGATGGGAAATGTGCCGCGTGAGGTGGCGGTACATACCTTGCTAAGGAGCCTGGACACATGGGAGCGTTATACGGGAATCCGCCCGAAGGTTGGCTGGAATCCGGAATGCAGCTGGAATGCACAGATTCCGGGCATCTATAAGGAGGTGGGAATCGAGACACTCATTATGGACGCCGATTCCTTCTTTCTCTCATTTCCCGAGATAAGAAAGGCCACCGGACTGTGCTATGACGTGCAGGGGCACAGCAATAAAAATCAGCTGTTTCTTATTGAGGAATATATAAAGGATAAGCCGGAGTATTTAAAGTATCTGACAAATCCCTCCATCTGTGACAACGGGATGAAGCTGATCTTCCGTTCCGATTGTATGGCAAATCTGCTGCTCTGGTATCTGATGGGGGCGACGGAGGGCGTGAGAAAAGAGGCGGTCCGCTATGAGGAGATTCAGTCCATGTTCTGCCGCTGGAATGCGCGTGCACAGGAGACAGGCTCCTTTATCATGCCGTATGCCGAGGATGCGGAATACATAGGAAGTTCGGCATACTTCTATGTCAAACAGTTTAATCAGGCCAGGTTCTTTGAGGAAGAAGGCGACAGCTTGAAACGGTTTAAGGAAATCATGGACCTGTCCATAGAAAGCGGATTTGTTCCGGCGACACCTTCGGAGGTGGTGGAATCCGCAGAGCTTCTGGAGAACCTGTCCATTTTGAAAATTGAAAATGGGGCTGCGTGGCACGGGGGAACGGCAAAGGCATGGCTGAATACGGATCAGGCGCTGCAGCTGGATCCGGTCTGCCGCATGATTCTGGAGGGGATCGAGGGGATCGCCGCCTATAAGCAGATCGACTGGCATGAGAATGAAGCGCTGGCTGAGGCCTTCCGGGCGGTTACCGAAGGGTGGGTGTCGGATGCAAGATGGCCGCCTGCTCCGACTTCTCCCGGCAGATTTAATGTGAGAGAGGCGCTGGAGGCATTGTACCGGGCAAATGACCGGGTGGCGGGGGCGATGGAGGAACTGGGAATCGCCGGGCTCCGTTCCCTGTATTCACCCGATATTATGAGTTCCCAGCTTGGTTTGATCGAGGAGAGGCTGATGGAGATGCGGTATTTTGAGGAAGAGTGAGATGGAACGACGACTGGAGATGATTCATTTACAGCTGACCAGGCAGTGTAATTTAAGCTGCTGGTTTTGCGGACAGAGGAAAAACAGCGCGCTGCGTGACGGCAAGGAGAGCATGGCTCTGAAAACTGAAGAGTGGCTTGGGATCGTAAATGAGCTGGACGCGGCCGCCGGAAAGAAGCCATCGGTCATGCTCTGGGGCGGGGAACCGCTCATGAGCCCGTGCTTTGATGAGATCGCCTCCACACTTCATGAACGGGGGTACCGGGTCGGAATCGTTACAAACGGGACTCTGCTGGACCGGCATGCGGAGACTGTCCCGTACTGCCTGGACAAGATTTACGTGTCTGTTGACGGACCGGAGCAGCTCCATGACAGCATCCGCGGCGCGGGAACATTCCGGAAGATCCGGGAGAATCTGCTTGCAGTAAAGAGGGCGGCGCCTTTACTGCCGGTGGTCTGTATGGCCGTTTTGACGGAGGAGCTGAAAGGGCAGCTGATGGAGTTTTTTGCTGAATTGTCGGATTTTCCCGTGGATGAGGTGCTGCTTCAGGATATGATCGTTTTAAACGGCCGGGAGATTGGAGAATATAAAGCCGTGATGGAACGGGAATTTTCCATCGAAGCGGAGGCGGTTGAATCGTGGAGGCAGAGTGGTGAGGGGGATTCGGAGATGGAGAAGGCCGGATTCCGCCTGGAGGAGCCCGGGACGCATGCTTTTAAAGTCCGGTATCTGCCGCATGTTCGTTCCGGAGAAATCGTGAGACCCTGTCTTTCTCCATGGCGTCATCTCCATATTATGTGGAATGGGGAGACATCGTTTTGTACTGATTTTACCGACTTTTCCGTGGGGAATGTGCGGGAACAGCCGCTTGAGGCACTCTTTCGGGGAGAACAAGCTGAAAAATTTCGGAAGCTGGTGGAAAATGGGAGAAATCCGGCGTGCAGACACTGCTCCTGGGGGGACAAGGAGTGTTTTTATGGGCTGTAAAAGAGAAAAAACGCTTTCAACGGTTTGATTTACCGGAAGTGGAATGGAAAAACATCTTTCGCTTTTTCCCTGTGAATGTTATAATACTCATAAACAGCAGGCTGTCTGTGTTTTTTGCAGGCAGCTTGCTTTCGGTATTGAGGCGGAAAACGACAAAACCATGAGAGTTTCTGCTGCACATAGAAGGAGAACGATACAAAGATGAAGAAACTGGCAGTCGGTATTTTGGCCCACGTAGACGCGGGAAAGACGACATTATCGGAGGCGATGCTCTATATGGGCGGAAGCATCCGGAAAATGGGACGGGTGGACCGGGGGGACGCGTTTCTCGATACGTATGAACTGGAGAAGAGGCGGGGGATTACGATTTTCTCGAAACAGGCCATTTTGAAGTGGAAGGATATGGAGATGACGCTTCTCGACACTCCGGGGCACGTGGATTTCTCGGCGGAGATGGAACGGACCCTGCAGGTGCTGGATTACGCCATTCTGGTGATCAGCGGAACGGACGGAGTGCAGGAGCATACGAGGACGCTGTGGCGTCTTCTTGCCAGATACCGGGTTCCCACATTTCTCTTTATCAATAAGATGGACCTGGCGGGGCTGGGGAAAGGGGCTATCCTGAATGACCTAAGAAAAATCTTAAAGGAAAACTTTGTGGACTTCGGAGAGGCCGGAACGGATCATTTTTATGAGCAGATCGCCATGACCAGTGAGGAGATGCTGGATGAATATCTGGAGACCGGCCGTGTGGAGATGGCCGGGATACGGGAGCAGATTATAAACAGACGCCTTTTTCCATGCTTTTTCGGTTCTGCGCTTAAGTTTACGGGCGTGGAGGAATTCATGAAGGGACTTGAGGAGTATACGGAGGCGCCTGAATATCCGCAGGAATTCGGAGCGAAGATTTTCAAGATATCGAGAGATGCCCAGGGAAACCGTATGAGCCATATGAAGATTACGGGCGGCAGCTTATCGACGAGGGAGATCATCGACGAGGAGAAGGTAAACCAGATACGCCTCTATTCCGGGGAGAAATTCGAGACGGTGCGGGAGGCGTCGGCCGGCGCCGTCTGCGCCGTGCTGGGGCTTGCCAAAACGGTTCCGGGACAGGGGCTGGGGATCGAAGCGGCCTCGGCCATGCCGCTCTTAGAGCCGGTGATGACATACCGGATCGGGCTGCCGGAGGGCGTCGATGCGGCGGCTGTACTTCCGAAGTTCCGGGAGCTGGAGGAGGAAGATCCGGAGCTGCATCTGACATGGGAGGAGAGCAAGAAGGAGATCCATGTCCAGATTATGGGCGAGATTCAGATGGAGATTTTAAAAAGTGTAATCGAGGAACGTTTCGGTCTCTGTGTGGAATTCGGAGACCGGAGCATCGTCTACCGGGAGACGATCACGAACACGGTGGAGGGCGTGGGGCATTTCGAACCGCTTCGTCATTACGCGGAGGTCCATCTTCTTTTGGAACCCGGGGAGCCTGGGAGCGGTATGCAGTTTGCTTCCGCCTGCAGCGAGGATATTCTGGGAAGAAACTGGCAGCGGCTGGTTCTGACCCATCTGGCGGAGAAGGAGCACAAGGGTGTGCTGACGGGTTCTTCGGTCACGGATATGAAGATCACGCTGATGTCGGGGCGGGCCCATTTAAAGCATACGGAGGGCGGCGATTTCCGCCAGGCTGTCTACCGGGCAGTCCGTCAGGGACTGATGCAGGCGGAATCCATGCTGCTGGAGCCATTTTACGATTTCCGCCTCGAACTTCCGGACCGTTACGTGGGACGGGCGATGAGCGATGTGGAGCGCATGGCAGGGAAAGTGATGCCTCCGGTCATGGAGGGAGACCGGGTAGTTCTCACCGGAAGCGCCCCGGCGGCCTGTATGGGGGGATATCAGAAAGAGGTAACCGCCTATACGGGCGGCGCGGGACGGCTGTCGTTTACATTTTCCGGCTACGGGCCGTGCCACAATACGGAGGAAGTGGTGGCCGCAATCGGCTATGATCCGGACGGAGACATGGCGAACCCGGCTGGGTCCGTATTCTGTGCCCACGGGGCGGGATTCTTAGTGGAATGGGACCAGGTCCCGGAGTATATGCATCTGGAAAGCTGTCTGGAACCACAGAAAGACATGGGGACGGATGGAATAGCCGGGCTTGCCGGTGCTGCCGCCAGAAAAGGTCAGGCGGCGAACGGCCGGAATGATGAGCCGGAGAGTGACAGGGAATGGATCGGCACGGAGGAAGTGGATGCCATTCTGGAACGCACCTTTTACGCCAACCGGCGGGGAAATTCCTCCGGGGTTAAATCCGGGTGGAAGAACAGGGAGAAATACAGGGAGAACTCTCGCAGCGTTCCTGCGGTGAGGACCTATAAAAAGGAGGCCCCCAGGGAAGAGTATCTTCTGGTTGACGGGTATAACATCATTTTCGCATGGGATGAACTGAAGGAGCTGGCGGAGCAAACCATCGACGGCGCCCGAGGAAAACTACTCGATATTCTCTGCAATTATCAGGGCATGAAGAAATGCCGGCTGATTGCCGTGTTCGACGCCTACCGGGTCCAGGGCCATGTGACCGAGTGCCTGGACTACCACAACATACAGGTGGTCTTTACAAAGGAGGCGGAGACGGCAGACCAGTATATTGAGAAGTTCGCCCACGAAAATGGCAGAAAATACGATGTGACAGTGGCCACTTCGGACCATTTGGAACAGATTATCATACACGGCCAGGGCTGCCGGCTGATATCGGCCAGGGAGCTGAAGGAAGAGATCCGCCGTTTGAGCGAGACGGTTCATCAGGAGTATCAGGAGAGAAAGACAGGGGAAAAGCATAAAAATTATCTGCTGGATTCGGTGTCCGAGGAGATGATGAAACAGATAAAGGAACTTCCGGAAGAATGATGGAAGTTCCTTTATCTGTGAACGGTGACCTGTTTTTTATGGTTCGGCTATATACATGTCCTTAAATTTCTTCGGATCGAAGCTGTGGTTGTAAATGAGATACTCGTAATCCCTTATGGTATCCCGGTATGGAAAGCTGTCGAGACCAGTCTCTTCCCAGGAGTAGTAGGTTCCCGAGGCATCATAGCAGCCAAGCGGATGAATCACGGGCAGTGTTTCTTCCATGGAAAGCAGAAAACGCTGGTACGGCGTCATATCCAGGCCGGCCTGATCCAGCAGCTTGGAAGCGAGATAGATGGCGCTCATCTTCCCTTTCTGTTCCGATCCGGATTCATAGTTTGTCCAGATAAGAAACGGCGTCTCATACCACATTAAGTGGTCTCCGGCGGGAACGTCGGCGCTGGGCATGCCTGCAATCTCATCGAAAAATTCATCCTCCACGCTGGGCTGGTGGTCTCCGAACATCACGATCATGGTGGGCTCGTCACTGGACTCAAAGTATCGGATCAGGTATTCCAGGGCCTCATCGGAACGCTTCATCAGTGATAAATACTGGTCGGTCTTCGGAAACTTGTCCTTTTGGGAGCCGGTCAGCCACACCTCCTGCGGAAAGTTGTCGTAAATGCCCTCATAGCCGCCATGGTTCTGCATGGTCACATTGAACAGAAAAAGGCGTTCGGCAGGATTCTCCTTATTCTCCACCTGTTTGATCAGGTTCTCGTAATTGGACTGGTCGCTCACGTAATTTCTCAGAAAATCCCGTTCCTCATAGCGGGTTTCATCAATGAAATCATCGAATCCCATATTCTTGTAACACGTATCGCGGTTCCAGTTTTCACCCGGATAAGGATGCATGGCGACGGTCCGGTAGCCCTGGTCCTTTAAGGTGCTGACAAGGCTGTACGTTCCGGGCTTTATGTAGAACTGGTAGGCGCTGCAGTTGGAAGGCAGGAAGGCGATGGAATCACCTGTCAGAAATTCGAATTCCGAATTGCACGTCATGGAGCCGAAGACGGGAACACACAGGCTTCCGCTAATCGTGTTCTCTTTCAGGCTGTACAGGAATGGAAAATACGCCTGATTTGTCTGAAAGGAACCTCCTGTGCGTAAGTCGGACAGGCTCTCATTCATGATGCAGATAATGTTGACCGGGGTGGTGATATCTTCACCCAGGGCCATCTCCTCGGCAGAGGCCAGGAGGACATCTTCCGCCTTGTAATCGTTATAGATCCGTTTTATCTGTGATGTGCCGTACCCCGCAGGCTTCTGCTTCACCGCATAGCGGAAGGACACCGCTGTGGAAAGGACGTAACCGTATTCCTTATAGGTCTCGTTGACCTCCCACATGTTGATTCCCAGGCCCCAGGAGGGCATGAGAAATGTAAAAAACCATACGCCGTAGGCGGCGGTGACACCGGCCGCCGTGCCTGCGAAGGCGAGCCTGTATTTGCGGCCGGAGATCCGTCTTGGAAATGCGGCTGCGGCTATATTGATAACGAGGAGAATCACTCCGGCTTCTTTCATGGCCTTCGTTATGGTAAATACGTAGTTCTGGGAAACCGTCATGGCTGTTCCAAAGGCCAGGATGTCCCAGAACATGATGGGGCGGCTCCGGAAAGACACTACGAAGGCCTCGGCCAGGGAGAGGATGAACAGGAGAATGGACACGACGGGTATGGCGATTCTGGTCCGCCCGCTCGCCGCAAAGACCAGGAGATAGAGGACATAAATCCAGCCGATGTTCAGGGCGGCCATATAGGAAGGGATCGTCGCCAGATTGCCGGTTACATACTCAAATAAAAAATAGGAAATACATGGAACCGTCATAAGAAATACGGTAAAAAGTATGTGGGCCGCTTTGCGGGCCAGTGGAAGTATATTTTCTTTTGTCATTGGTAAGCCTCACTGTTCATGGGAATGAGGTTATCGTACCACAAAGATTTTTTGGGTTCAAGAGAGAAAATAAAAATATAAAATGCAGCAGAAACTGAGCTGATCAGGAGATTTTCCAGCCTTCCGTTACCGCTTGCATTTCCATGCATGATGGATTAAAATGGAGTTTAAATGATCCGGATCAGGAGGTAATGATACAGTATGCCGGCAAATACAGGATTGTCAGAAAAAACAGAAATCAGGCTGAAACAGCCAAAACAGTATAAAGTGGTCATGTACAACGATGATTTTACGCCCATGGATGTGGTGGTGGAGATTCTCATTGACGTGTTCCGCAAAAATTATGAGGAAGCGGTAGCCATCATGATGACGGTCCATAAGGGACAGAAAGCCGTGGTGGGCGTTTATTCCTACGATATTGCAAAGACGAAGGCGGCCAGGGCGGTGAAGATTGCCCGGGAGCAGGGATATCCGTTCCGGGTGGAAGTGGAGTCATAGTACGACGCTGTGCAGATTACGGTGAAGGCAGGACGCGGACAAGGGCTGCCGATTATGACTGGAGGAAGAAGAAATTTGAAGATAGCAAAAGAAGTGGAAGAGCTGCTGAACGACGCAGTTTTAAATGCGGGGAGGCGGGGAAATGAGTACGTGACCCCGGAGCATGTGTGGTTTGTGCTTGCAGACCGGCCCGCCTTCCAGGCTGCGTTTAAAAGCTGCGGAGGCGACGTGAAAAAGTTAAAGTCACGGCTGGAGGAGTACCTGGGGCAGATGGACACTGTGGAGAAGGATGAAGGCGGTATCGAGGTCAGCTACGGCTTGAGCCAGACCATAGAGGAGGCGGCAAGGAAGGCGATCTCCTCGGACCGCGATACGATTGAGCTGCCGCATCTGCTGTACAGCATGATGGAGCTGGAGGAGAGCTACGGCGCGTATTTTGTTCAGATGCAGGGCGTGGAATGCGTGGACCTCCTGGTGGAACTGGGCACCGGTGGTTCCGGGAGAAAGATGGGGGCTGGAGCGGGCAGAACAGGCGGAACCGACAGTAATGCAGGAACAGGTGGAACCTCTGATATGGATAATGAAGAAGATGCGGAAGAGGAGCGGGAGAGCGTTCTGCTTCAGTACGCGGTCTGTATCAATGATGAGGTGAAAAACAGCTGCCCTTTAATAGGAAGGGAGGCGGAGCTGGAACGCACCATGCAGGTATTGTGCCGGCGTCAGAAGAACAATCCGCTCCATGTGGGGGAACCCGGTGTGGGAAAGACGGCCATCACGTATGGACTGGCGGCCAGAATCAACGAGGGCCGCGTACCGGAGAAGCTGAAAAATGCCAGAATCTACGGGATTGATTTGGGATCCATGCTGGCGGGCACCCAGTTTCGGGGCGATTTCGAGAAGCGGCTCAAGGCGGTGATGGAAGAACTTAAGGAGGAAGAAAATCCCATTCTTTATATAGATGAGATTCATAATCTGGTAGGGGCCGGCGCGGTAAACGGCGGATCCATGGACGCCTCCAATCTGCTGAAGCCGTATTTAACTGACGGAAAGCTTAAATTTATCGGGGCTACCACCTATGAGGAATATAAGAAGTATTTTTCAAAGGATAAGAGCCTGGTAAGGCGTTTTCAGAATATCGATATCAAGGAACCGACGGTGGAAGAGACGGTGGAGATCTTAAATGGCCTAAAGCCGTACTATGAAAAATTCCACCATGTCCGCTACCAGAAGGGGACCATGGAGCACGCGGCCAGTCTCTCGGAACAGTATATCAATGAGCGGTATCTGCCTGATAAGGCCATTGACTTAATTGACGAGGCGGGGGCCTATCTGGAGCTGCATCCGAAAAACAAGAAGATCCAGGTGGTGGATAAGAAGCTGGTGGAAGAGGTGCTGGCGAAGATCTGCAGGATTCCGAAGCAGACGGTGGAGACGGAGGAACGGCAGAAGCTGGCACGTCTGGAGCGGGAGCTGAAGGGCAGAGTCTTCGGTCAGGAGGCGGCGGTGGATCAGCTGACCAATGCCATCAAGCTGTCGAAGGCAGGCCTGAGCGAGGAGAATAAACCGGTGGGGAGTCTTTTGTTTGTCGGACCGACCGGAGTGGGAAAGACAGAGCTTGCAAAGTCGGTGGCTGAGGTGCTTGGAATCCGCCTTGTGCGGTTTGATATGAGCGAGTACGCGGAAAAACATACGGTGGCAAAGCTGATCGGCTCGCCGGCGGGCTACGTGGGATATGAGGAAGGCGGCCTTCTGACGGAAGCGATCAGGAAGAACCCGCACTGTGTCCTCCTGCTCGATGAGATCGAGAAAGCGCATTCGGACATCTATAACATTCTGCTTCAGATTATGGATTATGCGACGCTGACCGACAACCAGGGCAGGAAGGCGGATTTTCGCAGCGTTATTTTAATCATGACCTCCAACGCGGGGGCGGAAAAGGCTGACCGCGCCTCCATCGGATTCGGGGGACGGCAGTTGAATGAGGAAGGAATCACCGATGAGGTGAAGCGCGTGTTCCGGCCGGAGTTCAGAAACCGCCTCGACCGAATCATTATATTCCGTCCGCTGGATGCGGCCATGGCGGACCGGATTGTGGGAAAAGAATTCGGTAATCTGGCCCGGAAGGCGGCGGAGAAAAACGTGGAGCTGACCCTGTCAAGAGCGTGCCGGAAATACCTGGCGGCGAAAGGCGTGAGCCGCGAATACGGAGCCAGGGAGATTAAGCGGATCATCGGTCAGGAGATTAAGCCGCTCCTGGTGGATGAGATGCTGTTCGGGCGGCTGAAGAAGGGCGGAAGCTGTGAGATTGATTATGATGGGAAAAGAGTGATACTGCTTTAACAAAACAAGCGTGAATTCCCACACCTCTACATGAAGTCAAGCCGCGCATCTATAAGATGTAGTCGCACTCTGTGAAATGATCGAGCGTGGATTTAAACAATTCCTTACTGGAACAGCCATAGACAGACGCATACAGCAGCCGCAGAGATAAATATTGCGGCTGCTGCTGTTTTATTTCTTTTCGCCAGAGATACACAGTCCAAAGAAATCGGTCGTTACCATAGCTCCTTTTAAATCGGAGTTGCGCAGAAGCTCTGTAATTTCGCCCACCGTATAAGCTGCGTTTAAGGAGGAAATAAATCCTGGACGGATTGCCCGGGGTTTTGCGGTCGCCAGCCCCAGGTATCTGGCCAGCAGATTTACGTTCCTTCTGAGATCGGTGATACAGTACCGTCCGCCGGGACGGAGCACCCTGTAAATTTCGTTGAAGACGCGAACCGGGGTTTCCCATTCGTGCAGGGAACCGTTGGAGATGACGCTGTCGAAGCTTTCATCCTCAAATGGCATCTCCATGCAGTTGCCCTGGACATACCGGGCATCGATCCCGTAATTCTCCGCATTTTTGCGGGCGAACTGGAGCATGGCGGGACTGATCTCACATCCGGTGAGGGAATCGGGAGTCAGCTTCTTCGCAATTTCCAGACCGACGTATCCTGGGCCGGGGCCGATTTCCAGCATGTCTCCGCCGCGGAGGCCTGAGGCAATCATGGAGTTCACTCCATTCCAGCCGCGGTCACGCATGGTGCGGGCAAAGGAATCAAACATTTCTACGGTTACTTCATTCTGAATTCCCACATTGGTTTCAATGACTCTCATTTTCATCTTGATCTGCCTCCTCAAACTTACGGATCGATTGTTCTGCCCACTCAAGCTCCGCCTGGAAATGGAGAATATGGTGTTCAAATATAATGCCGGCCGGTATCCTTAGCTGTTCCGGAATGGCAGCCATGGTCTCCTCCCGGTGGTGTCTGATGGTTTCCAGCGCTTTTTTTAAGTGCGCCGCATGGCTGGAAAGGCTGTTTAAAAGTGTGGTGCTGTCCAAATGATCGGAAAAATAGAATGCGGCGTCGCTGTCGAACGTAGGGCGGTACTGCATATTCAGCGTCTCGGCCAGCAGCTCATTGAAACGGCCGGTTCCCGCGTCACTGACCCGGTATACGGTTTTTTCGGGTCTGGCTCCCTGCCGGTCCCTGTGGGCTTCGATCAGGCCGGCGGCCTCCATCTTCTCTAAATGGTAATAGACGGTTGGCAGCTTGATCTGGGTGAAGTCCTCTAACTGTTCTTCCAACAGTTTCTTAATCTGATAGCCGTGCTGCGGACCAAATCGAAGCAGCAGGCCAAGGATGTAAAGCGGGATCATGAGAAGTTCCTCCTCTCTTATACAAAATAGTCAGTACTGAGTAATTACAGTATACTCAGTACTGACTATTTTGTCAAGACTCTTTTTATCACTGAAATGACTCTGTTCTGTACTCAAACCAGTCAAAATCCGCATAGACTCCGCTTCCAGTCAGATCCTGGCAGCAGATTCCGACCATGGCTCCGGTAAACCAGCCTTCTTCGCAAGCCTCGTCGGAGAGAAAGCTGCAGTCCATGGGAGCGCCGATGGGGACGAAATTCTGCTCGTCCGACAGGCTGTAGAAGAAACGAATGGTGTCATGATCCACCGCAGCCTTAAAGAGCAGAGGGGCTTCGGCGGGAACGGGCAGAATGCCGGCCGGATAGGAGTAGCTTCTGTTTTCTGCTCTCAGGAGGGTCAGGCAGGTTCCTGAATCTTCGTCAAAGGTCAGATGCAGATAGAAGTAATTATCCGTATCGTACATACAGATGAGCCCGGCCATCTGCTTAAACACCACGGGATGAAATTCCATCCGGGCCGATGCCTCAAAGGTGAATTCCGTCCATCTTCTGGCGATGAGCGTCTGTGTAAAGCGTGAGGCCAGTCCCTCCCTTCCATACATACGAAGCCATCCCGGACGTGCAGTCAGGGAAATGTGCGTGTGATTCATGGGAACCCTCAGCGACTGCCATACAGGAGCGAGGCTGGGGAGATCGAAATCGTCCCTCGCCGGTATTTTCGGACAGGGAGAGGGGGGAAGCTCCGGCGCGGGTACCTTAGTATCGGGCAGCGTCGTCCCGTTATCCAGCACGAGCCAGTCATCTACAGTCCAGCGCATCTTCTGAACCGCTGTTTCACGCCCCAGGGGATAGCGGCGGCAGCCGGGAAAGCGCCTGCGGTCCGCTTCGTTGCGGTTGGAGAGGGGGCGGCCGCAGAGATGGACCGCATACCACTCGCCGTTCTGCGTTTCCACGAGATCGGCATGGCCCGCTTTCTGAAGGGGATAGTCCTCGTGATGGCGTGTGGTGAGGATGGAAAATGCCTCGTTGTCGCCGGTTCTCTCCATGACGGGAGACTGATACATTTCATACGGTCCCCAGACACTCCGGGAACGCAAAATGGTCTGACCGTGCAGTTCCCCGGTGCCGGTATCCGCGGTAAACAGGTAATACCAGCCGTTTCTTTTAAAGATGTGCGGACCTTCCAGAAAGATTTTATCTCCCTGATAGATATCCTTTACCGGTCCGACCATCCGCTGTTCGGAAGGGGAGTATTCCTGCAAAATGATTCTGCCCGCATATTTCTGTGGAATTCGATGATCCGTTACCATGCTGACCATGTATTTGCGGCCGTCTGTGTCGTGAAACAGAGAGGGATCGAATCCAAAGTCATTTAATGGAACAGGAGCGGACCAGGGGCCCATGATCAGTTTGGAGGTCACCAGATAATTGTGGGTGTCGTACATATTGCAGTAGAAGGAGCGGACAATAGTGAATACGAGATAGAAGGTCCCCTGATCCCAGGTCAGGCACGGGGCCCAGACGCCCTGGGAGGGTCCGACCCCTTTCAGATCCAGAATGGCCGGGTCATTCAGCGTGCCGCCCAGGGTCTCCCAGTGAATGAAATCCCTGGAATGGCTGATCTGTACGCCGGGAAACCATTCGAAGGTGGAGGTGGCAATATAATAGTCCTCCCCCACCCGGACAATGGAGGGATCGGGATGGAATCCCCTTAGAATTGGATTGGTAATTGTGTTTGCATTCATGTGTTTTGCAGTCCTTTCTTCAGAAACTTCCTGTGCTGAGTATCATTATAGTGACTGCAACATGGAAACGTAAGTCCATATTTTAACAATAGAGTTCAAATTTTAAAGAAAAAGCCCGTCTGTGGTTAATACAATTCCTCTGTCAGCTTTCTGTGAAGCTGCCAGACATCATCTCCATAATTGCTGACCAGAGTGACCACAGTCTCAGTTTCTTTCTTATAAGAAGAGATAAAACTGACTCCGGGGTCGCTGCCCTGAAAATAAGGGAAATAAATTCCGTTTTGCTCCCGTAGCCAGATTCCATATCCGTAGCACCGCGCATCGCCGCTGTGATTTTCGGTCATATTTGCAGTCATGTCAGGGGAAATCACTTTGCCGGACATGAGGTGCTCCCAGAAGCGTCTGATATCGCCGACCGTCGTAAATGCGCCGCCCGCTCCCGTGCCTTTTGCGTCAACGCTGAATATGTTGGTACGGTACGTCTGCGTTTCTGCATCATAGATATAGTTTGACGCGCATTTGGCAGGAAGCCGGTCCAGCTCATAGTATCCCGTGGAGGTCATGCCGCAGGGGATAAACAGGCAGTCTCTCAAGTATTCATCAAACGCGGCCCCTGTCACGGATTCCAGGATCATGGCCAGCACGACAAAACCGGTATTGTTGTATTGAAAACGGCTTCCGCGGGGATACATCATGGGTTTATCAAGGAACAGCGGCAGTAAGTCCCTGTTGGAGCGTATCTTATAATTGGGGTAATCTCTCCATAAGTCTTCGTACTCCTCCATGATACTCTCGTCGAAGTAGTCGGGTATGCCGGAGGTATGGGTCAGCAGCTCCTCCACAGTGATATTCCGGTCGATGGCTCTTAAATCAAAGTCGAGCAAATCACCGATGCGGCCGCTGAAATTCAGCCGTCCCTGTTCGATCAGCTGTAATATTCCCGCCGCCACAAACACCTTTCCGGCCGAAGCGGTTGCAAACTTTGTATCCGGTTCATTTGGGACCCGGTTGGCCAGGTCGGCGAATCCATATGCCTTTTCCAATATCGTCTCGCCGTGTCGGACTACCTGGATGCAGCCTCGGAAATCGGCGTTTATGAGTGTTTCTATGTTCATGGAACAAGGTTTCCTTTCTGTAAGCGTATTGGCAGCTGGTGCTCTGTCCGGAAATGGGCTTTAGCCCCAGCTCTGGTATCGTGTATCCTGTCAGCCTTTATTGTATCGTTATTGGGTTACGCTGTCTATCGGATTTGGCCAACGATCTTTAAAAATTGCATGAATACCTTAAAAAACAGAGTTTTTTCGGAATGTATTTCCTGATATAGTTATGACAGAAAGAAAAAACAAGTATTGCACGTGAGCGGCCCAAAGGCGTCCGCTAAGTGCTCATAGCAAGGAGGATACAACATGAAAAAGAGATTACTGGCTTCTGTATTATGTGCAGCCATGGCAGGAACACTTCTGGCCGGCTGTGGTTCCAAGGATTCTTCAGGCGGTGCGTCACAGGCCCCTGCTGCGGGAACGGAGGCAAAGACCGAGGCGGCAAAGACCGAGGCGGCAAAAACGGAGGCGGCAAAGACCGAATCAGATACGACGGCAGCGGGGACAGAGGCTTCCATCGTGACGGAGCCGACAGAGCTGACTTTTATATTTGCTGACGGCGACGAGGGGGCAAAGGCTTCCATGAACGAAATTGTAAACCGCTTTAATGAGGCGTATCCGGATATTACCGTGAAGATCCAGCCAGGCAACGGCGGAGCTTACAGCGAGTTCTTAAAGACAAAGGAAAGTGTCGGGGAATTCCCGGATGTGATGGAAATGAGAGATACTCCGGTCTATGTGCGTGCCGATATGCTGGAACCGCTGCCGGAAGATATCGTTTCTTTATTTAAAACGACAGTTGCATTTGATGGAAAGACGTATACGGCTCCTCTGGGTGGTGAGAATACACAGGGAATTATTTATAATAAGAAGTATTTTGATGAGAACGGGTTCACGGAGCCGAAGACATACGATGAATTTATGGAACTCTGTCAGAAGATCAGGGATAAGGGGGATATGGCACCTCTCGTGATCGGCGGACAGGATATCTGGCATGTAGGATTCTGGTTCTACAAGGCTTACAATGATCAGGTAATGAGCCAGGACACTGATTTTATCAAACATTGCTATGAGGGAACAAAGGATTTTACGGATCCGGTAATCACTGCCACCTTTGAAGAAATGAAGAACATCTTCCAGTATGCGCAGGATGGCTGGGTATCGACCCCGGATGCGCAGATTACAACATTCCTGGTCAGCGATATGGCGGCCATGATGTATTCCGGTACTCATATGTTCTCCCAGATTACAGATGCAGATCCGAACTTTGAGATAGGATGGTTTGCGGTGCCAAGCCCTGATGGAAAGACCCGTCTCGTAGGTGGCGGCGGCGCAGGCGGCCTGGCAATCTCCGCAGAATCCGCAAAGGATGCGAATAAGAAGGCTGCGGCTGAGGAGTTCATCCGTTTCTTCTACGCACCGGATAATTATAAGGTTTACTGTGACAAGTTAAATGCAATTCCGTCTACTGTTGCGACACCTGATCTGGCTGCCGCTCCGGTCATGATGGAAGTCATCGAGGCTACCAATACGGCTGATGATTTAAGCGTTATGTGGAACGGACGAGTAGGTGAAAATGAGCTTCCTCCGGATTTCAGAAATTTCATGTATAAGACAACGATTGAAATAATCCAGGGACAGAGGGATATTCCGTCCGCATGTGAGGAATTAAACAAGACGTGGCAGGTTGCCATGCAGAGCTTTAACCCGTTAAAGAACGCGGAATAGAGTGATGCTCTGCGAAAATGATGCTTTGCGGAACATAACAGGAAACTGATGGAAAAGGGGTTGTTACAGAGCCGGAATGGTTCTCTAACAGCCCCTTAGATAAGAAAAGGAAAGGAGATGGGGGACAGATGGGAAAGAAAAAAGCAAAGTTTGATTTCGTATCGATGGGATTTATCGCACCGGCTTTCCTGTTTTTTACGCTGTTTATTATCGTGCCGACGATTGCCAGCGTCTATTACAGCTTTACTTCATGGGATGGACTGAATCCGGTCGTCAAGTTTGTCGGGCTGGCAAACTACAAAGAGATTTTTACCAGCGCCCGTTTTGGAAATGCACTGAAGAATACGGTGATTCTTACCGCGTTCATATCGATTCTGGAAAACAGCATGGCGTTAATCCTGGCGCTGATCGTGGATAATGTAAGATGGGGAAAGAATTTCTTCCGGAGCGCTTTCTACGTTCCCGTACTGATCAGCGGCATCGTGTCAGGCTTTATCTGGAAGATCATGTACAACTACAATTTCGGTGCGGTTAATACGATATTCCGTTCGCTGGGAATGGGCGAGTATTGCCAGGACTGGCTGGGGAATCCGAAGCTGGCTCTGATCATGGTCGGTGTCGTACTGGTATGGAAAGGTGCCGGTTACTACATGATTATCTACCTGGCCTCACTGCAGAGTGTACCCACCGATGTGGTGGAGGCTGCGGCTATCGACGGCGCGTCACCGCTTCAGCGTTTCAAGGCAATCACACTGCCTCTGATCTCCGGTGCATTTACCATCAATCTGACACTTTCCCTGATCAACGGTCTGAAGGTGTTCGATCAGATCTCCGTCATGACGGACGGCGGTCCCGGATTTACGACAGAGACCATCGTGTACCTGCTGTATAAGGTGGGCTTCAATGAAGGCCGGCAGGGCTTCGGAACGGCGGTCGGCATTGTGCTCCTGTTTATTATTCTGATTCTCAACGCAATCCAGCAGAGCATTCTAAAACGCAGGGAGGTGCAGTTATAATGAAAGAAGTAGGAATTAAAGCCAGCAGACGGAGAGTACGCCCGGGAAACGGTATTCTCTTTGCCGCGACGATTATACTGGCCGTTCTGTTCCTGGCTCCCGTATTCTTTGCGATTATATCCGCATTTAAGAGCAACGGCGAAATCCTGAAGAATCCCATGTCTCTGCCAACTACGCTGTACTTAAAGAACTTTCAGGATTTATTTGCCCAGTCGGATTTTGTGACTGCCATTTTCCACAGTGTGGTTTTAACGCTGGTATCCGAAGTGCTGATTGTCTTTATCGTTCCCATGGCGGCCTATGCGATGGAGCGGCGCAGGACGAGGACAACTATATTTATCTATACATACTTTCTGGCGGGCATGATGATTCCATTTCATCTCTATATGTTCCCGCTGTTTAAAGAGATGAAGATGTTCGGACTGTTCGGCAATCTGGCAGGCCCCATTGCCTGTTATATCTCGGGCTCGGTGGCGTTCGGCTCCCTGCTGTACTGCAGCTTTTTAAAGGGAGTGCCGTTAGAGATCGAGGAGGCGGCCCAGATCGATGGCTGCAATCCGTTCCAGACATTCTGGAAGGTGACATTTCCCCTGCTTGGACCGTGTACTGCTTCCATGGTGGTGTTAAACGGACTCGGTATCTGGAATGACTTTTTAATGCCGTATCTCGTCCTTCCTTCAGACCGGGCGAAAACGATTACGGTTGAGGTATACTCCTTTGTCGGACAGTATACGGCGCGGTGGGATATTGTGTTTGCGGGTACGGTTTGTTCCATCATTCCGGCACTCATTATCTTTGTGCTGCTGCAGAAGTATTTTGTGAAGGGGATTACGGCGGGGGCTGCAAAAGGGTAATGGGCCAGGGGGGACGCCCCAACACTTGCGGAGCGCCCGGGGACGGCAGGAGCAGAAGATTCAGCTGCTTCTTGTTTCCTCGGTGGCAGGAACTAAAGCAGGAAGACAGGAAAAAAGGGCGGATCGCGCAAACTACGGAAGAAATCCTGAAGGATTTTTCCTCCGTGTGCGCTTGAAAGCAGGCTTTGAGGCCTGCTTTCACCACCCTTTTTTCCTGCCTTCCTGCTTAAGTTCCTGCGTACCTCGGAAAAGGAAGCTGCTGAATCTTCTGCTCCTGCCGTCCCCGGGCGCTCCGCAAGCGCTGGGGCTGTGTACTGGCTGCGTGAGGTGAGAAGGGCTGTGTACTGGCTGCGCGAGGTGAGAAGGGCTGTTGTACTGGCTGCGCGAGGTGAGAAGGGCGGAAGATGGGGTGGAAATTGAGGTTAAGTGGGATGTATGGTATAATGGTGGGTAAGAGTTTTGGGGAGTAAGAGGGAGGAAATAGTGTGAAGAAGCGCTGGAAAAGGAATTTGAGCCTGTATCAGAAATTCTGTCTCGTTATTATTACGCTGGGGTTAATTCCCATGCTGTTTCTCTCGACGGTGATCGTAAACCGGATGTTTAAGGAGTATGGTAATTCTTTGAGGAGTAATTACGTTCAGGCGGCGTCCTATGTGAGTGAGTCGCTGGCTGATATGATGGAGAGCTATAATGGGGTGTCGAAGATGCCTTATTATTATAATAATTCCAGCGAGGGGGAGTTTCAGTTTAATTATATGTCGTATGATAATCTGAGACGGATTATCTATGGGATTGGTGAGGATCCGGAGTATATGGAGGCCAACCGGTATAAAAGCATGATGGTATTTCTGGGAAATGTCCAGGCGGTGGACAGTTATATTTCCGGGGCTCATTTTGTGGGAGAGGGAATTCAGGGGGAGAAGCTGGCATTTCACCGGTCGCGGCGGAATATTCCTTCGGAGGAAGAGACGGTGTTTGACGCGAGGATGGGGCTTGATGGACTGGATAGAAACAGTAAGAATCTGATGCTGATTCTGACTCATAAGAACGACTATTTTCGTATGCAGGATTCCTGGGTCTTTACACTGGCCAGGAATTACTTTGATTTAACGGGGACAGTAGGAAATTATAAGTATGTCGGTACGCTGTTTATCGATGTGGATTTAGAGCGGATGGAGGCGGCGTTTAAGAACCTGAATCTAAATGCAAGGGACCAGGTCTATGTGTGTGATCGGGAAAATAATTGCTATTACAGCAGTGATGAGTCACTGATCGGGAAGAATCTGACGTCGGAGGGAGTCCGGTTTGAGGAGACGAAGGAAGAGTTCGTCGTGGATACACCGTATAATGCCAGCGGGCTGAAGGTGATTATTACGATGAAGACGGCGACTGCCTATGAGAAGATCAGACGTATGCAGACGATGATGTATGTGTTCATCGGGGCCTCTCTGGCGGCGCTGCTGGGTGGTTCGGTGTGGTTTTCCAGGCGTCTGACAAAGCCGATTCGGAATATGATGGAACAGATGTCGGAGATTGAGACCGGTAACTTTCAGGTTCGCCTCCCTGTAACCTCGGGGGATGAGATTGGGGTGCTGTCGAAGCGCTTCAATCAGATGTCGAAGGAGCTGGAGAGTTATATCAATCAGTCCTATGTGGCGCATATGAAGCAGGCGGAGGCGGAGATGACGGCGCTGAAATCCCAGATTTATCCGCATTTCCTCTATAATACGCTGGAAATTATCCGGATGACGGCGCTGGACAAGGATGATACGGTCGTATCTGAGATGATCGAGGCGCTGTCCAGCCAGATCCACTATATGATTGGCCCCATGCAGGACATGGTGCCGCTGGAAAAAGAGGTGGAGATCACAAGGCAGTATGTCTGTCTGTTAAACTGCCGGATCAAGGGAAAGGTCCATTTTACCGCGGATTTAAACGGACTCAGTGAGGTTCACGTCCCCAAGCTGATTCTGCAGCCGATCGTGGAGAATGCCTATGTCCATGGAATCAAACCGAAGGACGGGTCAGGACATGTGATGATCGAGGCGGAGCATGTGGAGAACCGCATGGAAATCTCGGTCATGGACAATGGCACCGGAATGAGCAGCGGGGAACTGGAACAGCTGAAGCTGCTTCTGGATGGAAATGAGCCGGGGATTAAAAATGAACATAACTGGCAGAGCATCGGCCTGAAAAATGTACATGACCGCGTGCGGTATTTATACGGAGAGGCGTACGGAATTGAAATCACCAGCACGCCCGGGGTCGGAACCATGGTTCGGATTATCATGCCGTGGAAAGAAGGGGGAGAATAGGAATGATAAAAATGATTCTGGCGGACGATGAGCCCGTGATCATAAGAGGATTACAGAAGCTTGTGGATTTTAACCGTCTGGGCATCGAGATCGTGGGGGAATACGAAGACGGGAAAGCCGCGTTCGATGGGATTCTCACAGAGAAACCGGATATTGCGCTTCTCGATATCTATATGCCGAAGAAGACGGGAATCGAGATTTTAAAAGAGCTGAAGGCGCTGGGGATTGAGACGAAGGTGATCTTCGTCAGCGGATTCCAGGATTTCCAGTATGCCAAGGATGCTCTGACGTATGGTGCCGTGAACTATCTGCTGAAGCCCGTTATCCGCGAAGAACTGGTGGAGACGCTGGAGAAATGCATCACCATGCTGAAGAATGATGCGGATGGCGAAGGCGGCGTCACGGAGCACCCGGATTACCCGGAGGAAGAGGGGACAGCGGCGGCGTACGATAAACTGGTGGAAATGGAAGAGTGCAGATATTTACCGATCCTGACGGAAATTCTCTACAGCAGACAGACGGGGAAACAGGAGCGAAGGCTGGTCCAGTTTTCTGTATTGAGCTTTCTGGAGCAATATCTGGAAAAGCGGCATCTGGGGATTGTTTTCTTAAAAAATGGCCACATTGTCATGGTGCTCAAGAATCCCGAGAAGGAGGAAACGGGAAGAACACTCGGTTCCATGCTGGAGGAAGCAGAGGTGCAGCTTCACATTCCGCGCTGCCGGCTTGGTTTTATTGTGGGTAATCCGGTAGACTCCATGGGAGAGATACCGAAGGCGTATGAAGCGTGTCTGTCCATGACGGGATATTTCTATTTCAGCAGCCAGATCAAAATTCCGGTTCTGCATGTCGGGGAGCCGGTCTTTAAGAAGCCCGCCACACTCGAGGAGATCCGGGAAGTGAGAAATCAGCTGATCGAAGGGATGGTGGCTCAGGATGAAAAGGCGTTTACGGATGCGGCCGCCCGTTTTCAGCGTCTGGTGTGCCTGATTTCGGAGGGAAGAAGGGACGACGCCTGCTTCCACTACGGAAGCACGATCCGTGTGATAGAAGAGCGGTTTGAAACCATGGGCATCGACGGAATGCCCGTGGAGTTTAAGGATATTCTGGAGCAGGCGAGGCAGAGCGAGTCCTATGAATGCCTTACGGGATTGTTTGAAGGATACTTTAAGGAGTATAAGGACCGGATAAAAAAGGCGGTCGTGAGCAGTGAGAAAAAGGATATTATCCATGCCAGAGAGTATATTGAGAGGCATTACAGCGAGAACCTGACACTGGAGGTGCTGGCCGGGGAAATCCATATGAATCCCTACTATTTCAGCAGCTTTTTTAAGAAGAATTCCGGAGAGAATTTTAAGGATTACTTAAACAAGGTGCGGATGAAACATGCGGTTGATTTACTGGTCTCTACTGATAAGAAGACGGCAGAGATTGCAGATTTTGTGGGATTCCGGGATGGAAGAGGGTTTTCGGAATTATTTTCGAGAATTTATGGAGAGACTCCATCCAGTTACAGAAAGAGAGTAAAAGGGAGTTAAGATACCAACAGGGAAGCGTTAATGATCCGATCAGGAAGAAACTGCCCATAACATAACCGTTATGAGCAGTTTTCTCTCGTTACATCTCTATGGAGCAATTCACTACACTTACAGATCCCTCCGTTTAAAGAACTGTATACCGGCACACAGAACAACAACAGGAACAGGAAGCAGTGCCAGGAAATTACAAAATGGAATACCATTCATAACCGTCTGGGCGTTAAGAAGCGGAAACATCCGGTCTACCCACAATACATTGGAATTGGATATCATAACCGCGACGAACAAAGTGGAGACTGCAATCGAAATGCCGCTTTCTTTGATCTGCATCGTGATAATAAAGAAGAGACTTGCCAGACAGAGGTCGTATACGATGCCAGCAAAGGTATAGGGCACAACGGCCGTCATCCCGGTTAAGGAAAATACAAGGCCCGTTCCATGAAACAGCAGGAAACCGGCATTTGCCGCAAGGGAATTGACGGACAGTAGGACAATACAGGCCATGAAAAATGAGAGATACTTACTGACCCATACGCAGCTCCGGCTTTTCCCGGAAGTGACGGTATGAATGATCGTCCTGCCGCTGAAATCAGTGCCGACAGAAAGTCCGGAAAACAGTGCACAGCTTATCAGACCAATGATTTCAATCAGTAAGGTCATCGTATCGATTTGATTGCCGCCGTGAAGAAAACTATTTACAAATTCGATCCCGGCTGTGAAGACCAGGCATATTGCCATTACTTTCGTATGCGTTATTTTGTAAAGTTCCGCTTGTAAAAGATTAACCAATGAATCCACCTCCTACCATATCGGTAAAATACGTTTCAATATCCTTCGTTTTCGCGTCTAATTCTTCGGCTGTAATTTGTTCGATCAAAGTTCCCGCATGAAGAAAGCCGTAACAGGTTGCCAGTTTATGCAGTTCGCCTAAGATATGGCTGGAGATGATGATTGTTACCTTCTTTTCTGTGTTCAGTTTAACGAGAAGCTCTCTCAATGCAGCAATGCCTGTGGGATCCAATCCGTTGACCGGTTCATCGAGAATCAAAAGCTGCGGCTGTCCCAGGAGTGCTAATGCCAGAGCAAGGCGCTGTTTCATACCTAAAGAGTAATTTCTCACTTTTTTCTGATTATTTAGCAGATTGACCAGGGTGAGGGCTTCGGCCGTGCTTTGTCGATCTCTGATTCCTTTCTGCATCCGCCGGACCTCCAGATTTTGTTCCGCTGTCATGTCGCCATAAACTGCGGGCATTTCAATCATATATCCGATGTCTGCCTGTATCCGGTTTCTTTCTTCCGGAGTGTTTGCCCCAAGTAATTGAATTGTACCGCTTGTCGGGGGGATCAGTCCTGCAAGGAGTTTGATCAGTGTAGTTTTACCAGCCCCATTTTCACCAATCAATCCGAATATGTCGCCTTTATGTACGGTTAGATTTACTTCCTTTAAGGCCGCTCCATCTTTATAATTTTTTGTCAAGTTCCTGGTTTGACAGATTACGTGAAGTGATTCTGTTTGCTTTTCTTCATGCATAATTAATTCTCCTTTATGATAGAATTCGTTGTTAATGTATGTTTGACAGATTTATGAATGAATATCATTCAATTACGGAGCCAAGTAATGCCCCTGCGGTTAGGCAGGGGATGAGTCAAAGTCTTAAAGCAAAAATGAGAAAGGAGTGGATTCGTTTTGCCTTCTCCTCGGGGCTGTAATCGGCATTTAAAAGAATGCCAAGCTGTCCATAGACACAGAATGCAGCAGCGGTGGGCACATCATCCAGGGTGATCTCACCATTACTCTGCGCGCGTTCAAGGAGTTTTGTAACAGTGGGGAGCAGCTTTTCACAAACTTTCATAGAAAGCTGATCGTGAAATTTTTTATTATCGGCTTTATGGAATACTTTGTAAAAATCAGTATCGTCGGTCTCTGCATCGACCGGCATATTCTCAAGGATCTGTCTGAGGGATACTTCCTTTTCGGCCGGTAACGAAAGTCGGTCGGCCAAGATCTGAGCATATTGATCTACTGTGCTGTCAAAGAGAGCCTCTTTTGAAGGAAAGTAACGGTAGCATAATCCCTGTGCCACTCCGATTGCCTTCGCAATATCTCCAATCGATGTTTTTTCATAGCCTTTTTCATAGAATAAATGCATGGCAGTCTCTATGATTTCCTGTCGGCGTTCTTCGGGATCCTTTGTAATCCGCATGCGTTCACCTCCTGCTCTGATAACTGTTTTATTGTATGACTGTTGTATAAGCTGTTTCGCCTGTTAAATAATAGTATAGAGGTAAACGGTAGAAAAGTCAATGAATAATATTCATTCATAGAAGTCGTGTCCTTAGTTGTAGTGTTATTTGAGCTTTTCAGACAGGTGTAAGAAATGTACGGGCCTTTTCGGCGCCTGCGACGGCATGGCATAACGACGGATTCTCAAACTGCTCCTGGCGTCCGATATCGTGCAGCAGGCAGGCGGCTATAAGAAGGTCGTAGTCAACATGACGTTCCTGTTCTGCAATATCCAGTGCAACATAGAGGACTCTGTAAATATGCTCTTTGTCATGGGCGCTGTCCTGCATGCATTCGAGCATATATTCTTCTATAAGCTGAAAATCTGTTATATCCATGTCTGTATCCCCTTTTATTTATATATTTTCTATGTAACAGATTGTACCATACTTTGAGGGAGACTACTATCATGGATTTTGGCTGTGATGAGTATTAATTTTTTGAATATGATTGAGAAAAATAAAAAAGGGTACTTGAAAAAAACAAGTACCCAGTGTATAATTTACTTAGAAGTAATCAAAAGACAATTTCTGGTCTGATGATTGCGCTTCGGATTCTGTAGTAATTTATAGTTACCAGCTATCCTCTAGTGCGAGTAGAGGATAGCTATTTTCTTTTCTGATGATTTTCTATGTAAGTCAGTGCGGTAAAGATCACCAGCACTAATGTCAACACTTCAAGTGTATTCATATTACATGTCCTCCTGCGGTTATTTCCGAAGGAAACCATCAGACTATCCTCTGACTTCTATAATCAATTATACAAAAACATTATAACATTAAACGGGAGTAAATACAACATAAAAACAGAGTGAAATATTCGATGATCCCCCATCCTCCACATCCCCACCCCTACCCATTCCTCTGCCCCGCGTTCCTGTATGCGGCCGGCGTCAGTCCTGTCTCTTTTTTGAATATGGAATAAAAGTAGTTCGGATTGGAGAATCCGGTTGCCTCGGCGATGGTGGTGATGGTCATATCGCTGTTCATCAGAAGCTCCTGAGCCTTAACGATGCGGATCTGGCGTATGTAGTCATTGATATAAAAGCCGGTGATGGACTTAAAGATTCTGGAAAAATAATTGGTGGAATAGCCTAAGTACTCGGCCACCATTCCGGCGCTTAAGTTGTAATCATTATAGTGCTCTTCAATGTACTTTCTGCTTTCCTCAATCCGTTCAAAATGCTTGTTGTCCTTTAACTGTTCGGCTGCGGCCTTCCGTTCCTGGTACCATTCAAAGATGGTCAGGAGGACGTCGGCCCCTTCCGTCAGAGTGGCAGGAGTGTGGAGCGTCTCGGCAGATAAATAGGAGTCCTTGTCGGGAGCGTTTAATTTCTGCATCTGGAACAGGAGATCTAAGTACAGCCGGTTAAACAGCAGGGAGGCGGGCTGATATGAATACTGCTTTAAAATAGAAAGAAACTCCTGAACATTTTCCGTGAATTCCTTTTGCTTTCCGTGCAGCATGCAGGCGAGAATCTCATCGGCCAGCTTATCGGGATACGTCATGTATTCCGGCATCAGTTCCATCACGCGCCCCGGATAGATAACCTGATTGGTACCCAGCACGAAACGGTAGTTCTTAAGCTCCAATACGCGCCGGTACACCCGGTTCAAATCCTCAATTCCACTGGTTACACCGTCGAGACTGATGGTTAAAACCAGATGGTTATCTGTAAGAAGTTCGTCCTTAGCCGCCTCCAGAAGCCGTACCAGTTCATCGAAGGTGATGGGAATGTCCTCTATGGTATTAATCAGACAGATGACCTGGTCAGAGGCGACGGGAACGCATTCCGTGTAGAAGAGGGGACTTAAGGTTTCGTGAAGATGCTGGCTGATCCTGGTCTGCACAATGGGGGCGAGGAGATCGCTGCTGTCACTGTTCTCTATGAAAAAGCAGGCTAAAAACATCCCTTCAAAGGGGATCTCCCATCCATTCTTTTCCAGAAGCTCCTTCGTTTGGGCGATATCGCGGTTTCCCAGAACCAGACCACGGATCAGGTCTGATTTCATGCGGGGCTGATAGAAGGCATTTTCCGCCTCCAGTTCCCTGATTTCATCGATGGCATTTTCATAGACGTGGCGGATCAGGGAAAATTCATCCATGTCCGAGCCGCCGGCGTACTTGGAATCCCGGAACTCTTCGGTAATCGCCTCCAAAGGCCGGTAGAGCCGTTTCGTAATGATATACTGCAGCAGAATGGCGGTCAGGAAAATCGCGGCTGCCACGGCCAGAGATAAGTTTCTCTGAAACTTCATGGGACCGACAATTTCACTGTACGGGACACCGCTTAAAAAGGTGAAATTCTGGGCGGGATCTTTATAAAAGGCGCATAAATAATCGTCTCCGTGAAAGTTTCTTAAGCTGCTGGCGGATTCGCCCTCTGTCAGACCGGGCCAGGCGAGAAACGCCTCGCAGGCTTCAGGGTCTGAGGTAAAATCTTCCGTCAAGTCGGAGAGCAGAACCATACCATTATCCCCCAGAACCATACCTGCCTGGGAGCCGGTTCCCAGCACGTGCTCGGAGAGCTTCTTCATATCCAGATTGATGAAGATGCCTCCACTCAGCTCATCAAAATTATCCGCATAGACCGGATAGGCGAAGGTAAGGGCCTCTTCTGACGTTCCTGTCAGAGGGGATGGGAAGACGGAAGCCTTTTTTACCTCTTTTAAATACTCCCAGCAGTAATCAAGGTTGAAACGGTAGGAACCGCAGGTTATGGCGTCGTCTGCCATGGCATTGTAAATATAAAGGGAGCTTACGTATGGATTGATGTTGTAGAATTTCTTTACAATCAGATACGTAGCGTAGTTCTCAGCCGGATCGAATTCCTTCAGTGAACCGAAACCGACAACTCTGGAATCCAGAATGACCGTATTGTAGAGCTGTGAGATCTCGCTGACCAGATCGTTCATGGTGCGGGCGCTCTTTTCCAGATTCTTTTCCTGGCCGTCGTACAGATTTTTAGAGAGAGAATCCGCGTATCTCTGATAAAAAAATACCGTCAGGATGAAAATTGTGACGGAGATGACCAGCAGGCATGTGCTGAGCATCTTTCTGAAATAATTCTGGCCACCAAACAATTTCTTTATCATATCTCTTTTTACCCCAATCGTAAGTGTTCTCTGAGCATACCATTTCCCATGAGTGTTTTTTGCAGAAAAGTGAGTCCTGCTAAAGAAAAGACTCCGGCCGACAGCGTGCTCCGCTTTATCGGACTCTTTATTCAGTATAGCGAAAAGCGGCCCTGGAATCAATCATCAGGAGGGCTGATCTTTGGAAATGAGAGTAAAGTGTTAGATTTTAAAGTCTGAAAACCCCGTTTTTTGAAGCCATTACGGAGTATCCGCAGTTTACGGAGGCATGCCTGGGAGCGTATAGTGAAATCATGCAGGGAGCAGGAAAGGAGTAGAAAAGTGATATGAAAGGAAAGGGATTTTTTAAGGAACTTTATAAGAACAGGGCTCTGTACAGCATGTTTCTTCCGGCCGCCGCGGTTTTAATTCTGTTTAATTATCTGCCCATGTTTGGTATGGTAACGGCGTTTAAGGATTTTAACTTTGCGGACGGAATATTCGGAAGCCCCTGGATTTCACCGCTGACGAAAAACTTTGAATATCTGTTTTCGTCGGGATCGGCGACAAGGGCCACATGGAATACGATCTTGCTAAATCTGTTATTTATCGTATTCGGACTGGTATTCGAACTGGGATTTGCATTGATGTTTAATGAACTGAGGATGAAGAAATTTAAATCTGCCGTGCAGTTTGGTATCTTTCTCCCCTATTTCATTTCCTGGATTGTGGTAGGACTGTTTTCCTATAACTTATTTAACTATGAACACGGAAGTCTGAATACACTGCTCAAGTTGTTTGGAATGGAGGCCATTAACTGGTACGAGAATCCGAAGATGTGGGTCGTGATCCTGGTGGTGTTCCGTGTCTGGAAGATGACAGGGTACGGCATGATCATGTACATAGCGGCATTGGGCGGTATTGATACGACATACTATGAGGCGGCGAAGATTGACGGTGCATCGAGATGGCACCAGATTAAGAGCATCAGCCTGCCGCTGCTGGCGCCGACAGCTATTACGCTTCTTCTGCTGAACTGCGGCAAAATCATGAACGCGGATTTCGGAATGTTCTACTCCATGATTGGAAATAACGCGCAGCTCTATTCCACCACGGATGTGCTGGATACGTTCATTTACCGTAACTTAAGGCTCAACGGAGACGTGGGGATGTCGTCGGCCGCGGGGCTTTACCAGTCGGTGTTGTCCACGGCGATCCTGCTTTTTATGAACCGTCTGGCAAGAAAGCACAATCCTGACGGAGCACTGTTTTAAGGGAGGAGAAAATGATGAAACAAGGAAAAAAACTGTCATGGAAAAATTTCCCCATCAGCATTCTGCTGGCAGTCAGCGCACTCATCTGTATCGTGCCGTTCTGGCTGGTTCTGGTCAGCTCACTGACGCCGGAAGCCGATATTATATCATATGGATACTCGCTGTTTCCAAGGCGGATCGATTTTACGGCGTATAAGATCCTTCTGGCGGACGCGGGAAGAATCTTAAATGGATATAAGATTTCAATTTTTGTAACTGTGGTGGGAACGATTTTGAGTGTCGCGGTGATTACGCTGGCGGCATACCCCATTTCCCAGGACCGCGTGAAGTATCACAGGGCTCTTAATTTCTTCGTATTGTTTACCATGCTGTTCAACGGAGGAATGGTGCCGTGGTTTATCGTATGCCGGAATATGCTTCATCTGAAGGATTCCGTATGGGCCCTGATTCTGCCGTATCTGGCTAACGCCTGGTATATTTTCCTGACGAGAAATTATTACCGGAGCATTCCTGCGGAACTGGTGGAGTCTGCGAAAATCGACGGAGCGTCGGAATACCGGATCTTTTTCCAGATTATTCTGCCTCTGGCGAAACCGGTTATCGCCACCATCAGCCTGTTCATCAGCTTAAACTACTGGAATGACTGGTGGCTGGGGATCATGCTGATCGACAACACGGATTTGCAGCCGCTGCAGCTGCTCCTGCGAACGATTACCTCCAATATCCAGTTCTTAAGCTCCTCCTCCAATGTCAACGCGATCACACAGGCGGCGGGGAGCATACCATCGGAGGGAATCAAGATGGCGACCTGTATCGCCACCATCGGTCCAATTATTCTGGTCTATCCGTTTGTACAGAAATATTTCGTAAAAGGCATTATGGTAGGGGCTGTAAAAGGATGAGAATACCTGAAGGATTACAGTTCACAGTCCGGTCGGAGACATCACCGCAAAATAATACAGATGTTTTTGCAATGCGCAACAAAAAAATATATAATAATCAAAAGGAGAGAGGTTACAATGAAAAAAAGAACAGGTACAAAGGCATTATCGATTGCACTGGCCGCTGCGCTGTGCATGACAGGACTTGCAGGGTGCGGGTCCAAAACGCAGGAGACACAGGGAAGTACTGCGGCAAAGACAGAGGCGGGAGAGACTCCCGCGGAGTTAAAACCAGTGACGCTGAAGCTATGGTCCTGCAGCGATAAGTATCAGGCGCAGGAAGAGGTACTGGACAAATTTTGCGAAACGTATAGAGATAAACTGAATATTGATAAGATAGAGTTCAATTACGTGCCGTTCGGCGATTACGAGGATAAGATGACCTCCCTTGTCGCAGGCGGAGATGATTTTGATGGAATGTATGTTTCTGACTGGATGCTTTATAATAAGATGTCCAACAAGGGCGGCCTGATGCCGTTAAATGATTTCATGCAGCAGTATGCGCCGTCACTCTATGCGACGTATCAGGAAAATGGCTCTATGACCGCATGCAGCATCGATGGCCAGCTGGTGGCCATGCCATGGACGAAAAAGAAGAGCTCCAAAGCGATTCTTCTTTACCGGAAGGATCTGGCGGATCAGTACGGAGTCGATACCTCCAGGCTTGAGACGATCGAGGATCTGGATGCCATGCTGACGGAGGCCAAGGCAAAGGTTCCGGATATTACGATATTCGAATCGGGTTTCCCGAGAGGCAATACATACAGCGATGTGCTGGCTATACTTCATGCAAAATATGAAATGGATAACATGAATTATCACACCCTGACCTTTGATTTTAACGGAGAAAAGCCGGTACTTAAGGCTGTGGAAGAGACTCCGATGTTTAAAGAGGCAGTCACCTGGATGAACAAGTGGTATAACGAGGGCATCGTATCGAAAAATGAGCTTTCCGAGACCGATACTAAGATGTTTGAGAACGGCAAGACATTTGCAAAGGTGGGACTTCACGAGAATGCCATGCAGGGCGTTGTATTCAACATTCCAAATGCAGAACTGGGATATGCAGAAATTTATCCGGATGGAAAGTACCGCTATGATTCCCCGTTAAACAACGCATTTGCAGTCAACAAGAATGCGGCCAACCCGGAACGGCTTCTGATGCTCCTGGAACTGTTAAACACGGATGAGGATGCATATGATTTATTTATGTATGGAATTGAGGGGGAAACGTACGTAAAGGGCGAAGACGGCTCCATCCAGTATCCGGAAGGCCAGGATGCAGCAAATTCCACATTCCTGGGCTGGTTCTGCTGGCCGTTTGTCAGAGGCCAGTTTGATAAGCCATCGGGAATGATCACGCCAAAGGCGCTGGAGATGGAAAATGAATGGCTTGAAAAGGACAGCCTTGTCGTATCTCCACTGACAGGCTTTAACCCTGACACCAGCAGCATCAAGACAGAGCTGGCGCAGAGAGACCAGTTATACGACGAGCAGGGCAAGCTGCTCCTGGCAGGCATTGTGGAAAATAATGATGTGGACGCGGCCGTCAATAAGTATATAGAGAATCAGAAGGCGGCAGGACTCGATAAGATTATGGAATTCATGCAGGCGGAAGCCGATAAAATGACCGGGAAGTAAGCAGGGAGGGCAGATGATATGACCGGAAAGTAAGCCTGAAGGGCAGATGATATGACCGGGAAGTAAGCCTGAAGGGCAGATGATATGACTGGCAAACAAGCCGGAAAAGCAAATAAAAGGCGGGAGCGAAAAGTGGACAATCAATCATGGTCCGGTTTAACGCTCCCGCTATTTTACTACAATGAAGATGCAAAGGATTCGTCTATGAAATCGTATCCCAGTCCATACCACATATGTGGACCTTCGAAGGTGCGGTGGCGCACATGGCCGGCTTTGCCGAACAGGGAGTAGATTCTCTGGATTTTGTGGAACTGGCTGATGGGATCATCAATGCCTTTTGGCCCATTCAGCACATCCTGGAGTCCATTTTCAAAGAACGCGGGCCGGGGAGCGATGAGAGCGGCGATGTCACACAGATCGAAATCACGCCACAGTCCGGGAACGAAATTGCAGGGGCATAAATGGGTTTCCAGGATACTTTCTTTTGTACTGTGTAAGTACCCGCTGATCACTGCAAGGCGGATTCGGTCGTCCATGGCGGCAAGCCACATGGTATAGAGACCGCCCCCGGAAAAGCCGCAGCAGCCGAGTCTCTCTGAATCAATCGTGGGAAGTGTTTCTGTATAATCGACGAGCCGCATCAGATCCCACAGGGCGAGACCGGCAAAGGTAAGTCCCAGGGCTTCCGCGGTCATAGTCAGATTTTTACAGGAAGAGCCAAGAGGATTCGGTAAGACATCGCCGAGGAAGGTACGATCCTCCATGGATACCGGCTCTAAGCGTTCTCCATATCCCGGGGGATCGGGGCAGAATACGGTATAGCCCATTTTGACCAGCTGAAGGCCGTAACTCTCCTTGGGATCGGCCGCCAGCTTTTCCCTGACTCCGGGAGCGGTGAGAATGCCGGCCACACTTTCCTTGCTGGCGCCGTGGGCTGGAATAGCGATCATGGCCTTATGGGGCCGGGAATCCGAAAGTCCGTCTGGAACCAGCATGTAAAAAGGCATGAAAACATCCGGCAGTGTCTGTATTTTCAGTTTATACCGGGTATATCCATCCTCCTGAAAGGTACTTATAAGCTCTGCTTCCCTGCTGTACGGAGCAGAATCGGCAATAAACTGCTCCAGACGTGAAAGGCCGAGTAATTCCCGGAGACGGTCTCTGGATTTGTCCTTCCAGATTAGAAAGGAAGCGGCATCCGTTGCGGTGCAGGCGTATTTGGGAGGGGCGGATTCATAGATCTGCCGAAAAAATTGTTTATAAGAGTAAGCCATAATGATACCCCGCTTTCATAATAATGGTATTTGTGCTGCTATTTTCATTATAAAAGAAGATTCGGGAGCCTGAAAGTATAAAAACAGGGGATTGCTGCTGGGATTAGTTTTTGTAACAGAAAGAAAAAGGAAGACTCCTGAAAAATGTGCATGGAAACCTGAAAAAAGCGGCACTCAAATTTTCAGGATATGGCTTATACTGACAGTAAAAAGAGAGAAGACAGTCAAAGGAGAGATGATATGGAAACATTTTATTCAGTAAAAGATTTTGGCGCGGCGGGGGACGGAAAGAGTCTGGACACGGAAGCGATTCAGGCGGCAATCGATCGGTGCAGCCAGGAGGGCGGCGGGTACGTTCTGCTGGAAAAGGGCGAATTCATCTCCGGAACATTGTATATGAAGTCGGGCGTCTATTTGATCGTGACGGCGTCGGCAAAGCTGACAGCAAGCGGCTCTATTGCCGCGTACGGGACGGACACTCATTACAACCGCTATGTCAACGAGCATGACATGGACCGCTGTTTCATCTACGCGGAGGAGGCGGAGAATTTCGGAATCATGGGGGAGGGGATCATCGACGGAAATGCGGAAAGCTTTCCGAATGAAGGAAGCATTTACCGGCCCATGATGATTCGTTTTCTGAGATGCCGCGATGTGAAGCTGAAGGGGATAAAACTCTATCAGTCCGCCGCATGGACAACCGCATTTCTGGATAGTGAAAACATCTGGGTGGAAGATTTGGAAATCTGCAACGATAAGAGATACAATGGAGACGGCCTCGATTTCGACGGATGCAGAAATGTCTTTGTGGCACGGTGCAGGATATCCGGTACGGATGACAATCTCTGCCTTCAGGCGGGCAGCAGGGAGTACCCCGTGGAAAATGTCCACATATCGGACTGTCATTTTACCTCCATCTGTGCGGGAATCCGGATCGGTCTCAAATCCATCGGGGATATCCGAAATGTGACGGTCTCCGGCTGTACCTTCCAGAATGTATGGCGGGAGGGAATTAAGATCGAGTGCACCGAGGGCGGAAATATCTCGGATATCTGCATTCAGGGAAACACCATGCACAATGTGAGCAGGCCCGTCTTCATTCTGTTGAACAACCGCATGGAGGAGATCGGTTCCTCTGTGGAACTGAAGGAAATGCCGGAAATCGGAACGCTTAAGAGGGTAACCATTTCCGGGTTGATTATAAGGGATGATGAAGAAATGGAAAAGATTCATTACCGTTTCCAGGACGATGTTATGGGGAAACCGGAATTCGGAGGAATCCGGGTAGATGCGAATAAAGATCATCCGATTGAGAATCTGGTGTTCCAGAACATCGACTATACGGCGATCGGAGGAGTCCGGCTGGACGAGATTCCGGAGGGATATCCGGAAGTACCGGATTATAAGGCGGGAGATACGGCAAAGTATAACAAGACAGGTGATAAGTCCAATATCAGGCTGGATACGGGCAAAACGGAGGCCGCAGTGAGTGAAAACTATTATCCGGACTGGAGCCGGACCACCCATCTGGATATCCGGAATGTGAAAAATCTCATTCTGGCGCAGGTCATTCTTTCAACGGTGCATGAGGATGAACGGCCGAAGTATCTGGTGGAAGGATGCAGATGTCTGAGGGAAGAGATTTATGATTTGGATTAAATCTGTTTCATGCGCAGTGCAGAGAATTTTCCGGGGCCGCTTGTAAACAATCAGTTCTGGATTTGAATACAAAAATAGCCAGCCAGCTGATAATCGGTCGACTGGCTGGCTATATATCAAATGAAAGAAAAGTCTTTTATCCATACTTTTTAAGTATCGTCTATTCTATCGACCCATTTGGACGAAAACTCTCGCAGCTCGACGAAACACTATTATTCCATAGCGTCCTTCCGCATATAAAAGGTTCCTCATCCGCTTCCGCTGGGACAAGCAGCAATCACTTCTGCACTGGTAAACTTACCAGCTTTCCCGGTCACCCAGGCTTTTACCACATCATAGACCGTACTTCGATTACGGTCGGACACCAGACCTACTCTGGCTTTAAAATCGGTGTAGCATGCAAGAACCACCTACATCAATTTGTTCCAGCACATCGTAATAAGCATCCTTGGTTTCCTCAATCTTTTTTTCAACACTGATACACTTATAAGCAGATAAAAAACAACTGGGAAATTACATTTGTGCAAGGGCAGAAATGCCATCCACGTTTTTCGCTAACCGAACAGCTCGGACAATAAAACCGGCAGAATGCATCCCTTTCCGGGAGCAAGCCGGTGGCATGGTCTAAAGTTGAGCGATTTCCAGATTCATCAGCGCCTGCTGCCGGAACGCCGCGTATATCTCTGCGAGATTCTGAAGTGGTATTTTTACGGCGGCATCGGTCCACAGGGTCATTTTGATATCCATTCCTTTGGCCTTCTTTTTCGTTGTCCAGATACCGATCACCTCCCCGCGGTAGACAACCGCTCCCGGGTTGGTCACAAGCTTCCAGATCTGTTTCTGAAGTGTTTTATCGGGTTGAAGGATCGCACGGTCACGCTGGTCCAGGTAAGGATCGTGCCCTCCGAGCAGCAGGAGATCCCCCTGCAAATCTTCCGGGTGATTCCCGGTAAAAGAGGCCGGAGCAAAGAGGCGTTCCCTGTCCTCTGACAGGATAAATGCCTTTTTTTCGAAGACTGTGACAGTCTCCATTTCTTCTGAAATGGTGTTCCACATACGCCGCGCCTGTTTGCCGGAACAGCCCAGCCAGCTTGCAAACATATCGGCGGTTGCCGGTCCATAGCAATGCAGGTATTTTCGAACCAGCTTCTTTTCCGCATCACGATCCGGGGGGATAGGGCTGCCTGTCCAGTTTTTAAATGAGGTAAACGTCGGGCTGATCCCATCCCGTTTTCCGAATACGACGAGCCCGTGAAACGCACACGGCCGAAGCAGAAAGGAGACAACGGCTCCGCCGACAGTCTGGACATCGGGGCTGCCGTACATGGAGGGCTGATTCCATAGCTTCCGTTTTTGGATGGGAATCAGAGGCGTCATCCACCCGGCCAGAGTCTGATCGAGGGCGCTCTTGCTGACGATGACGTGATCGTCCAGCTGTGGAATTACCTGTTTCAGTATTTCGAGCAGGCTGTCAAAATCCATCTGCAGGAAGTCGAGGGCTAGAGCGATTCCCTGTGTGTAAATCCATGGCTCCGGTTCATCTGGTATGAGCGCAGACAGAAAAGCACTGCTCTCCGAAACCGGAAACACGACCGGCGTGCCCCGGTAGCTCCATGCCTGCAGGAGCGTTTTCTGTTCATACAGCAGGTGTTCCATATCCGATAAGGTACAGTCCGGCACCCGGTTAAAGAGTGCGGTTTCCCATGCTCCGGGCGGCGTGTTCTGCATACCGCACGCACCGACCAGCCTGTCTGTTTCCGATTTCGAGTACACGGAATCCAGGTGATGGGAGCGAAGCCTGAAAATTCTGATCTGTTCAATACTCGGTTCTGTCATGGCGTTTTCCTTTCCTTTCTTTATCCTTATAATACGTTAGAGGGAGGAAAAAAGCAAGATGAGGACAAAAAGTCAAAATCAGAACACCTGAATAATCAGAAATACGATGAAACGATAGAATTTTGACTTTTCAAGCCCGGATTCCGGCTGTTATAGTGAATTCGCAGACAGGACAAACTGCAAAAATATTTGAGGTGGAGGGGACAAGAAATTGATAAAAGATGTGAAACAAAATTGGCAGCTATATCTGCTGGGGCTGCCAGGAATCGTAGTGTTAATTATTTTTTCATTTATACCGATGTTCGGTCATGTACTGGCGTTTAAGAGGTATACGGTTACAAAGGGATTTTTTAACAGTTCGTGGTGCGGCCTTGAAAATTTTAAGTTTTTTTTCGGCAGCAATGCGTGGCTGCAGATTACATGGAATACATTATTCCTAAATGTTTTATTTATTACCGGTACAATCCTTATGGCGCTGGTAACCGCTATCTTTATTAATGAAATCAGTAATGCATTTTTTAAAAGAGTTGTCCAGTCATTTGTATTTCTGCCGTATTTTGTATCATGGCTGGTAGTTTCTCTGATGGTATTTGCTTTGTTAAACGGAACCGATGGGATGGTGAATAATATGTTGAAGGCCAGAGGCTGGGATAGTATTCCGTTTTATCAGACCCCGGGTTTATGGCCGGCCCTGTTGACATTCATCTACATATGGAAGTTTTCCGGCTATTACTCTATTATTTTCCTTGCTGCAATTATTGGAATTTCACAGGATTATTACGACAGTGCCAATATTGATGGGGCGGGAAAATGGAAGCAGATATGGTACATCACTCTGCCTTTACTGAAACCGACGGTGATTACACTGCTGTTACTTTGCATTGGAAGAATTTTTTATGGGGACTTTGGAATGATATACGGAATTATTGGTGATAACGGGGTTTTGTTTCCTACGACCGATGTTATTGATACGTATTCTTTCCGGGCACTGCGGCAGCTTGGAGATTTTGGGATGTCTTCTGCCGTTTGCCTGTATCAGTCAGCGCTGGGATTTCTTACGATTATGATCTTTAATCGAGTTGTGAAAAAGAATAACCCAGAACAGGCGCTGTTTTAGAGAGGAGGTGATAGAATGAAAAAATTAGGAGGACGCAGAGGAAATCTGGGTTTTCGTATATTTATAGCTGTGTTTTTAATTAGTGTGACATTAGTAATGGCTTTTCCATTCTGGCTTGTAGTGGTTAACTCGTTTGCGTCGGAGGCTAGCATCAGTAAATTCGGCTTTCAGGTATGGCCGTCAGAATTTACACTGGCAGGGTATAAATATTTGTTGAAGGGAGGGCAGATTTTTACCAGCTATAAAAATTCTTTGATCATTACGGTAGCAGGTACTGTTATGGCAACTTTTTTGACAACTACATATGCATATTTTCTTTCAGCTAAGAAGGTAAAGTACAGGAATACATTTTCTTTTTTGACCTACATGGCGATGCTGATGGGAACTTCTCTTGTGGGATTTTATATCATGATAACGAGACTTAACCTGAAAGATACATTGTGGGCACTTATTCTGCCGAATATGCTGAATCCGTTTTATGCGTTTATTCTGGTATCCGGTTTTAAGGAGATTCCATATGAACTGAATGAAGCTGCATATATGGATGGGGCTGGAGAATTTCAGATATTTTCTAAAATCATTGTTCCTGTTGCAAAGCCAACAATTGTAATCATCATGCTGTTTTATACATTGCAGTATTGGAATGACTGGTGGCTCTCGGTGCTGTTTATTGATGATTACAAGCTTCATCCGCTCCAGATGATGATACGGCAGATGATTTCCAATATTAATGCATCATCCTATATTAATTCGGCGGGCTCTCTAAATATTGTAGTCCCTACGAATTCAATAAAAATGGTGGTGGTATGTGCTACGATCGGTCCAATTATACTGGTATACCCATTTATACAAAAATACTTTGTAAAGGGAATTACTCTGGGGGCAGTTAAGGGATGAGTTCGGGTTGTCATACCCTGTCAAATATACTATTATAATTTAAGGAGGTTTCTTATGAGAATGAGAAAAAGAAAAACTACAGCATTACTGCTGACGGGAGCCATGCTTTTATCCCTCGCGGGATGCAACAGCCGGACAGAAGAGGCAGTACCGGATTCTGCCGGACAGACAACCGGTCAGGAGGAGAGTTTAACTGCTGCCGGCACGCATGAGGCAGCCGAATCGGAAGCTGTGACATTAAAGATTTTAATGCCAGGGGACAGACCTAAAAATATGGATGCCGTGATAGAAGAAGCAGAAAAAAGAATGGCCGATGAAGGATTGAATATTCATTTAAATCTGGTATTTAGTCCATGGTCAGATGTGAAACAAAAGATCGAATTGATTCTCACTTCGGGGGAGGAGATTGATCTGGTTTGGGATAATACCAGCAGCGGAATGGCAACCCATATTTCCAAGGGATACTTTACAGAACTGACAGATCTTTTAAATGAGTATGGCCCGTCCATAATCTCTACGCGGGGAGAGAAAATGTTTGAGGCCAACCGTTACAGTGATGGAATCTACGCGATTCCGCTTGGAAGTAATTATAAACAGGGAATTCATTATAATATAAGAAAAGATCTTCGGGAAGCAATGGGGATGGAACCAATTACAAACAGACAACAGTTACTGGACTATGCTTATAAAATAAAAGAAAAATACCCGGAACTGATACCGATTACGACCGCTGGAGCCAGCGAACCGGGGAATAACTGGACAACTCTGGCATTAAAGGATACGGATATTCTGGCCAGTGATTTAGGCGAAGTTACTCTGTATTTTAAGGAGGATGGCTCCGTTTACAATTTTTTTGATACAAAGGACCCTCAGATTTGGGCATTAATTGAGGAGGCAAGAAAACTGTATGAGGACGGTATTATGGATCCGGATGTACTGGCACAGCAAAACTATTCCAATCTGATCTGGGAGGGGAAAGCGGCAATCTGTACCAGCAATGATTTTATTCCTGATGCATCGTCGCAGGCCAAATTAAAGGGGATTAATCCAGAGGCAGAGGTAGAATCCGTTATTTTAACAGATTTGACTCCGGGCAAGCAGCTGGCAGATTTCAAACAGTGGAATTTTATTTGCCTGTCCAATACAAGTAAACATAAGGAAGAGGCGATTCGATTCCTGGAATGGGCAAATGGAAATCAGGAAAATTATGATCTGCTTGCATATGGAATAGAAGGAACTGACTGGAAAGCAGTCGGGAAAGATAAATATGAGGTTTTGGGTGATGGTTACCGTTGGTTCCCATATGCCTGGATCTGGAATCCAGAGTGCGACCGGATCGCAGCTACTGCAACGGAAAATGAATACGCAGCGGAAAAATTCTATCGGGATGCCAATAACTTTAAAGAGAGTAAGCTGGTAGGATTTGCCTTTGACTCAACACCCGTCACAACTTCCGTATCCCTTCACAAAGCGGCTTTTACAGAATATGCCTGTGCTTTATATAATGGGGTGATTGATCCGGAAACAGCCTTTGAAAACTGGAAAAAGGCCGATTACAATAATGTGAAGACAATTCAGGAGGAAATGCAGCGCCAGGTTGATGAATTCCTGAAAGATAAATAGGGGAAATTGATTTGAAATAATTGATGCTCATGATGAGGGGATGATAGATATGAAAAAGAGGAGAATACCGGTAACACAGAAAACATACATACAGATATCCGCATTGATGATAGGGATAGCTGCGATTGTGCTGCTTGTATTCTCCTCCTTTTTGTTTCATTCAGTCAAAAGATATGAAGAGAAACAATTGCAGCAGTTTTACGCAGAGCGTGCACGCGAAACCGCTCTTAATGTAGATATGGGCCTGGACAGTATACGGACCTATGCGCTCAATCTTTTTGACGATGAGACAATACAACTGTGGATGTCACTGAATTATGATGACAAACTTGCCGCACAGAATACTGCAAGAATTTTAAAACGCTATAAGCGAGTGGAAAGCATAATTGAAAACATCTATGTAATAAATTACCAAATGGAAAGAGTTATAGATTGCAATCATGGAATTGCCGATTTTGATAAATTAGAAGATCAAGGACTTCTTGAGTTCCTGGATGGAGACGCTCTCGGACGCCTGGGATTTGTAGCGTACAGTCAGGGGGATAAGGAGTGTCTCGCCCTCATCCTTCCCGTGGTACCGAATAAAAGGGAATACAAGGCTGATATTGGAAATGTGGTAATGCTCATTGATCAGAAAAAACTTCTGTACCGCTTGATTGGAAAAAATAGTGGAGGTAATGTAAACATTGGTATTTACAATCATAGAGACCAGGAATTCCTGCAGAAAGAGTTGGTGGAAGCGGCTGGGCTTCCCCACACCATTACGGCGTCATATGATTTAGAGACAGAAGACTGGACAATTACGTATCTGGTGGATACAACTTCTTTTATTAAGGAGATGGGAAGGCTACAGACTGCGCTGTGTTGTATGATTATGGGCCTGATGGGAGTATTTTTAGGCGCTATGGCCTATGTGATCAGAAAAAATTTTCTTCCATTCTCTCATTTGGCAGAAACAATAGAGCAGAAGACAGAAAAAATACCGGAAAGTATACCAGTATCTCTGCGGAGATCGAAAGGACCAAGTGAATATCATGTGATTGAAAAGAGAATTGAAGATTTGAATAATGATATCAGGACGCTGAACGGTGCGATTCGTAAAAATAAGAAATATATAAGAGAAGGAATTGTGACAGCATGGGTGGTCAGTGGTCTGCCGGATCAGGAGATCAAGGAATATTTAGAAAAACAGGGGAATTTCCTTTCCAGTGGCAAGATCAGACTGGTTGTGCTCCGTATTGAAAATTACGAAGATTTTATCCGTAAATTTGAAGACTATTCTTATTATAAAGCAGTGAAACATGGGATGGTGAATGCGGTTGCAGAGCTTTTGGGTGAAATTGGGTCCAGTGTAGTATTCAGCGATATGGGAGCGGAACATCTTGTGTTGATCTGCAGCTGCCTTGACCAGACAGAAGATGAATTTATCCTTCGGCTGGAGAGAGTAAAAGCCTTTATATACAGCTGGATTGAGGAGCATGTGAGTATTGCGTTGAGCGGGGAACACAGTATTTATGATAATATACACTACGTCTATCAGGAGACTCTTGAAAATACTTATATGCATTTATGGCTGGAGGACCGAATTTTTACTGAACAGGACCGGCTTCCGGACACTCGCGTACCAAAGCAGAGCCAGGAGGCTATGATAGAGAAAATATGTGAGGCAGTATGTTTGACAAGGACTGCAGAACTGCCGGAATCTATCAATGCTCTCTGCGAAACGGTGAAGGGGCTCAATTATGGAGAATATAAGTATCGCCTCGTCTTCTATGTTTATCAGATATTCAATCGTTTTTCTGCCTATGTTGATTTTAGAAGTTACGAGGAAATAGAAAATATTGTGAAAAGTATTCCCACTCTGGAAGAGATGGGGGAATGGCTGAATTCCGTTCTTTTATCAGTGGCAGAACAGATTGGGAACAAACAGTTCCAACAGAAAAAAGAGGAAGTTTCTGTGAAGATGAAGGAGTATATCAAAAAGAATTTATCGAGTCCCATGTTGAGCGTGGAGACGATCAGTGATGAATTCGGTTTTTCAGCCAGCTACAGCCGAAAAATATTTAAAGATAATCAGGGGATATCCATTTCGGATTATATTTTGAAACAGCGCATTGAATGCTCTAAATCAATTCTTGCAGACAGTAAAAAGAGTGTAAACGAAATAATCGATGCATCAGGTTTCCAGACAAAAAGTAATTTTTATACAGTCTTTAAAAAAGAGACCGGAATGACGCCGAATCAATACAGGATTTGGATCCGGGAAAAGAACGGAGAGAACTCATGAAAATAGGGATTGTCCAAAGCCGGTGTGCAGTTGATCTTGGGAGGGCGGAAGAAAGATTTAACCCTGACGATTATGCAAAAAGACAGAAGAGAAGTATAGAACGAACACTTCGTTTTATAGAGGAACTTGCAATGCAGGGAGCCGATTTGATTTTGACAACGGAAGGATTTCAAGTTACGGTTCCGATCCATGACAGACGTTATTCCTTTTCAGAAGTCTATGAACCGGCAGATGGCATGATAGGAAAAAGGCTTTCAAAAATAGCGGATAAGTATGGCTGTTATATAGCAGCCGGCATGTTTCGGTCAGATGGGTCCTGTGCTTATAATTCCCTGGTACTATTTGATAAAAAGGGAAAGGTACAGGATATTTATGATAAGGTACATTTGTCGGCAGGGGAAGAAAAACAATTTACAGCAGGAAGCCATTATAAAATATGGAAGACAGATATTGGTAATCTGGGGCCATTAATCTGCTGGGATTTACAGTTCCCGGAGGCGGCCAGGATTCTAGCACTCAAAAATGCGGATATCATTCTGAATCCAACCTGGGGGTGGGAATTACGATTTGGGGTCAGCAGGGCTTACGAAAACAGCATCCCGGTGGCGGCTGCAATGATGCTGCCAAGAGATGGATACATTAAGTATCCGGTATCTCCCAGTATGGTTTTAAATCACATGGGAGAGCGGGTGTGTGGACTGCTCAGAGACAGAGCAGGCACTCTGCTCTGCGATCTGAATTTGGACGAACCGGTTCCGCAATATGGGGCCGGAGAAATAACCGGACTCTCGTCGATGAGACAGATAAGAGCAATACAACGGCGGCCGGATACATACGATTATCTGATTCTTGAAAAACCAGATCTTTTGAAGCGATATGAAGTGGATGGAAAGGAATGGGAACAGAGAAAAGGAGTACATCATGAATGATGCAGCGTTTTATCGGGATTTATTAAAAGAATGGTGTGATGCCATCTGTAGATACCAGCTTACGGATGAAAATCCCCGGATTGATGGTGCAATTCTTTGCCCGGCATGTTTGAGAATTCATGGGAGGAGTGCGGATGCCATATATCCAATGATGTATATGGCAGATGTTACGGGGGATAAAAAGTATCTGCGATGCGCAAAAAAATTATATAGTTGGTCAGAAACGATGTGGGAGTCTGATGGAAGTTTCCGAAATGATACAGACAGCTCATGGAGAGGGATTACGGTATTTGCCGTCATTCAGCTTTGCGAGGCATTGAAATACCATGGGCACCAATTATCGGGAGAAGAGTATCTGGGGTGGAGGAAACGGACGGCGAAAGCCGCTTATTTTTTATACAATGAGATTGACCGTCTGGGTGGAAATATCAATTATCCGATTACATGTGCATGGGCTCTGGAACTTGCGGGAGAGTTACTGGAGTGCAGAGACTATTTAAATAAGGCTCACGAACTTGCTCTCTATGGAATTGCTCATATAGACGGCCAGGGAATTTTATATGGGGAAGGAACACCACGGGATCAGATTAGTCCGAGGGGGTGCCGGTATGTGGATCTGGGATATAACGTAGAAGAATCACTCCCTGCATTGACAGAATATGCACTTCTGGCAGGGGACGAGGAACTCCTAAAGGAAGTGGTCAGAGCTCTGCGAGCCCATCTTGATTTCTTTTTGCCGGATGGAGCATGGGACAATAGCTGGGGATCCAGAAATTATAAATGGTCTTATTGGGGAAGCAGGACGTCGGATGGCTGTCAGCCGGCATTTGCAAAACTCAGCCGACGATATCCCGAATTTGGAGATGTGTGTCGAAGAAATACAGAATTACTGAAGCAGTGTACATTTGACGGCCTTTTATATGGGGGACTGATGTACCGGGAGGCAGGGCAGCCACCTTGTATTCACCATACAATCTGTCATGCCAAGGCGTTGGCGGGAGTACTGGATGGGGGTGTCTGTCCGGGAGAAGATGAAAAACACGAAAATCTGTTTTCTAAAACAAAGAAGATAAAATACTATGCCTCTGCCGGAACCGCAGTATTGAGAAATGGAGAGTTTCGCGCTTCTGTAACAGAGAATGATCTGGATTATGTGGCGGGAGGACATGCCTGCGGTGGCGCCCTTACCATGCTTTGGCATAACCGGATTGGGCCGCTTATGGTAGGAACCATGACCGAATATCAGATGGTGGAGAGCAGTAACATGCAGCTGCCTGGATGCAGCGCTGATTGTTGCCAGACTGTGAGACTGGAGTATGAGCAGGAGAATGTGTGGTATAGGAATATTAATGATAAGACGGCTGAAATATTGTATACAGAAGAAGATGGGAATCCAGTAGTAAGAATCAGAGGGGTATTAAGGAGCCAGGAACAGAAGGGAATACATACTTTTCAATTGAAATACCAGATGGAACAGGAGGTTTTTCGTATTAGTGGAACCTGCGAGGCATCTGTGAGTACCCTAAGACTGCCAATAGTTGCGGATAGAGAAACCGCGCTTATTCAGAAAAATGATATCTATAAGCTGGAGTTGAGGCGAAAGAATACTGCCGTATACATAAAATCCAGCCTTCCGTTGATTCTGGAAGACAGAAATACAAGGATTTTTAATCCGGTTGGAGGCATGGAGACTATCAAGCTGGATCTGTCACTGAAGAAAAAAGAGACTTTTATTGTGGAAATAAGAGGAGAATGTATAAAAAGTGTACTCAATAGTTAAAAAATGCAGTTTCTTTTCCCTTCTCCTTCTGCTATTTTAATGATGAACCCAATGTTACACAAAAGCGGTGAACTCCCGGCAGAGACTTGGGCCGGAGCCGCAAAACAGGATGAGAACAGGAGAGAATAGTATGATAAGTCTGCAGGATAACGCCTGGATCGATGAGGCGGTAGAAAAAATTGTGAAAAAAATGGATCTGGTCAGTGAGCGGTCAATGAACAAGATTCCCTACACGGCCCAAAACGGTGTTCATGATGACAGAAGCAGGGAAGACCAGACATTTTCGGCGGATGACGGGCTGAACTGGTGGTGCAACGGATTCTGGGCGGGCATGCTCTGGCAGATGTATCACGCAACGGGAAAGGAAAAATATGCGGAAACCGCCCGGATTTCAGAGGAGAAGCTGGAACGGTGTTTCAGCGATTATTACGGGCTGCATCATGACGTCGGCTTCATGTTCCTGCCGAGCGCAGTGGCGGATTACCGTCTGACAGGGAACCCGGATTCGAGGAAACGGGGGCTGCACGCTGCCAATCTTCTGGCAGGCCGGTTCAATCCTGTGGGGAAATTTATCCGCGCCTGGAATGACATTCCGGGCAGCCAGGATGATACGAGAGGCTGGGCGATTATTGACTGCTTATTTAATATTCCGCTGCTGTATTGGGCCAGTGAAGAAACGAAGGATCCAAGGTTTGGGCAGATAGCCAAAATGCACGCAGATACGGTTATGGAAACGTTTGTGAGACCGGATGGCTCGGTACGCCACATTGTGGAATTCGATCCGTTTACAGGGGAAATGGTGCGGGATTACGGCGGCCAGGGATATGGCCAGGGCTCTTCCTGGACGAGGGGACAGACGTGGGGACTGTACGGCTTCCTCATGAGCTACCGCCATACCGGAAAGCAGGAATACTTAGATACCGCGAAACGGATTGCCCATTATTTTATCGCCAATATCCCCGAAGACGGCCTGATTCCGGTGGATTTCAGGCAGCCTGCAGCGCCTTTGTGGTATGACGATACGGCCGCTGCGATCGCCGCCTGCGGCCTGCTGGAGATTGCAAAAGAAGTGGGAGACTTAGAAAAAGAGCTGTACGAGAGGGCTGCCCTTAAGCTTCTGCATGCATTATGCCGGGAACACTGTGATTTCAGCATGGACAGCGACTGCTTCCTGACAAAATGCACCGGTTCCTATCATAATGAAAAGGATCATGAAATGCCCATTATTTACGGGGACTATTTCTTTATAGAGGCAATGCTTAAGCTGAAGGGGCAGGACGTATTTCTGTGGTAGCAGGAGAGGAAAAGCAGATGGAAAAAATTGCGGAAGGCATTTATAAGATAACGTATCAGAAACCAGAACCATTTACGCCCGTTTCCATGAGGAAAAGTAAGATGGCGGACAGATCGCTTGAGCGGATCGGAAAGGGGAGGAAAGACGGAGCCGCAGTCCTGCCGTTTGAAGAGACGGAAATTCGGTTTGAACAGACAGCGCGCGGGATTACGGTGACGCTGCCCATGAAGACGGACGAGGACATCTACGGGTTTGGTCTTCAGCTGCTGAGTCTCAATGCAGCAGGCAGAAAACGATACGTTAAGGTGAATTCTGATCCCAGGATGGATACGGGAGAGAGCCATGCACCGGCTCCGTTTTACGTCTCGACGGCGGGATACGGGCTGTTGGTGGATACGTACCGGTACGCCACTTTTTATATGGGGACGAATACGGAAAAAGGGACATCTGCGGGCAAACGGGAGGTGAACATACCGCATCGGGAATTCAGTGAATCTGCGCTGTACGCATTCAAGCGGGCGAAGGAAGAACGGAAGGTCATCATTGAGATTCCGGCGGCGGGCGGTATCGATCTGTATTTCTTTGCCGGAGACGTGAAGGAAGCCGTGATGCGGTACAACCTGTTTTCGGGAGGCGGCTGTCTGCCGCCCATGTGGGGCCTCGGTATGTGGTACCGCGTCTACGGAGGCAGTGATGAGAACCATGTGAAGAAGCTGGCAAAAGGCTTCAGAGAGGATAAAATGCCGGTGGACGTCATTGGGATCGAACCGGGGTGGCATTCACACTCGTATTCCTGTACGTATGAGTGGGGATATCTGTTTCCCAATCATCAGGAAATGGTGGATACCCTGAACCAAGATGGGTATCACGTGAATCTTTGGGAACATATTTTTGTCTATCCGGCTGCACCGTTTTATGAGAAGCTGCTGGATTACAGCGGGGATTATGAGGTGTGGAACGGTCTGGTGCCGGATTTTGCGACGGAAGAGGCCCGCAATATATTTGCAGGCTGGCACGAAGAGCAGTTTATTCAAAATGGAATAGCCGGATTTAAGCTGGACGAGTGTGATAATTCGGATTTCAATCCCTCTAACTGGTCCTTTCCAGATTCCACAAAATTTCCTTCCGGTATGGACGGGGAACAGATGCATAATGCGGTGGGTGTGCTGTATCAGGAGTTGATTTTCCATGCATTTAAGAACAGGGGGATCCGGACGCTGTCTTCAGTCCGCTCTTCCGGGGCTCTCGCGGCACCGCTTCCGTTTGTCCTGTATTCCGATTTATACGGACACCGGGAATTTATCAGAGGAATGGTTACTGCCTCCTTTTCGGGTATGCTGTGGGCGCCCGAGGTGAGGGACTGCGCGAGTGGGGAAGATCTGTTAAGAAGAGTGGAGACGATCGTATTTTCGCCGCAGGCACTGCTAAACTGCTGGAGAATCCCGAATCCGCCGTGGGAACAGGTGTGTATAGAGAAGAATCTGCAAAACGAGGCGATGGAAGAACGGGCGTTTTACATGGATGCCTGCCGGAAGCTGTTTGAACTGCGGATGTCATTGCTTCCATACCTGTACAGCGCTTTTGTGGAGTATCATGAGCTCGGAATACCGCCTGTCAGGGCCATGGTGATTGAGGACCCGGAGGATTATGAGGCACGAGGTATTGATGATCAGTATTTCTTCGGAAGGGACCTTCTGGTGTGTCCGCTGACCCTGGAAGATGGAGATTCGAGGGAGGTATACCTGCCGGCTGGGCTGTGGTATGGCTTTTTCGACGGTCAGCCCTATGAGGGCGGACGGAGATTTTCCGTACAGGCGAAAGAGGAGGAGATTCCTGTTTTTGTGAGAGACGGCGCCATAGTTCCCATGGCAGAACCGGTTCTCTGCGTCAGAGAAGATACGGTGTTTGAGATGACAATTCGTTCCTATGGACGGAAAGAGGGGGCGTATACCCTGTATGAAGACGACTTCACTTCCTTCCAGTATGAAAATGAGGGAATGAAAGAAATAGAGATACGGCGAGGCGGAGATGGTAAGATAGAAATTGCGGGTGGGGAGAATAGCCTGCGGTACCGGTTTCGGATATAATGGAGAGAGAAACTATGGCAAACAAATCGGAGCAAATAAAAATTCTGGTCTCTATACCAGACGGAGAGGTGCGGGACAGCTTTTTTTCTGAAGAGCAGAGAGTACGTCTGGAGCGGCTGGGCTGTGTGGAATGGAACGCGAACGCAGAGCAGTACGGTGAAGAAGAACTGGCGGAGAAACTGAGAGGAGTCGATATCTGTATCAGCGGCTGGGGAAATACGCCTTTTCATGAGAAGACATTGAAATATGCAGACAAACTGAAGCTGATCGCCCATATTGGCGGATCCGTGCGTCCTATGGTGGGAGACGCGGCATTTGAGAGGGGGATCCGGGTCTGCAGCGGCAACCGGGTCTTCGCGGAGAGTGTGGCGGAAGGCGTCCTCGCTTATATGCTCTGCTCCCTAAGAAGAATCGGTGAGTATGAGGCCCGCATGGCTGCCGGCGAATGGCCTTCTCTTATCGGAACGCGGGGCCTTTTGGGCCGCAGCGTAGGGCTGGTGGGATACGGGATGATCGCGGAGTATCTCGTGAAATTTCTAAAGCCGTTCGGATGCAGGATCATGGTCTCATCCCGTCATATTTCTGCGGAAGAACTTGCAGAGGCAGGCATCGAGGCGGCGGCAGCGGAAGAAATCTTCCGAACCTGTGATATCGTTTCGCTTCACAGCAGTCTGACAGCGAGGACGAAGCACAGCATAGGGGCAGACCTTTTAAACAGCATGAAAGACGGCGCGCTGCTGGTCAATACGGCACGCGGCGCGCTGATCGATGAGGAGGCGCTGGTCTTAGTACTGCAGAAGAGACCGGTATGGGCGGCGCTTGACGTATTTGAAACAGAGCCGCTTCCCATGGACTCTCCGCTTCGGGAGTGTGAGAGAGTCCTTTTAATGCCTCATGCGGCGGGGCCTACGGCAGACAGACGGTATGTAGTCACCAGCCATGTGCTTGATGACATTGGGCGTTTCCTGAACGGAGAGCCGCTGGACTGCGAAATCGACTTTGCGAGAGCAGGGACGATGACGACAGTCGTGTAGAGAACGATAGAAGAGGGACTCAGAATCATCTTTTGACAGAGAGGATTCTGAGTCCTGATTTTTATCTTTTATTTCATCCGCTTCTCCAACACCGTAATCCCCTGATACAAAATTGCCGAAACAATACAAAGAATAACGATTGACATGACTACCAAATCCATCTTGAAGACCTGGCTGCCATAAATGATCAAATATCCAAGTCCCTTATTTGCCGCCAAAAATTCGCCGATTATAACGCCGACGAGGCAGAGTCCGATGTTTACCTTCATATTGCTGATAATCAGAGGCACGGAGCCGGGCAGCAGAACCTTAGTGAGTACATCTTTTTTGGTTCCGCCGAGGGAATAGATGAGCTTGATCTTATCCGGGTCTGTCTGCATGAAACCGGTGTGAAGCGTCATGATACAGCCAAAGACGGCCACAGAGATAGCGGCCACGATAATAGTCTTTATGTTGTTGCCCAGCCATACGATCAGGATTGGGGCCAGAGCCGATTTCGGAAGGCTGTTGAGCATGACGAGATAAGGCTCTAAAACCTCGGATACACTGCGGCTGGACCATAACAGAATCGCGGTCGCAAGACCGACCACGACGACGAGAGCAAAGCTTACCAGTGTTTCCATAACTGTGACGCCGGTATGGAGAAAGATTGTGCCATCCTTCACCATGCTTATAAAACAAATGGTCATTCTGGAGGGAGAACTGAAGATGAAATCATTGATAATGCCCAGTCTTGCGCACAGCTCCCACAGAGCGAGAAGGAGCACCAGCAGCATGATGCGCAGAATCCGGACATTCCGGCGGTGTAGCATTTCTTTAGCTATGAATTCCTGTTGTGCCAGTGTTGGATGTGTCTCAATCATGGGTCTGCAGCTCCTTCCATACCTGATTAAAATAAGTGGAGAATTCCGGAGTATTCCGGCGTTCCAACGGCCTTACATAGCCCTCTCCAAAGGAAACAGGGACGATGCCCTTCATTCTTCCCGGCCTGCTTGTCAGAATGATGACCCTGTCGGCGACACTGATGGCCTCCGATAAGTCATGAGTGATCAGAATAGCTGTCTTATGGGTACTTTTTATGATCGAACTGATATCATCGCAGACGGCCAGTCTCGTCTGGTAATCCAGAGCGGAAAATGGTTCGTCTAATAAAAGAAGGTCCGGTTCCAGGGCCAGTGTACGGACGAGAGCCGCACGCTGCCTCATACCTCCGGACAGCTCAGACGGACGGGCGTTTTTAAAGGCCTCAAGTCCGTAAGTATTTAACATCTCGTGTAATTTCTTTTTGGAACTGTCGTTCAGTTTCTTCTGAATCTCCAGCCCTAATTCGGCGTTGCTTAAGATGGTACGCCATTCGAATAAATGGTCCCGCTGCAGCATATATCCGATGCCCGCACCGGAATTTGTACGCGGGACTCCGTCAATGATAATTTCTCCTTCATCCGGTTCGATAAGACCGGATAACATGGACAGCAGGGTGGATTTACCACAGCCGGATGGCCCGACGATGGCAATGAATTCCCCGTTATCTACCGTAAATGATATATTGGAAAGGGCCAGAGTCTCACCCTCGAGGGAATGATAGGAGTAGCTGACCCCACAAACTTCCAGTTTTGGCTTCATGGGTCCTCCTTGTATAACAGATTTATCTGATATAGTGTTATGATATGTACAAAGTCCGGGAAGTTGCAAGTACGGAACAGAAGTTTGGAAGCGGAGTCAAAATGGATCAGAGCAAAAGAGATGAAAAAGATAATTTAAAATAATAAGTAAATAATGCTAAAAAAGATACAAAAAACTTAGAAAAAGTTAGAAATATCAAAGCCAATAAAATAAAAAACGCCTATATTGATTTTAAAATATAATTATATTACATACTGGATCAATAATATAATTGTTCAAAATACACAAAAATAAACCTGAAATATTAGGAAAATAAGCAATATCAATTTCATATCCTCTTCTTTATAATAATTATAAAAAATAATTAATTAAAATGAAAAAGAAAAGGGGAGGATGCCTTGTTTAAAAGAAGAACATACCTGGCAGTCTTTGCAGCAGTGGTTATGATATTTATTTTAGCAAAGCAGTTAAACGAAGAAAAGGCACCGCTTACCATAAATGGTGATCCGGTATCGGAAGAGGAACTGGCTTTCCATGACGGCAGTCTGGAGCGCACAGTGCGGTCCAGGGAAATATGGAACTGGGCGGCAGAAGGCGGTATGGCTGATGAGTTTTCCTATGATGATTTGATACAGTCATTGGAAAATGAAAATAGAGAGAGAAAGAGGCTTCAGTCTGAAGGCAGGGGCCTGTATGGCCCGGTTGAATATACGCCGCTTCAGTATTACCGTCGACTTACGGGGGAGCGGGAACGGATGCTGCGCACCCGCATTCTGGAGGAAACGGATTCATCTGAGCTGATCCGCTATTACGAAACTCATCAGGAAAATTATATGGACGTGGACACGATTGAAGCAGAATATACCATTCGGCAGGAGGGACGCACCACATACGAAGGAAATGTGGTTCTGGAGGCAGAGAGTATGCGTGGGCTATCGGAATCGGATGAAGAACTGGCAGAACATCTGCTGCAGTTGGAGGAAGGAGGACAGTATCGCTGGACTGGAAAAAATGGGGAAGACAAGCTGTTACATTGTGTCAGGAGAGAAAAGGGAAGAGTCATTCCATTTGAGGAAGTGGCAGGAGCGGTTGCGGATCAGTACGCCGCGGAACGGTTTGAACAGGAATTGACAAAGCGGATTGCGGACTGCAAAGTCAGTGACCGGAGGCAAAAATGAATAACAGGAGGATGGTTATGAGGTATACAGGGAGAAGAGTTTGCTGCGCACTGCTCAGTGCAGTGCTAATCACCGGGGGACTGCCGTGCGGTGCAGGCGCCACTGGATTTCCAGGGCGCATGACGGCCAGGGCGGCAGTTGGAACAGAGAGTCTTAAGGACGGAAAAGCCACTTTGTCGGAAGCGGGAAAAGCCACTCCGTCAGAAGCGGGAGAAGCCACTCCGTCAGAGGCAGAGAAGGCCACCCCGTCAACAGCCATGAGGGCGGAGGCCATGACGCTTTCCCGAATTCTGATGGAAGAGACGTTTGACAACGGTGATGGCTGGAACGTCAATAATACGGCCGTGGTAACTTTCACCGGAGGGCAGGGCGTGATAAAAGGTGGCGGGCCCAATAACCGTATGGGGTCGAAAATGAAGATCCCGGCAAACGATTTTCTGTTAGAAGCGGATTTGATAATCGGAGGCGGAAATACGAACTGCAATGCGAAATTCGGATTTAAGGCGGCAGAAGGCTATGACGGGGACCGGCTGCAGCTGCGTTTTGATTTCCCGAGGAACCTGGTGTACCTGGAGAGAAATGGAGGAACTGTATATAATTCTGTTCATTTACCGGCCTTAAGTCAGGGGGAGTACCAGCTTGCCATAAAAGTAAGCGGAGAGAAGATTACCGCATACCTGGACGGTGAGGAAATCATTACCGCGGAAAATGCTGGAATTGCGGAAATGGAGCAGGGCTATATCGTAATCGCGGGCCAGTATCCGGCTCAGGATTTCGCTGTGGATAATCTCGTGGTTTCCACAGATGAAGCGCCGCAGGGAGAAGAGTATACCGTCACTCTAAAAACAGTGACCGACGGAGTGGATGACCCGTATGAAACAGCCCGCGGCGGAACGCTGACAGCGGACCGGCAGACCGGCTACTCAGGGGATACGATCACACTGCAGGCAAAAGCGAAACACGGGTATGTATTTGATCATTACGCATCCTGGGGACAGGATGGGACACCGACAGACGGGCTGATGCCCATCATTAACCACAAGTTCCAGTTAAATGAAAAGTTTGGAAATGTGACGGTTGCCGCGTATTTTAAGACACGGGAGCCGGAAAAAGACGAGATTTTTTTCGATGATTTCGGAGCAGCTCTGAATGAAGACGGGCAGTATGGTTTCATCAAAGACGAAGATCGCGCAAAAATCACAGATGAGGAACTGATTCTGGATGCTCAGGCTGGAGAAGCCAACTGCGTTCTGGTGGATCCAGGTGTGTTTGATCAGCTGGCGAAAGGCGACGGCTACCGGATTTCCGTGGATGTACGCAGGGCCGGAGCCAACAACGGAACTCTTCAGATCGCCTTTGCAGGAAATGGGAATGCCTTCGATGAACGTTATGTATTGGCGGTAAATTCCCAGGGAAGCGCCATGTTCCGAAGGTTTCAGGATGGTAAGAACGATGAATTGAAGAAATGTGCATTTCAGCTGACCAGTGCATTTTCTCATGTGGAGATCGAGGTAAATAACGGGAAAGCCGTACTTCTAATTGACGGAACAGAAAAAATGGTGTTGGAAGATAGCAGTGGCGAATGGTCAGGCATGGCTCCCGGAGCGGGACTGTTTAATATGAGCGCCGGAGCGCCGGTGATCTTTGACAACCTGATGATTGAACGGATTCTTCAGAAAAAAGATGTGGAAGTGGTTTCCATTTACCAGGGCGAGGTGGATTCTGCATATAAAACAGGAGCGGCATCTGCAAATGTGAGTGAAGCCTCGGAGGGAGAACAGATTACGCTGTCTTCTGTGGCCAAGGCGGGGTATCGTCTGAAGGAGTATCAGGTAGAGGGGACCCCGGATGTCGTGGTGATTGGTGATACGCTTACCGTGCCGGCCGGGGATTACCAGACTCTGAGAATTATGGCGGTGTTTGAAGAAGATACGTTAAGAAATCCGCAGACCTTCTATATTGATTCAGAAACGGGAGATGATACCGCTGCAGGAACTTCTGAAGCGGAAGCATGGAAAACCCTCGGAAAAATGAAACAGTACGGCACCTTTGTTCCCGGTGACCAGATCCTTTTAAAACGCGGCAGCGTGTTCAGGGAGCAGCAGCTGGTATTTAACGGCATGGGCAGCAAAGCGGCGCCGATTATAATTGGCGCTTATGGTGAGGGAGAGCTGCCGCGCCTTGACGGCGGCGGAGCGGTGGAAAACGTAATCTCTCTATTTAATCAGGAGTACATAACCATATCTGATTTGGAAATTACCAACCTCTCTGCCGGATATCAGACTGATTTCGGGCTAAACAACAGCAATAACCGGTCAAAGGCTCTGAGGGCTGTAAACGTATCCATCAAGGATTTCGGAACGGCGTCCGGTATATCGATTACGGACTGCTACATTCACGATATCAACGGCAATATTAACCTTAAATGGAACGGAGGTATTTTCTTCGATGTTCAGGCAGATATACGGGGAGGAAAGCTGACTGGAGTTCCGAGCAGATACGACGATGTGCTGATCGCCGGCTGTACCTTTGAACGGGTGGACAGATCGGGAATCAAGCTTGTCAGCTCTTCCTGGTGTAACCAGTGGGAGAAGAATTCTCCGGGAGTTCCGGTGAACTGGTATCCTTCCACCAATGTGGTGGTGAGAAACAATTATATGGAAAAGATTGGCGGCGACGGAATTACAGTGCGGGATACCGATGGAGCCCTGATTGAACACAATCTGGTGCGCGACTGCCGTTACCAGAACACGGGCTATAATGTAGGAATCTGGCCATTTGAGGCGGCTAATACGGTGATTCAGTATAATGAAGCCTATGATACGCACAGTGTACAGGACGGCCAGGGGCTGGACTGCGATCACGCCTCCTCCAATTCCGTCATGCAGTACAATTACAGCCATAATAATGAAGGCGGCTTTATGCTGATCATGGGAGGTTACCCTCATACGGGGGCTACAATTCGTTACAATATCAGCCAGAATGACAGGGACAAGGCCTTCGAGTTTGCCCAGGGATGTCCGAATGGAACGATGATCTACCAGAACACCATTTACTCGGACCGTACCATACCTAAAGGTGTTTTCTATCTGTCCAACACAGGCGCCGGTTTGGGCGTGAATGAAATCTATGCGTTCAACAATGTCTTCCAATATCCGGAGGGACAGGTATTCTATGGAGAAAGCGGAGATACGGCGAAACTGAAAGACCATTTAAAACTGTATAACAACGCTTATATCGGAGGAATGGAGGCACCAGCCGGAGATTCGAAGGCAATAAAAGCCGATGCGGCCGGGATGAAGGCCCCGGGCACTGCGCCGGAAATCAATCAAACGCAGCAGCCTGTGACCGGAAGTTCAGGCAAACTGGACGGCTATCAGCTGACCGAAGGTTCCATGCTGATTGACGCCGGTGTGACGATGGAAGAAGCGCTGATGTATTTCGGAGGCGGAGAACCGGTAGACGGAAGAGAGTATTCTCCGAGGGAACTTTACGAGGAAGCCAAGAGCGGCAGAAGTATTGACTATGTGGTGGGGACGAATTTCCCGAAGATAGACGGTGTGGAATATAACAGGGATTTCTTTGGAAATGAGAACCTTGCCGGGCAGCGACCGGATATCGGAGCGATGGAATTCGGCGGAAAGACGCCGGGGAATCCGGATAACCCGGACAACCCGGATAATCCAGATAACCCGGACAACCCAGACATCCCGGATAATCCAAGCAACCCGGATAATCCAGATAACCCGGATAATCCAAGCAACCCGGACAGTCCAGATAACCCGGACAATCCAAGCAACCCGGATAATCCGGACAACCCGGATAATCCAGACAACCCGGATAATCCAAGCAACCCAGATAATCCGGATAACCCAGGCAACCCAGACAACCCAAGCACCCCAGCCCCTCCCTCCTCTGACAACGATTCCACCACCACCTCAGAGATCGGGAAAAATTCATCAAATTCCATTCCGGAAACGACAGGAAGCTGGACAAAATCGGAGCGCGGATGGAGCTTCTGTCACCCGGATGGAACACCTTACCAGTCGGAGTGGATTTACAAAGGAAAGCAGTGGTACTGGGTCGGTGAAAACGGAATGATGGCGGAAGACTGGAAGTATATCGGCGGCTCGTGGTACTATTTCATGCCTCAGTCCGGGGCCCTGGCAACCGGCTGGATCAAGGCCGGAGAGCAGTGGTACTATCTGGATAAAGACGGCCGCATGCTGGCAGACACGGTAACACCGGATGGATACCGTTTGGACAATACAGGAGCCTGGATCACAGAAAGCAGGTAACAGTATAGCAAAACAAAAATAGCAGAACCAAAATAGCAGAACCAAAATAGCAAAATCAATCCCCCAATCCCCGCGTAACGTTACCCGTCGCGCGGGGATTCCTGACAGATTTTATACTGCTTTCTTAAGAATGCTTAAGGATACGTCCGGGTGATGGAAAATAAAAGACAGCCGGGTTATAATTACCTCGGAGGTGCCGTGATGAAGAAAATACTATTTGCAGACGACGATCCTGAGATAAGAGAGGTTGTAAGAATATTACTGACAAGAGAGGGCTATGAGGTGGTGGAGGCCGTCAATGGAATCGAGGCGGTTGAAAAGGCGGATCACACGATTGATTTAATTATTCTGGATGTGATGATGCCGGGATGCTCCGGTGTGGAGGCGTGTGGGGAGATCAGAAAGAAATCATCGGCCCCCATCCTGTTTCTGACGGCCAAATCCAAGGACCGGGACAAGGAAGAGGGATTTGCGGCAGGAGGAGACGACTATCTGGTGAAGCCATTTTCCAGTGTGGAGTTAAAGGCCAGAGTCAATGCCATGCTGCGCCGCTACTGTGTATATAAAGGAAAGAAAGGAACGGAGAGAGAGGTGATCAGCCTGCCGGGGCTGGAAATCTTCGCGGATACGGAGGAGGTCAACAAGAACGGGGAACGGGTTCTGCTGACCGATATCGAGTACCGAATCCTGCTCCTTCTGGCAGAGAATCGTAAGAAGACGTATACCACACAGGACATTTATGAGGCGGTCTGGAATGAGCCGTTTCTATTTTCGTCGAACAACACCGTGATGGTCCATATCCGGAATCTGAGAAAAAAGCTGGAGGATGATCCCCAGAATCCGCGCTGCATCCGGAATGTGTGGGGAAAGGGGTACCGCATTGATTAAACGGCCCGGCAGAAAACAGAAAATATCATGGAAAAACAGACTTTGGGCGGAGCTAATGGCCTCGGTGGCCATCGCCATGGCGGCGGCATTTCTTCTCTATATGGGAATACATACGACCGCCTATGACTGGATTGACAGGACGCAGAATACTCAGGAAGCCTATGTGCAGCAGAGGGTGCGGACGGAGGAAGCACTGCAGCAGTATATTAAAGATAAGAACATCGCTCTCTCCGATTTGAGTCCGCTGGACGAGTGGGTCGAAAGGGAGGCGTATGTGGCGATGGTCATTTACCGTTTCGGGCGTGTAATCTATTCCTCGTATCCCTTTGATGTGGAAGATGTGATCGTTTCAGAAGAGGATGCGGCTGAGGCGGAGGTTATGCCGGTGTCGGATGACAGCGCGTATACTTTTACTTTTGCAGACGGAACTGCGTCTGTGCTTTTGATGCCGTTTTATGAATACCGCTATTACCAGTGGGCGGACCGGATCTCTGTGATCTGTGGATTCCTGCTCTTTATCACCGTATTTCTGCATTTGATACAGAAAAAGACTTCCTACATCGAACTCCTGAAGAAGGAGCTTCAGATTTTGGAGGGCGGCCAGATGGAGTACGCTGTCTCCGTCAGGGGAAGCGACGAGCTGGGGGAACTGGCAGAAGGGATCAACCGGATGCGGATTTCCATCCTGGAGCGGGAGCAGAAGGAGGCGGAGGCCAGACAGGCCAATCAGGAACTTGTGACTGCCATGTCTCACGACCTGCGCTCCCCTCTCACGTCTCTGCTGGGATATCTGGAGCTGCTGGATGAGGAGGAGACGGAGGACGCCGCCCAGCAGAAGCATTTTATTGCTACCAGCCGGAAGAAGGCCATGCAGATCAAGGAGATGTCAGACCGTCTGTTTGAATATTTTCTTGTGTACGGCAGGGAGGAAAAACCGGCCATGGAGCCGGTGGACGGGTCAGCTCTGTTCCAGCAGACGGTGGGAGAGAGTGCATTTGCACTGGAGGGCCGGGGATTCACGGTGGATTTTCAAATGGAGGAGATGGATGGGATCTACTACGTTTCCGTGGATTTATTCCGCAGGGTAGTGGACAATCTCTTTTCCAACTTGACGAAGTACGCTGCCAGGGAATACCCTGTTACGATTGCCTGTGTGCAGACAAAGGGAGGTGCCCGGCTTACGATCCACAACCAGAAAAGGACGGATGGCGCCCTGGTGGAGAGTTCAGGAATCGGCCTTAAGACGTGCAGAAAGATTATGAAGGAGCACGAAGGCTCCTTCGAGACAACAGAAGACGAAGACGGGTTTACCGCGACGCTGTTTTTACCAAAAGCATAGCGCCGAGGAAAGAAAAAACGCCGGCTGAAATGGCTGAAAAGTCATTTCGGCCGGTGCTTTTTTAATTCTGAAGAAAACTGAATAAGAGGCCCGGATTATGGAAAAACGCTGCCTTACACGTTATAATGCAGATGAATTTATTCTGAGAAATGAGGGATTACAATTGATGAACAGACGATTATTTGCAGCTTCGACGGCAGCCTGTATCGTGGTTACAGCGGTATATCCGATGACCTCCCTGGCTGCCGTTAATATGGATTTGAAAAAGAAAGTAGTCGGCATGGCCGGGATCATGAACGTGACCAACACGGAAAAAAATGTTACCAGGGCAGAATATGCAAAGATGGTGGTGCTGGCCTCCCCCTACGGCAGCTCGGTGCCGCCGGAAGGCAGCAGCTCCGTCTTCGCGGATGTCGGAAAGGATCACGCCTACGCCTCCTATATCAAAACGGCGGTGGAAAAAGGCTATATGACGGGTTATCTGGGCGGCGTGTTTAAACCGGACCAGAACGTCACACTTCAGGACGCGGTCAGAGGCATTCTGGCACTGCTGGGGTATAAGGATGAAGATTTTGCTGGCAGCCAGGCTGGAGGAAGGATATCCCAGTACCGCTTTTTGAAGCTTGACGAGAACGTGAACCGGGAGGCGGCAGAGCTGCTGGCGAGAGGGGACTGTATCAACCTGTTTTATAATCTGTTAAAGACAAAGCCGAAAGACGGCGGCGATATCTACGGCAAACTGTTCGGATGCGAGCTGACCTCCGATGGAGAGATCAATCCTTTAAAGATGGCGGACAACGGTTTGAAGGGCCCCAAACTGGTTCGCAGTAAGAGAAGCTTATCCAGCTATATTCCATTTAAGCTGGATAAGGCCAATGTGTTTATCAACGGCGAGTCGTCCACGGTCTCGGCACTGAAAGACGCAGTGGAGAGCGGCGGCGCGGTGCTGCTTTACTATCACCCGGGATCAAAGAGCATCTGGGCCTACACGGAGGATTCGTCGGACAGCAGGCGCGGAATCGTCCGGGGAACGGTCTCCAACATCTATTATACCTCCGTGGACGTGATGTCACCCAGCGCCGTGATGCTGGAGGAAAGCGGGGAGCAGTATCTGCTCACCAGTTCGGAGATGCAGTTTGCGTTCTCCATGTACGGGAACGTCCGGGTCGGGGATACGGTCACACTGGTCTATGAAAAGACTGTGAAAGAGGACGGAACAGAAACGTACACGGTATTGGATTATTTAGAAGACTGACAGGAGAACGGCCATGAAAAACAGGAAAAAGAAGAAAACGGTAATCATTGTGGCAGCGGCGTTTGTGCTTTTGGCAGCGGTGGGAACCGCGGCCTTAAGGAATCATGGGCGGAGCACCGGGGCAGGCAAGGGGACAGAGGTGATGACAGCGCCGGTGACGCGGCAGGACATCAGCTCCAGACTCTCCTCCTCGGGAGTGCTGAAGCCGAGGAATTCCTATCAGGTATCCTCGCTGGTGGAGGGCGAGATCACCAGCGCCGATTTCGAGGTGGGGGATCAGGTGGAGAAGGGCCAGGTGCTTTACCGGATCGATGTGAGCAACATGGAGGAGGAGATGAAATCTGCACAGAACTCCGTGGAAAGGGCGGCGAGGAATCTGGAAGACGCCCAGAAGGATTATTCCAGAGCCCAGGGCCGATTTAATGACGGCGTTTTCCACTCCGGAGACAGCGGATATATCAAAAAGATCTACATAAAAGCAGGCGAGACGGTAAGCAGCGGAACGAAGATTGCGGATATCGAGGACGATTCTGTCATGCGGCTGAAGGTTCCCTTCCTTTCCGCGGAAGCGGCGGCCATCGGTGCGGGAAGTGCGGCCCTTGCCACTCTGTCTTCCACGGGAGAACAGATACCGGGAACCGTGACCGCAGTCAGCGCAAAGGATGAGACGCTGACGGGCGGCCGGATTGTGCGCTACGTGACCATTGAGGCGGCCAATCCGGGCGGTTTAACCACGGAACAGTCGGCGACTGCGACGGTGGGCGATTACAGCAGCAGCCTGGAAGGAACCTTCAGCCCGGTAGTCGAGACGATACTGAGTGCGGATTTGCCGGACAGTGTGACTGTGGAACAGCTTCTCGTCTCAGAGGGCGATTACGCGGCAAAGGGGGCACCCATCTTCCGTTTCGACCGGGAATCGGCGGATAAGCTGATGAGAAGCTTCCGGGAGAAGCTGGACAGCGCAAAGGATGCCATGGATTCCGCCAATAATAAGATCCAGAGCACGAAGAACAGCATGAATAACTACACCATCACGGCGCCCATATCGGGAACCGTCATCCGCAAGAATATGAAGGCCGGTGACAAGATCACCAGCAAGACAAGCGGCGACGGGGCGATGGCGGTGATTTACGACCTCTCAGCCATCACATTTTCCATGTCCATCGACGAGCTGGACGTATCGAAGGTGAAGGCGGGACAGACGGTGGAAATTACAGCGGAGGCGGCCGGCGATGCGGCCTTTCGGGGGACTGTGGAAAATGTGAGCCTGGAAAGCACCAATAACAACGGAATTACCACGTACCCCGTCTCCGTTACGGTGAAGGACCCGAAGGGACTTCTGCCGGGAATGAACGTCAACGGAAAGATCCTTCTGGAGGAATCGAAGAATGCGCTGGTCATCCCGGCCGCCAGCCTGATGAGGGGAAATGTGGTCTATGTAAAGGACCCCTCGGTGAAGGAGGCGAAGGGGGAGGTGCCCGCCGGATTCAGAGAGGTGACGGTGGAAACGGGAATCATGAACGACGAGCAGGTGGAGGTCACATCGGGCCTGTCAGAGGGGGATGAGGTCTATCTGGTTCAGAGCTTCGACACTGCTCCAGGCAGTGAATATATGGGAGAAGAAATGGCGTTAGAACCATAATAGGAAAGGAGGAACGGCTATGGGCCCTTTAATTGATTTACAGGATATCTATAAAATATACGAAATGGGGGATGAGGAGGTGCGGGCCAACGACGGCATTTCCCTCTCGATTGAAAAGGGAGAGATGACAGCCATTGTGGGAAAGTCGGGAAGCGGAAAATCCACGCTGATGAACATTATCGGAGCGCTGGATGTGCCCACCAGCGGGACGTACCATCTGGAAGGCGAGAACGTGGGGGAGATGACAGACAACCAGCTGGCAGATATCCGCAACCGGCTGATCGGCTTCATCTTTCAGCAGTACAATCTGCTGACGCGCAGCACGCTTCTGGAAAATGTGGAGCTGCCGCTTATCTACGCCGGAATTGACGGAGAAGAGCGGAGGGAGCGCGCCATGGCGTCACTGAAGCGGGTGGGGCTGGCGGATAAGTATAAGAATCTGCCGGGCCAGCTGTCCGGAGGCCAGCAGCAGCGTGTCTCCATCGCCAGGGCGCTGGCGGGGAATCCCTCCCTGATCCTGGCCGATGAGCCGACCGGAGCCCTGGATTCCAGAACGAGCCGGGAAGTTCTTGACTTTTTAAAGCAGCTGAACGAAGAAGGAAATACCATCGTGATGATTACCCACGACAACTCCATTGCCCTGGAGGCAAAGCGGGTGATCCGGATTCACGACGGCAGGATTAATTTTGACGGGGATGTGAACGACTATGCGGCAGTCATTTAAGATGGCAATCAAAAATATTCTGAGCAACAAGATGCGTTCCTTCCTGACCATGCTGGGAATCATCATCGGGGTTGCTTCAGTTATCATTCTGGTGGGGCTGGTGGAAGGACAGATGAACTACATCAGAGCCAGCTTCTCAGACATGGGGACCAATCAGCTTCAGGTACAGCTGACCAATACACCCACCAGGTCGGTCTCCCCCCAGGACTTATATGCGTTTTACGATAAAAACAGGGCATATTATAAGGAGATATCTCCGCAGGTCCCTGTGAAGGCGACGATCAAGCATAAGACTGATAAGCTGACGAAAACCAGGATTACCGGCGTCAGCGAGCAGTTTTACGGCATTGACGCGAAAAAACTGGAGGCGGGCCGGTATATTCAGTATTCGGATATCGCGTCGAGACAGCCTGTCTGTGTGCTGGGGTATTTTACCGCCACGCGCCTGTTTGGAAGCGCTGAGGCGGCGGTGGGGAAGAGTGTACGGTTTGACGGAAATGTGGTCAAGGTGGTGGGCGTGCTGCAGCGCCGGGACAAAGACGAGCTAAAGCAGGGCGGTCCGGATGACCGCGCCCTTCTGCCATATACCACGGCGCTTTTAATGAATCAGAATGCCGATGTCTCCGAGTATATCGTAACGGTGGATAAGGTGGAGGAGATTGCAGCGGCCAGAATCCTTCTGACCGTATTTCTTCAGGGGCGGTATAAATCGCCGGACTATTTCTATATCGGTTCCATGAGCGAGATGTTAAAATCCATGGAGTCCACCATGTCCATGATGTCCGCCGCACTCGGAGGAATCGCGGGGATTTCCCTTCTGGTGGCCGGCGTCGGCGTGATGAACATCATGCTGGTATCGGTGACGGAGCGGACGCGGGAAATCGGGATCAGAAAGTCCCTGGGAGCGAAAAAATCCGTCATTCTTCAGCAGTTTGTCATTGAGGCGGCGGTCACCAGCTCCATCGGAGGACTGGTGGGCATCGCACTGGGATGCGTGATCACTCCGGCCGCGGGGAGTCTGATGCATATGAAGGCGTCCGCCACAATACCGGCTGTTCTCGTTTCCTTTGGAGTTTCCGCGGCGATCGGCCTGGTCTTTGGGTATATGCCGGCGAGGCGGGCAGCAGGTTTAAATCCCATCGATGCGCTTCGAAGTGAATAGATAAGCAGGAAATGTTGCACACAGCGGACTGGAAATGAGGTGAAAATGGCGTAAATACGACGGTTTTACGGGGAAAGTTTAAAAAGACCTTGCAATGGCTGGAAAACAGTGCTATAATCGTAGCGATAACATGATAGATGACTGATAAAGAGTGGGCGAGAGTCCACTCTTTCAATTTTGTGCAGAAAGGTGGGAAGAACATGACAAAAAAAGAGACCTATGAAAAGAAAACGGAAGACTATCTGCTTCCATTGATGGAAGAATATCATTTTGAGCTGGTTGATGTGGAATATGTAAAAGAGGCGGGAAACTGGTATCTGCGTGCTTATATAGATAAGGAAGGCGGAATTACGGTTGATGACTGTGAGGTCGTCAGCAGAAGACTGGGAGAATGGCTGGACGAGAAGGATTTTATCGAGGACAGCTATATTCTGGAAGTGAGTTCACCGGGGCTGGGAAGGCCGCTTAAGAAAGATAAGGACTTCGACAGAAGCATCGGAGAAGATGTGGATATTAAATTGTACAAACCGATGAATAAACAGAAGGATTATACGGGTACTTTAAAAGCATATGATAAAAATACCGTGACTGTCACGGTGGAAGACGGGACCGAGCTTGTATTTAACCGCCCGGAGATCGCATTAATCCGGCTGGCATTTGATTTCTAAACAGTATGATGGATGAGAGTAGGAGGATAAAAAAATGAATAAGGAACTGTTAGAAGCACTGAATATTCTGGAAAAAGAGAATAATATCAGCAAAGATACCCTGCTGGAGGCGATCGAGAATTCTCTTCTTACGGCGTGCAAGAACCACTTTGGCAAGGCAGACAATGTCAAGGTGAGCATGAACCGCGATACATGCGACTTTTCCGTTTACGCGGAGAAGGAAGTGGTGGAGGAAGTGGAAGACCCGCTGCTTCAGATCAGCCTCGCGGAAGCCAAGATGACGGATCCGAAATATGACGTGGGAGATATCGTACAGTGTCCGATCGATTCCAAGAAGTTTGGACGTATTGCCACACAGAATGCGAAGAATGTGATCCTCCAGAAGATCCGTGAGGAAGGAAGAAAAGCCCTGTATAACGACTGGTACTGCCAGGAGAAGGAAGTGGTTACCGGTATTGTACAGAGATATTTAGGGAAGAATGTCAGCATTAACTTAGGTAAGGTCGATGCCATTTTAAATGAGGCGGAGATGGTGAAGGGCGAGGTATTCAAGGCCACGGAGAGAATCAAGGTGTACGTTCTGGAGGTAAAGGATACTCCGAAGGGACCGAGGATTTCCGTATCGAGAACCCATCCGGATCTGGTAAAACGCTTATTTGAATCAGAAGTGGCAGAGGTAAAGGACGGAACGGTAGAGATGAAAGCCATTGCCAGAGAGGCAGGCTCCAGAACGAAGATCGCCGTTAAATCCAACGACCAGAATGTGGATCCGGTAGGCGCATGTGTCGGCTTAAACGGCGCGAGGGTGAATGCCATTGTGAATGAGCTTCGCGGCGAAAAGATCGACATCATCAACTGGGACGACAACCCGGCATACTTAATTGAGAATGCATTAAGCCCGGCAAAGGTTATCTGCGTGGTGGCTGACGAGGATTCTAAGGAAGCTCAGGTTATCGTACCGGATTACCAGCTTTCCCTGGCAATCGGTAAAGAAGGCCAGAACGCGAGACTGGCAGCAAGGCTGACAGGATATAAGATTGATATCAAGAGTGAGACGCAGGCCAGAGAGATGGGATTATTCGAAGAGCTGGGTCTGGATTATCAGGAAGACGGAGGTTACGAGGATTACGAAAGCGATTATCAGGAAGATGGAGACACAGAATACCAGGAGGATTACCAGGAAGACGATCAGGAAGATTACCAGGACGGCGGCTTAGAGGAAGACAGCTTAGAGGAAGACAGCCAGGAAAAATAAAACGGGAAGTGATTGAAACGTGAGTACAAAGAAGATACCGCTCAGACAGTGTATCGGCTGTGGTGAGATGAAAAGTAAAAAAGAGATGATTCGTGTGCTTAAGACGGCGGAGGACGAGATTGTGCTGGATGCGACCGGACGGAAGAACGGGCGAGGCGCATATCTGTGTCCCTCCATGGACTGTTTTAAGAAAGCAGTTAAGAACAAGGGCCTGGAACGCTCCTTTAAGACGGCGATTCCAAAGGAAGTATACGAAACGTTGGAAAAGGAGATGGAGCAGCTTGGATGACAGACAGAAAGTTCTTAATCTGATTGGTCTGGCTACAAAGGCCGGGAAGACTGCAAGCGGAGAATTTATGACGGAGAAATCCGTGAAGAGTGGAAAGGCATTCCTGGTGATCGTGTCGGAGGAAGCATCTGACAACACCAGAAAAATGTTCACCAATATGTGTACTTACTATGAAGTTCCAATCTACTTTTTCGGTAAAAAGAGCGAGATCGGTCATGCAATGGGAAAGGAAATGAGAGCTTCCCTTGTCATTCTGGACGCGGGGTTCGCAAAAGCAGTCGTGAAACTATTGAATACAAATGGAGGTAGTAAGTATGAGAGTATATGATCTGGCAAAAGAACTGGGAAAAGACAGCAGTAAAGAGATACTGGATATCCTGGAAAAGCACGATATAAATTTAAAGAGTTCATCCAATATATCGGATGACCAGGCGTCTATCGTGAGAAAAGCGATGGGCGGAGCTGGAAAAAGCAGCGAAGGAAGGCAGAACACACCGGCGTCCGAGAAACCGGCGGGTGATGACCCGGCCAGAACTGAAGCAGGTGCGGGTGAGCCGCACAAGAAGAAAATAGCAGCAGTTTTCCGTCCGCAGAACGCGCAGATGAAGCCGCAGCGTCCGCAGGGCCAGGGAAACCGCGATGGAAGACCGCAGGGTCAGGGAAACCGCGACGGAAGACCACAGGGCCAGGGCTATCAGGGAAACCGTGACGGAAGACCGCAGGGCCAGGGCTATCAGGGAAGCCGTGATGGAAGACCGCAGAATCAGGGCGGCAGCTATGAGCAGAGAACCGCTGGAAACACCACGGTATCCGGTCAGAGTGTCCAGCCGCGTGAAGCAGCAGATAACACAGTAAATACGCAGCAGGCACCGCAGAGCCAGACAGCGCCGGTTCAGCCGACTCAGACTCAGCCGGCTCAGACTTCGCAGACACAGGCACCCGCAGGCCAGTCACCGCAGGCACAGCCGCAGCAGACCGACGCGCGTTCCGACCAGAATTCATCTGCAAGACCGCAGGGCCAGGGCTACCAGGGAAACCGTGACGGAAGACCGCAGGGCCAGGGCTACCAGGGAAACCGCGACGGAAGGCCGCAGGGCCAGGGCTACCAGGGCAATCGTGACGGAAGACCGCAGGGGCAGGGAGGTTACCAGGGCAATCGCGACGGAAGACCGCAGGGTCAGGGAGGTTACCAGGGGAACCGGGACGGAAGACCGCAGGGCCAGGGTTATCAGGGAAACCGAGACGGAAGACCGCAGGGCCAGGGCTATCAGGGCAATCGTGACGGAAGACCGCAGGGCCAGGGAGGTTACCAGGGCAATCGTGACGGAAGACCGCAGGGCCAGGGAGGCTATCAGGGCAACCGAGACGGAAGACCGCAGGGCCAGGGAGGCTATCAGGGAAACCGAGACGGAAGACCGCAGGGCCAGGGAGGCTACCAGGGCAACCGAGACGGAAGACCGCAGGGCCAGGGAGGCTATCAGGGCAACCGTGACGGAAGACCGCAGGGCCAGGGAGGCTATCAGGGCAACCGTGATGGAAGACCGCAGGGCCAGGGCGGTTATCAGGGCAACCGCGATAATCGCGGAGGCAGACCGCAGGGACCGGGCGGACGTCCGGGAACGGGCAGAGACGGAGGAACAAAATCCTTTGATACACCGATCCAGGCAAAACCAACGAGCAACAGAGGTAATAAAAACGCCTATAAGAACGATAGATTCGACAAGAGAGACAAGGACGACGACGCAAAGAAGAATCTGGGCAAAGGCGGCAAGTTTAAAGCGCCGATCCAGCCGCCGGCACATGAAGAGCCTAAGGTAGAGGTCGTTAAGACGATCATTCTTCCGGAGATCCTGACAATCAAGGAATTAGCGGAGAAGATGAAGCTTCAGCCGTCAGCAATCGTTAAAAAGCTGTTCCTGCAGGGCAAGATTGTAACCCTGAATCAGGAGATCGACTTCGATCAGGCGGAAGAGATCGCTATGGAATACGAAGTTCTCTGCGAAAAAGAAGTAAAAGTGGATGTTATCGAAGAACTCTTAAAAGAGGATGAAGAGAACGAGGCCGATATGGTTGCCAGACCGCCTGTAGTATGCGTTATGGGCCACGTTGACCACGGTAAAACCTCCCTTCTTGATGCGATTCGTCAGACAAACGTAACCTCCAGAGAGGCCGGCGGTATCACACAGCATATCGGCGCCTACATGGTGGAAATTAACGGACAGAAGATCACCTTCTTAGACACACCAGGCCACGAGGCATTTACGGCCATGCGTATGAGAGGCGCTCAGTCCACAGATATCGCAATTCTGGTAGTCGCAGCGGACGACGGCGTGATGCCGCAGACCGTGGAGGCGATCAACCATGCGAAGGCAGCAGGCGTAGAGATTATTGTGGCAATCAATAAGATCGATAAGCCGAGTGCCAACATCGACAGAGTAAAACAGGAATTATCCGAATACGAACTGATTCCGGAAGACTGGGGCGGCAGCACGGTATTTGTACCGGTATCCGCACATACAAAAGACGGTATTCCGGAGCTTCTGGAGATGATCCTTTTAACCGCAGAGGTTAAAGAGCTGAAGGCCAATCCGAACAGAACTGCCAGAGGTTTAATCATCGAGGCAGAGCTTGACAAGGGAAAAGGCCCGGTTGCCACTGTTCTGGTACAGAAGGGTGTTCTCCATGTAGGAGATACCGTTGCCGCAGGTTCCTGTTACGGAAAAGTCCGCGCCATGATGGATGACAAGGGCCGCAGAGTCAAAGAGGCCGGTCCATCCACTCCTGTGGAAATCCTGGGACTGGGTGACGTTCCAAACGCAGGCGAGGTTCTGGTAGGAACTGTAAACGAGAAGGAAGCGAGAAACTTCGCAGAGACATTTATCTCTGAAGGCAAGAATAAATTACTGGAAGATACAAAAGCTAAGTTATCACTGGATGACCTGTTCAGCCAGATCAAGGCCGGCAATATCAAGGAACTGCCGATCATTGTCAAGGCTGACGTACAGGGTTCTGTGGAAGCAGTAAAGCAGAGTCTTGTGAAGCTGTCCAATGAAGAAGTTATGGTAAAGGTAATCCACGGCGGCGTTGGTGCCATCAACGAATCCGACGTATCTCTGGCATCTGCTTCCAACGCCATCATCATCGGCTTTAACGTAAGACCGGATGTGACGGCGAAGTCCATAGCAGAGCGCGAGAAAGTGGATATGAGACTGTACAAGGTAATCTATCAGGCAATCGAGGATGTGGAAGCGGCCATGAAGGGCATGCTGGATCCGATCTTTGAAGAGCAGGTGATCGGCCACGCCATTGTGCGTCAGACATTCAAGGCTTCCGGCGTCGGTACGATTGCAGGTTCCTATGTCATGGACGGTAAGTTCCAGAGAGGCTGCAGCGTACGTATTACACGTGCAGGAGAGCAGCTTTACGATGGCCCGCTGGCATCCTTAAAGAGATTTAAGGATGATGTGAAGGAAGTTGCGACAGGTTACGAATGTGGTCTTGTATTTGAGAAGTTCAATGACATCCAGGAAGATGACATGATTGAAGCTTACGCTATGGTAGAGGTTCCCCGCTAGTACTACACTGCATTAGGACTTAAGTGGAAGCCGGGGAATCCTGCCGGAAGGCGGAGCGGCAAAACGAAAGGAAGAACATGCGTAAAAACAGTATAAAGAATACAAGAATCAATATGGAGGTTCAGAGAGAACTGAGCGAGATTATCCGCCTGGAGATCAAGGACCCGAGAATCCATCCCATGACGACGGTGGTTGCAGTCTCTGTGACTCCGGACTTAAAATTCTGCAAGGCATATATCAGTGTTTTAGGAGACGAGGAAGCCGGCAATGCAACCATCGAAGGATTGAAGAGTGCGGAGGGCTATATCCGCCGCGAGCTGGCCAGAAGAGTGAATTTACGGAATACTCCGGAGATCAAATTTATTCTGGATCAGTCCATCGAATATGGGGTAAATATGTCGAAACTGATTGACGAGGTAACGAAAGATATCAAAGAGTAGGAGGTGTTTCCATGAGCTTTTTTGATACTATGCTTGAGGATGTAGAGACGATGGCGATCATCGGCCATATCCGCCCGGACGGAGACTGTATCGGATCCTGTCTGGCAGCGTACAACTACCTGGAAGAACATTATCCTGATGTCCGAGTGACCGTCTTTTTAGAGGAACCATCCATAAAATTCGGTTATTTAAAGAATATAGAGCGTATCTGCAGCGATTTTTCAGTGGAGGCGGAGTTTGATCTCTGCCTCTGCCTGGACTGCAGCGACATGCTCCGCTTCGGTGAGGCGGTGCGGTACTTAAACAGCGCCAAAAAGAGTATCTGCGTGGACCACCACGTGACCAATACCGGGTTTGCGGGACAGAATATCATAGAAGCGAAAGCCAGCTCCACCTGCGAGGTCCTCTTCGGCCTTCTGGAGGAAGAGAAGATAAGCAAAGCGGTGGCGGAATGCATTTACACCGGTATTATCCACGACACAGGGGTGTTTAAATACGACTGCACCTCTGCGAAGACCATGGAGATCGCGGGAAAGATGATGGCAAAGGGAATCGATTTCCCCCACATCATCGACAACAGCTTTTACCGGAAAACGTATATTCAGAACCAGATTCTGGGACGTGCGCTTCTGGAGAGCATTACCTTCCTGGATGGGCGCTGTATTTTCAGCGTGATTCATAAGAGGGACATGGATTTCTACGGCGTGACCAGCGCCGACATGGATGGAATCATCGACCAGCTGAGGATTACGGAGGGCGTGGAGTGTGCGATTTTCATGTACGAGACGGCCTGCCGCGAGTATAAAGTGAGCCTGCGTTCCACCAATGATCTGGATGTGAGTAAGATCGCCGTGTATTTCGGCGGCGGCGGCCACGTGAAGGCGGCGGGATGTACCATGGCCGGCAGTGTTCACGACGTCGTCAACAACTTATCCGCACGGATCTCAGTACAAATTAATGGAGATACTTAAAGATGGCAGACGGTATCATCAATGTATACAAAGAAAAAGGCTATACCTCTCATGACGTTGTTGCGAAAATGAGAGGTATTTTAAAACAGAAAAAAATCGGACATACCGGCACGCTGGACCCCATGGCGGAGGGCGTGCTTCCCGTGTGTCTCGGAAACGGCACGAAGCTCTGCGATCTGCTGGCAGACCGGACGAAGACTTACCGCGCTGTGCTTTTGCTGGGCCTCGAGACCGATACGCAGGATACGACGGGCGTGACGCTCGCCGAATATCCGGTGGCGGTGACGGAGGAAGAGGTGAAAGCGGCAGTCTTGAGCTTTCTGGGCGATTACGACCAGGTGCCGCCCATGTATTCCGCGCTGAAGGTGGATGGGAAGAAGCTCTATGAGCTGGCCCGCGCCGGCAGGGAAGTGGAACGGAAGGCGAGACCGGTGAAGATCCTGGATATCTGCGTGGAGGAAATCGCCCTGCCCCGAGTGACCATGACGGTGTCATGCACAAAGGGGACCTATATCCGGACGCTCTGCTACGATATCGGACGAAAGCTGGGATGCGGCGGCTGTATGGAATCGCTTTTGAGGACGAGAGTCGGCCAGTTTGAGCTGAAGGACAGCCTGACGCTCTCTGAGATTGAAAAGCAGAGGGATGACGGCGGACTTGCGGATCATATTCTTGCCGTTGACGCCGTGTTTTTAGAGTATCCGGCTCTTACGATGAAGGAAGAGTTTGATAAGCTGGTCCATAACGGCAATCCGTTCTACCGCAATCAGGCGGAGGGAGACTCCCCGGTGCAGGACAGCCCGGTCAGGGTCTACGACAGCCAGGGGCGGTTTATCGGGATTTACGCCCTGGACCGGGTGAAGAACGTACTGAAGCCTCAGAAGGTTTTTCTGGGAGGAAACAAATGATGGAATATATAACCGAAACAACAGATTTTCAGATTGAGGAGCCTGCGGTCGTGACCATCGGCAAGTTCGACGGACGCCACAGGGGCCATCAGAAGCTGCTGAAGCAGATGCTGGAGGTGAAGGCGGAGCGCGGCCTTAAGACGGCTGTATTTACCTTTGATATGACGCCGGGAAGCCTGGTGGAGGGAAAGAAACAGACGGTTATCACCACCAACCTGGAGAGAAGGAATAATCTGGAAAGAATCGGCATAGACTATTTAGTGGAGTATCCGTTTACGAAGGAGACGGCACGTATGGCGCCGGAGGACTTCGTGCGGGATATCCTGGTTTCGCGCATGCACGCCAGGGTGATCGTCGTCGGAACGGACTGCTCCTTTGGCTATAAGGGGGCCGGCAATGCGGACCGCCTCGAAGAATGGAAGGCGAAATACGGGTACGAGCTCATCGTCATCCACAAGGAACAGGATGACAACCGGGATATCAGCAGTACGTATGTGCGGGAAGAGCTGGATGCCGGAAATATCGAGAAGGCGAACGAGCTTCTCGGCGAGCCGTATGCCATCCACGGAACCGTGGTGCACGGAAATCATATCGGGGGAAGCGTCCTGGGATTTCCAACGGCCAACATTCTGCCGCCGCCTGAAAAACATCTGCCGACATTTGGCGTTTACGTGTCAAAGGTCTATGTAGAAGGTACTTATTACGGGGGAGTGACGAACATCGGAAGGAAGCCGACTGTGAGCGGGGTATCCCCTGTGGGAGCGGAGACATTTCTGTATGGTATAGATGAGGATATTTATGGGAAGAATATAGAAGTACAGCTGCTTTCGTTTATTCGCCCGGAGAAGAAATTTGACGGACTTGAGCAGCTGAAGGCGCAGATAGGAAGAGACAGGGATTACGCTCTGGCGTATTTAAAGAACCTGTCAGATCAGCAGATAACTCATTTATCATAAACAGCTTCAACAAATCTGAATAATAACTTGCGAAGGAATGTGCATAATGACTGACAAAGCATGGAAAATGCTGGGATTTTGCCTGGCCTGCGGCAGCGCCGTGGTCCTGGGCACAGCAGATGTACAGGCGGCTAAGCCGGAACCTTCCTTCACGTCCGGAACCTCCATAGCGGGATTCGGGACGGCCATGGACAAGCATTTGGAGTCTGTGGAGGAAACGGAGAGCCAGGCGGTGTCCGCCGGTCTTACGCAAGAAAAAGTGGTGTTCGGAACCTTTCGTGATATTTTCAAAAACCTTGGCGTAGCCATGGTGGAGGATTCCCTGAACATCAGAAAAGAACCAAAGAATGACGCGGATATAGTAGGAAAAATGGACAGCCATGCCGGATGCAGCGTGCTGGGAATGGAACATGGCTGGTATAAGATAAAATCGGGCCAGGTAACCGGCTACGTCTCGGGTAAGTATCTCGCCGTGGGACAGGCTGCCAGGGCATCGGCCTATTACAATATGAAACTCATGCTCCGCGTAAACACGGATACCCTCAGGGTCCGCAGCGCTCCGGATACGGATTCGGAGATCCTGGGCCGGATCCACGAGGGAGAGACGTATGATTTTCTCTCCAGAGCGGGAGGCGGCTGGATTAAGATCCGATACGGTGAAAAAGAAGGCTACGCCTACGTGCCGGGCAACGCGGTGGTGGCTTATACCATTCCGGAGGCGGAAAAAGTGGAGAATTCCCTTCGCCAGCAGGTGGTGAACTACGCCGTGCGTTTCGTCGGCAATCCATACCGGTGGGGCGGAACAAATCCGAATACGGGAGCCGACTGCTCCGGTTTCGTGCAGTATGTCATGGAACACGCCGCCGGCATTCATCTGGACAGAACCTCCAGGGAACAGTCCGCGGAGGGACTGGCGGTTTCTTCCACGGCCATGCAGCCGGGTGATTTACTGTTTTATGCCAGCGGAAGCACGATCGATCATGTCGCCATGTATATCGGAGGCGGAAAGATCGTCCATGCGGCCAACCGGAGAAGCGGCATCAAGATTTCAACCTGGAATTACCGGAAGCCGGTGACAATACGGAGAGTGATTCCGTAGGCTTTAGTACCCATGGATGAGATCGGGCCGATATGGAGAACGCCTCCATGAATGCGGCAGAATACGGACAGGAGAAAGCTGTTTGCCAGCTTTTTTCTGTCCGTTCTTTTATTTCAGAGGAACGCAGTCAAACGCGCTGTTCTCCTTCGGACTCCGTATTTAAATGATGTAATGCCTGAAGCACAAGCTCCTCTGTCCAGCCGGAACACTTTCCCTGAAATGGACAGTCGGAGCAATTTTCACTCAGCATGCAGGCGGCGTATGCCCTTAAAAGTATAACTGCTTTTTCCGTAGTCACAATCGTGTCTGCCCCCATTTTCAATGATATTGATAGTATAACCAATATTCTTATTTTATGTGGGCGACAGGATAACTGGGGAATTATTTATCCAGATTTTTAAGCGCAGCCTCGATAAAGCCGGCAAACAGCGGATGCGGACGGTTTGGCCGCGATTTAAATTCCGGATGGGCCTGTGTGGCGACGAACCAGGGATGCTCCGGAAGCTCGATCATCTCGACGATCCGTCCATCCGGGGAAATGCCGGACAGCTTCATGCCGTTTTCGGTCAGGGCCTGGCGGTAGTCGTTGTTGACCTCATACCGGTGGCGGTGGCGCTCGTGAATCGTTTCCTGGCCGTATAGGGCGTAGGCTCTGGAGGTTTTGTCAAGCACACAGGGATAGGAGCCGAGACGCAGGGTTCCTCCGATGTCTTCGATGCCGTTCTGGTCCGGCATCAGATGGATGACCGGATGGCCGGTGTCAGGGTCTAACTCAGCCGTGTGGGCGTCGCTGTAGCCGACGACGTCGCGGGCGAATTCCACGATGGCCATCTGCATTCCGAGACAGAGACCGAGGAACGGGATCCCATGGGTGCGCGCCCAGCGGATGGCAGAAATTTTCCCTTCGATTCCCCTGCTTCCAAAGCCTCCGGGCACGAGGATGCCGTTCACACCGTCAAAGATCTCGGCTGCATTACCATCGTTTACCTCCTCGGAGTCGACCCAGCGGATGGATACGCTGGCGTGGTTGGCCACACCGCCGTGTTTTAATGCTTCCACAACGGAGATATAGGCGTCATGTAAGGAGATGTATTTGCCGACCAGAGCCACCGTTACCTGCTTCTGCGGGTGTTTCCAGCTCTCGATCATGGAACTCCACTCGGATAAATCCGGTTCGGGACAAGGGATGTGCAGGCTCTCACAGGCTACCTCGGCCAGATGCTCCTGTTCCATTACCAGCGGGAGTTCGTAGAGTACCTCCACGTCGAGATTCTGGAGCACGTGATTTTTCGGAACGTTGCAGAACTGGGCGATCTTGCTGCGGATTCCGTCGTCGAGGGGAAGCTCGGAGCGGCAGACGATGATGTCCGGCTGGATTCCCATGCCCTGCAAATCCTTGACACTGGCCTGGGTGGGCTTTGTCTTTAATTCCTCGGACACTTTTAGATAGGGAACTAAGGTTACGTGGATCAGAATCGCATTTTCACGGCCGACATCGTGCTGGAACTGGCGGATTGCCTCCAAAAACGGCTGGCTCTCGATGTCTCCGACGGTGCCGCCGACCTCGATGATGGCAATCTCCATGTCATCGGATTGCAGGGGGTCTGAGACGCCGGACGCGGTCTGTTCTCCGCTGCGGTGAAAACGGCTTTTGATTTCGTCGGTGATGTGGGGGATCACCTGAACCGTTCCTCCGCCGAAGTCTCCGCGGCGTTCCTTTGTCAGCACGGTCCAGTAGACCTTGCCGGTGGTGACATTGGAATTTTTCGTCAGATTTTCGTCGATAAACCGCTCATAGTGGCCTAAATCCAGGTCCGTTTCCACGCCGTCCTCGGTGACAAATACCTCGCCGTGCTGGACCGGATTCATGGTGCCGGGGTCGATGTTGATGTAGGGATCGAATTTCTGCATGGTGACGTGATAGCCGCGCGCCTTCAACAGACGGCCGAGGGATGCTGCGGTGATGCCTTTGCCAAGACCGGACACGACGCCACCGGTGACAAATACGTATTTCACTGGCATAAAAATGGTACCTCCTTAAGGTTTTTTGGGGATGTGTCATTTAATAAAAACGATATTATACAACTAATTATTTCAGAAATCCACATTTTCATGAAAAAACTTTCGATTATTAAGTGTAAAATTTGTCTTAAAATGGCATGGAATGAAAATCTCTTTATAAGGATTTTATAATTCTTTTCTTGATTTATGGAGAGACTGACACTATAATGATATAGAATGGGTATAGAATATCCGGATTGGAGAATTTACACATATGGATAACAACAACAATCAGAATAATAACAGTAAGATGCCAAAGAACGCACAGGTAATTATTGCATGGGTAGTTACCTTTTTAATTGCGGTGGCAGGGCTGTCCTATCTGCACAACGCACTCTCAGCGAGGACCACGGAAGAGCTCAGCTATGATACATTTATGAACATGGTGGATGAGAAGCAGGTAGAGGCCGTAAGCGTCGAGGACTCCAGAATTACAATCGAGCCGAAGAGCACCTGGGAAGGATACATGCCCGGGAAAACATATTATACCGTGCGAATGGATAATGATTTAACACTCGCGGAGAGACTTCGGACAGCCGGCGTGGATACGCACAGGATCCGTAAGGATGGCAACTTCATTATCCAGACCATTGTCAGCTATCTGCTGCTGTTTGGTCTGATGGGAATTCTACTTAACTTTATGATGCGCCGTGTCGGCGGAGGCGGCGGTATCATGGGCGTGGGCAAGAGCAACGCCAAGGTATACGTACAGAAAGAGACCGGAGTTACATTCCGCGATGTAGCCGGGGAAGACGAGGCGAAGGAGTCGCTGACGGAGATCGTAGACTTCCTTCACAATCCGGGTAAATACACGAAGATCGGCGCCAAGCTGCCGAAAGGAGCTTTGCTTGTGGGTCCTCCTGGTACAGGTAAGACCCTGCTTGCCAAGGCGGTAGCCGGAGAAGCGCATGTCCCATTCTATTCGCTGTCCGGTTCTGATTTCGTAGAGATGTTCGTGGGTGTCGGCGCCTCCCGTGTGCGTGACTTATTCAAGCAGGCCCAGGAGTCTGCTCCCTGTATCATTTTTATCGATGAGGTGGATGCCATCGGTAAGAGCCGTGATTCCAGATTCGGCGGCGGCAACGACGAGCGTGAACAGACATTAAACCAGCTGCTGTCCGAGATGGACGGATTCGATTCCTCTAAGGGACTTCTGGTTCTGGCTGCGACAAACCGTCCGGAGATCTTAGACCCGGCGCTGCTGCGTCCAGGCCGTTTCGACCGCCGGATCATCGTGGATAAGCCGGATTTAAAGGGCCGTGTGGATATCTTAAAGGTTCATTCCAGAGACGTATTGATGGATGAGAGCGTTGATCTCGACGCGATTGCGCTGGCGACCTCCGGCGCGGTTGGATCGGATCTTGCCAACATGATTAACGAGGCAGCCATTCTGGCAGTTAAGAGCGGCAGACAGGCCGTCGCCCAGAAAGACTTATTTGAAGCGGTTGAAGTCGTGCTTGTGGGTAAAGAGAAGAAAGACAGAATCATGAATAAGGAAGAGCGCCGCATCGTGTCTTACCACGAGGTTGGCCATGCTCTCGTAAGCGCCCTCCAGAAGGACGCGGAGCCGGTTCAGAAGATCACCATCGTTCCGAGAACCATGGGCGCCCTTGGCTACGTTATGCACGTGCCGGAGGAAGAGAAATATTTAAATACGAAGAAAGAACTTCACGCCATGCTGGTCGGGGCCCTGGCCGGACGAGCAGCGGAGGAGCTTGTGTTTGATACTGTGACCACGGGAGCAGCCAACGATATCGAGCAGGCGACCAGAATGGCCCGTGCCATGATTACTCAGTACGGTATGTCCGATAAGTTTGGTCTGATGGGCTTAGCGACTCAGGAAGACCAGTACTTAACCGGCCGTACGGTCATGAACTGCGGCGATGCCACGGCTGCCGAAGTCGACAACGAGGTTATGAAGATGCTGAAGGAAGCCTACGAGGAAGCCAAGGCTCTGTTGTCTGAGAACCGCGATGTGATGGATAAGATCGCAGAGTTCTTAATCGAGAAGGAGACCATCACCGGCAAGGAATTCATGAAGATCTTCAGAGAGATGAAGGGAATACCGGAGCCGGAGGAGAAGGATAAGATCGATGCCGACAAGATGGACGACGTGGTAAGCCATAAGGACACGTTCGACGATAAGAAGGAAGAAGCAGTCCTGAGCAGTCCCGCAGCGGAAGAGACTGCGCCAAAGGAACCGTCCCAGGAGACAACGGATACGGAAGAGAAATCCGGATCTGATGAGATGTTCCATATGGGAGTAAAGAGATAGGAATTGAAGAGATAAGAAGTGAGACAGGTCCCCTGATTTCGTATGAAGTCAGGGGACTTCTTTATCAGAGGAATGTTTAAGATTCACATTTCTTTCACATTTAGGGCAAATATTTTTCACATTTATTGGTTATAGTAATACTCGTAAACGTTATTAATAATATAAAACTTTTTTTCATACTCAAAGCCGGTAGGATCCCCCTCTTACCGGCTTCCTCCCTTTTATGGGGGGATTTTTTGATTGTGGACAGGGGAGGGTGGCTGTCCTTCGCCTTTTCTATATACGGATAGCTACAAGATGATAGATACAGTTGGAAGAATGGAGGTATCATGTTGGAACTGCATATACACAGTGGTGTCTGCCGCATAGGAAATGCCAGATAAATGTTAAAAAAACGTGGATAAAAAATGCATGTTTCCAATGGATTAAAAGCGAAAGAATGGTTCTGCCCTCAACATAGGGTTGCTATCCCCATAGGAAAAAAGGTATACTGAAAGAATACCCGTCATAACAGAAAATGACAACTCACACGGAGGTCCCTATGTACAGCAAATTCATCAACTATTTAAAGGAAAAACCATCTCTCTATGCGCCCAGCTCCGCTCCGTTCTGGGATGACGAACATATTTCGGAGTATATGCTGAAGGCGCATCTCGATCCGGAGATCGACGCGGCTTCCAGACGCCATGATTTTATAGAACAGTCTGCGAAATGGATCGCACAGTACTGTAAGGTCAGACCGGGCATGAAGCTTCTGGACTTAGGCTGCGGCCCCGGTCTCTATGCGGAGCGTTTCTGCAAAGAGGGCTTCCGGGTCACAGGGCTGGACTATTCCAGGCGTTCCATCGCGTATGCCAGGGAACACGCGGAGGCGGAGACGCTTCCGATCGAATATCATTATAAAAATTATCTGGAAATGGATTACCGGGAGGAATTTGATGCAGCCGTTCTGATATACTGCGATTATGGCGTGCTTCCGCCGGAAAGCAGGAAAGTACTTTTAAAGAACGTGTATGGAGCCCTGAAGAAAGACGGAATTTTCATTTTGGATGGGGATTCAGAGAAGTACAGGGAAAAACTGAGGGAAATGGAAGCCGTAGAGTATCTGGAGCAGGGATTCTGGTCCGGAAAACCCCATGTCTGTATCCAGCGGAATTATCAGTATCCGGAGACGAATAACTATGTTGAACAGTATGTGATCGTAACGGAAGACGCGTGTCAGTGCTATAATAACTGGAATCAGATCTATACCGTGGAGTCTATGGAGAAAGAGCTGCGGGAAGCTGGCTTTGAAGATATTGTATTTTTTGATGATGCAGCAGGCCGGCCATACACAGGAAATGCGGATACCATCTGTGCGGTGTCTGTGAAACGGAGGGAGGGAACCATACAACCATGAAAATAACCATACTCTACCCGGCCGACTACTTTGACATCAGAAAAGTGGATGCGGATTACCGCCAGGAGTACGAGGCGGCGGTAAAGTTTCCTGAATTTCAGGCCGTGCTGTACAATTACGATAATTTCGTGGCGGGAGAACCTTTCAGGCTGTATCCGGCGGAGGCGGCAGGTGACGACGAGCGATGCATCTACCGGGGCTGGATGCTGCAGCCGGAAGCGTATGCAAGGCTGTTTGAGGCGCTGAAGGAGCGGAAGCTGACCCTGATCAATACGCCGGCGGAATACGAGAACTGCCATGAATTCCCGCTGGCTTATCCGGCGATTGCGGATTATACTCCAGGAATCAGAGTATATCCGGAAGGGGAGGCGATCGACTGGAGAGAAGTTAAACACGCATTTCCCCGTTTTATGATGAAAGACTACGTGAAATCGGTGAAGGGGACTGATTTCCCCGCCTGTTTCGACTCATCGTACGATGACAGGCAGTTGGATGAATATGCCCGGAGGTTTCAGGCAATGCGCGGAGATTTATATGTGAGAGGCATTGTGTTAAAGGAATATGTGGAACTGAAGAGACGGGACAGTATGACCAATGAATACAGGGCTTTTTATTTAAATGGGGAACTCCTGACGCTCAGTCCGAATTCCAATCAGAAAGAGGGATGGCCCGTGGTTCCCATGGAACTGGTGAACGCGATTCCGGTGCTGGACAGCCATTTTTATACAGTTGATTTCGCGGAGCTTGAAAACGGTTCCTGGACGGTGATTGAAACGGGAGACGGGCAGGTGTCCGGGCTTTCGCCGAATCAGTATGTGTTTAAGTTTTACGATGAAATCAGATGGAGGCTGTGCGGGAATGAATAGAAGAAGGTGCAGAGGACCGGTTAAATATCGGTTCCCTGCACTTTTTTCACTGTTTCATGGGGATTCGGGGACGTTTTTCCGGTTCTGTCTGCTCCGGGGCGGCATCCCATCACCTTTTTATAGGCGCGGTAAAAGGTTGAATAGTCTCCAAAGCCCGTCTCATTGGCCGCGTCAGCCGCCGTGAAGCCGTTGAGCATGAGCTGTCTGGCCATGACGATGCGCTTGTAGATTAAGTAATCCATGACTGTGGTGCCGGTAGCCTTTTTAAATGCGCGGTTCATATAGTATTTGCTGATGAAAAAGCGGCCGGACAGTTCGTCGAGTGTGACGGGCTCAGTTAAGTGCTCATTTAAATAGCGGATGATATCGGTTATGGTGCCGGAGGCGCTGCTGTCAGGCGTAGAGGGCCGCAGGGTCTGGCACATCAGGGAAATCTCAGCCAGGAGCGCTTCTAAGAACATGGCATAATAGGCGCCGCTTAAGGCAGCAGGCTGTTTCTGGGACCAGATTAAGTGTTCAAAATAGGCGTGAAGGCCATATTCTTCCGTCTGCTCGTAGAACACTTCTCCTGGTCCGCTTTTTTTATTTCCCGGAAATGAGGACAGCAGAAGGACACGACGCTCTGCAATGACCGATTCCGGCGAAAAATGGACCGAACAGCGGACGTAGTCCGTCGTGGAGTTCACCCTCACTCCGTGAAAGACGTAGGGGGACAGCAGAATCAGGCTGTGGGGAGTCAGATGGTACTCCCGGCCCTCCACCATATAATCGGCGTCTCCCTTTAGAAAATAGTAGATCTCATAGCAGGAGTGGTAATGGACTTCAAAGGTATCGCTTTTCATATGACTGGTGGTAAAATTAACTTTTCCCGACACGGGGGCCGGGGCGGATTCGTAGATCATGAAGCAGTTCCTCCCAAATGTGCGCATAAGCAAAATCGATGCTGGCTGCTTCTATTGTATATCAGGGAGGGCTATATTTGCAAACTTTATTTCATCATTACCAATCCATTTTTTGCGGGAAGAGCGCTATGATAGAGGCAACAGAAATGAATGCAGGAGGTAATGATTTATGAAGACAGGAGCACAGCTTTATACAGTCAGGCTGTTTACACAGACGGCGCCGGATTTTCGGGAGACCATGAGACGGGTGGCGGAGATCGGATATGAGACGGTACAGCTGTCGGCCACAGGCAGCGAGATCACCCCGCAGATTGCAAGGGAAATTGCCGACGAGATGGGGCTGAAGATCGTGCTGACCCACAGCGATTTAAACAGGATACGGAAGGATACGGAGCAGCTGATCCGCGACCACGAGGTGATGGGATGTAAGTATATCGGTATCGGATCGATGCCGGAGAAATACCGGAACCCGGACTGGATCAGGCGTTTTGCAGTTGATTTTAAGGAACCGGCCCGTATGATTAAGGAGGCGGGTATGCGTCTCATGTACCACAATCATGCGTTTGAGTTTGAGAAGACAGGGGGAACGTATCTGATGGATTATCTGCTGGACGCATTTGCCCCTGATGAGCTTGGAATTACGCTGGATACGTACTGGGTACAGACGGCGGGCGGTGATGTGTGCCAGTGGATCGGGCGTCTGGCCGACCGGATTCCCTGCGTTCACTTAAAGGACAGAGGCATCGTGAATGGGCAGGAGGTCATGGCTCCGGTGATGGAAGGAAATATGAATTTCCCCGCTATTTTAGAGGCGCTTAAGAAGACTGACTGCGAATACGCATTGGTGGAACAGGATACGTGTCTGGAGAATCCATTTGTCTGCCTCGAAAAGAGTTATCGGAATCTTGCGGAATTGGGATACAGGTAGAAGGAGGATAGGATCATGAATAAAGTAAGGCTGGGAATTATCGGGATTGGTAACATGGGAAGCGGCCATGTGGAGAGTATTTTAGATGGGAAAGTGCCGGAGATCGAGCTGGCGGCGGTTGCCGACCTGCGGGAATCGAGACGCCAATGGGCAGAGGAGACTCTTCCGGAGAACGTGAAGATTTTTGAAACGGCGGAGGAGCTGTTGGATTATCCGGACATGGACGCCGTTCTGGTGGCGATTCCTCACTACGACCATCCGAAGTATGTGATGGAAGCTTTAAAACGGGGATTTCATGCCATGTGTGAAAAACCGGCGGGCGTGTATACGAAGCAGGTGCGGGAGATGAACGAGGAAGCGGCAAAGCACGATCTGGTATTTGGAATGATGTTCAATCAGAGGACGAACCACATCTACCGGAAGATGCATGAGCTGGTGAACGGCGGCCAGTACGGGGCCATCAAGCGTGTCAACTGGATCATCACAGACTGGTACAGAACCCAGGCGTACTACAATTCCGGCGGATGGCGCGCTACCTGGGATGGCGAGGGCGGCGGCGTCCTTTTAAACCAGTGTCCTCACAATCTGGATTTGATTCAGTGGATCTGCGGCATGCCTAAGTCGGTTCAGGCCTTCTGCCACGAGGGCAAATGGCATGATATTGAGGTGGAAGACGATGTGACGGCGTATCTGGAGTATCCGAACGGGGCAACCGGCGTATTTGTGACGACTACGGGAGATGCGCCTGGAACCAACCGGTTTGAGGTGGATTTGGAAAAGGCAAAGATCGTCTGCGAAAATGAGGAAATTAAGGTTTACGAGCTGGCTGTCAATGAGAGAGAGTACTGCTATACTACCACGGAGGGCTTTAAGAAGCCAGAGGGAAGATGGATCGACGTGGAGACAGACGGGGAAAATCTTCAGCATGTGGGAGTCCTGAGGGCATTTGCTGGAGCCATTTTAAGAGGAGAACCGCTGATCGCGGGCGGAGAGGAAGGAATTAACGGATTAACACTCTCCAATGCCATGCATTTATCCAGCTGGTTGAAACGCCCGGTAGAGATTCCCTTCGATGAAGAGCTGTTCCTGGAGGAACTGAATAAGAAGAGAGCCGCTTCCCGGAAAAAGGAGCATGTGAACGAGGTAACCTTCAACACAAAGGGGTCCTATGGGAGTGGAAAGGCTTAGAAGAGAGAAGATAAAGAGGGAAGCGTAAATGAAGAGTGCGATCATCGGATGCGGCAGCATTGCCGCAGTACACGCGAAATCGATCATGAAAATGGAAGGCTGCAAGCTGGCTGCCGTGGCAGATGTAATTCCGGAACGCGCGGAGTCTATGGCCCGGGAGTACGGTGCAGTCCCCTATACCGACTGGAAACAGATGCTGGAGAAGGAGGAGATCGACGTCCTCCATATCTGTACGCCACATTATCTTCACACGCCCATGGCAGCGGAGGCGTTAAGGCGGGGAATTCATACATTTATGGAGAAGCCCCCGGTCATCAGCCAGGAGCAGTGGGAGACGCTTCAGCGTGCGGAAAAAGAGGCGAACAACGGGGCGGCCCTGGGCGTCTGCTTTCAGAACCGGTTTAATCCCAGCGTTGCGGCGGTGAAGGAACGGCTTGAGAACGGTGAATTCGGCAGGATCCTGGGAGCCAGGGGCCTGGTTACCTGGTGCAGAAGGGAACGCTACTATACGGAAAGCGGCTGGCGCGGAACGATTGAAAAGGAAGGCGGCGGCGCTCTGATCAATCAGTCCATCCATACGCTTGACCTGATCCAGTATCTGATCGGAAAGACGCCTCTGACTATGGAAGCATCCACCTCCAATCACCATTTAAAGGGCATTATTGAGGTGGAGGACACGATGGAGGCCTATATTTCTTACGGGAAAGAAAAGGCATGCTTCTATGCCACCACCGGCTATGTGGCGGATGTTCCGCCCATGATCGAGCTGGAATGCGAGAAGGCCAGGGTCCGGATCGAGGAGTTGAAAGTCACCATTGCGGGCAGCGATGGAGAGACGAAAACGATCGATTACTCGGGCCGGGAACATCTCGGCAAGAGCTACTGGGGGGCTGGACATATGGACTGTATTCACAGCTTTTATGAGAGCGTGGAGCAGGGAAAACCATTTTCCGTTGGATTGGAACAGATTAAGGACACCATCTGGCTCATGCTGAAGGCTTATGAGACGGCAGGGAATGTGTAAGACGGCAGGGAACTGTGAGATGGCAGGGGAACTGTAAGACGGCAGGAAACTGCGAGGCAGCAGGGGAACTTGAGATGGCAGGGGAACTGCAAGGCAGCAGGAAAAACGAAGAGGAGAGTAAAAATGTTAAGTGACTGCAGAATTTCAGGATTTGCAGATGAAATCAATAAGGATTTTGATATACAGTTAAGTGTTTTAAAGGAACTGGGACAGGAGTATGTAGAACTTCGAAGCGCCGATGGAACCGGCGTGGCAGACTTAAGCCTTGAAATGGCTTCCGAACTGGGAGAGAGGATGAAAGCGGCTGGTATCCGTGTTTCTTCTGTGGGATCACCGATTGGAAAGATTAAGATTACCGATGACTTTGAACCGCATTTCGAGACATACCGGCATGTTGTGGAATTGGCAAAGCTGTGGGGAGTACGGTATATCCGCATGTTCAGCTTTTACATACCGGAAGGGGAAGATCCTGCGCAGTATAAGGAAGAGGTATTTTCCAGAATGAAGCGTATGGTGGACTATGCTGTGGAACAGGATGTCGTCCTTCTCCATGAAAATGAAAAGGAGATTTACGGCGATATTGCCAGCCGGTGCCTGGAGCTGATGGAGGCGTTTTACGGAGATCATTTTAAAGGTGTCTTTGACTTTGCAAATTTTGTCCAGTGCGGCCAGGATACGCTGGAGGCATATGAGACGCTGAAACCTTATATCTTCTATATACATATTAAGGATGCCCTTCAGGAAGACGGCGAGGTCGTGCTTCCGGGGGATGGTGACGGCAATGTGAAGGAGATTCTGTCCATGCTGGATTCTTCAGGCTATAAAGGATTTTTAAGTCTGGAACCGCATCTCGTGTCATTCGACGGCCTGGATAAACTGGAGCAGGGAGCCAGGGAGCGCAGGGAGCAGGATGGCGTGTCGGCTTATAAGAAGGCGTATGGCAGGCTGATCGAACTGCTGGGCCGATGAGAACAGGGAATTAGCAGAAAACAGAGTGAAAAGTTAAAATGATTCGGCAGAAGGAAACGCTGGCTATACAGGCTGCTTTATCATGAGCTGATGGTTCGAAAGTAAGAGATCGAATAAACTGTTGTGGAAAACGGGAGACCGATGGACCATAGCAGTTTTTTTCGATTTCCCATGACGAACACTCCTCTGCCTGCCAGATATTGGTGTCCAAACACTTTTGTTTTAGCTGACGCATACACAAAAGAGTGATATACTGGTTTCAGGAACTCAACCAGTGGTTGTTTTTCGTGATTTGCGTGATTAACAACCGCTGGTTGCTTGATTTTTGAGGTGGAATGAGGATATCTTAAAATTGTACAGCGCAGCAAACCGCGGTGAAAACAGACGCTGAGACGGAAGGAGAACAGAAGGATGCAGGATAGAAAAGAATTTGTTCCGGGAACTATGGGCGATAGAATCGCATACTTAAGAAAACGGAAAAAACTGACCCAGGCTCAGCTTGCGGAGCAGTTGGGAATATCGGCGCAGGCCGTGAGTAAATGGGAGTCAGGAATTTCCTGCCCGGATATTATGACGCTTGTTCCATTATCACAGGTGTTGGAAGTGAGTACAGATGAACTTCTGGGCCTACAGAGCGGAAACGCCAGCCATTCCAATAACACGTATGGCGATGCAAACGAAGCAGGCGTTCCGCGGCAAGAGGGACCGGAGGTGAATTTCACCATGGGATCGGAAGATTCCGGAGAACGGGAAACGGAGCGGAAGAGAGAATCAGAGCGGAAGAGAGAATCAGAGTGGAAGAGAGAATCAGAGCAGACCAGAGATCCGGAGCAGACAGGATTTCAGAGCCTGTTAGCGATTCCGGCCAGAGACGACGGCATGCACAGCATCAGCGAGCTTATCGTAGGCGCCGGAGCCTGTGCCGCGGTTATCAGATCCGGCAATGATTTCGGCCTGGAGACGGAAGGGTATCAGGAGGGCGATATCATCAGCGAGGTATCGGGCGGGATCTGGACGGTTCGTGACATTGCCGATAAAAATATTCTGCGGATCGGAAGAAATACATTTTCGAAGAGAAAGATGATCATTACCATTCCCCAGGGGTATCATTTTGATAAGGTGAAGCTGAATATCGGAGCGGGAACGCTGACCGGGGCGGGAATTACCGCCGGTGAGAGTACTTTGAGCGTGGGAGCGGGGCAGGTGACCATGAAGGACTTTATCAGTTACGCGTCAAAGATTACATGTGGAATGGGAGAGATTGTGGTCCGGGGCGAACTGTATGGAAAGTGCTCCGTGGACTGCGGAATGGGATCGGTCCGCTTATACATCAAAGAACCGGAGCATTACGGCTACCGTACCTCCGTGGGAATGGGCGAGGTCAGAATCGGGGACAACAGACTGAGCGGAATCGGCGGAAGTCAGACCATGAACGCCGGGGATTCCAATTTCTATAAGGTTTCATGCAGCATGGGTATGGTCAGCGTTGCTTTTACCGACTGGGACGCATAAGCGGACACGGTATAACAGGGAGAAATGACGGCACCTTCGGGCAGGCAGATAAGCTGCGGCTCCGAAGGTGCCTTTTTGTACAGCGTCCCGTTTTTCGTTGCCAACAGGGAGCAAGTCAAGTATAATAAACAGTGACAGATACGGCTGAAAGGGGGCGCACAGCGGATATGACAATTTTGGTGATTAATAGCGGCAGTTCCTCGTTGAAATTCCAGGTGATAGATTCGGAGAACGAGGAGGTACTGGCGAAGGGGGTATGTGAGCGGATCGGCATAGACGAACGGTTTACCTACCGGACCCGCACCGGTATTTCCTTAAAAGAGGCGGTGCCGATGAAAAATCATACGCAGGCGGTTCATACGCTGCTGGACACGCTGGCGGACCCGGAAAAAGGTGTGATAAAGGATTTTCGGGAAATCGATGTGATTGGACACAGGCTTGTGCATGGCGGTGAAAAATTTACGGGGTCCGTGGTGATCACAGATGAGGTGACCCAGGCCATGACGGAGTGCAACGACCTTGCGCCGCTCCATAATCCGGCGAATCTGGTGGGCGTGGAGGCCTGCCGGAAACTGATGCCGGATACGCTGATGGTGGGGGTATTTGATACGGCGTTCAACCAGACGATGGAGCCGAAGGCATTTCTCTATGGGCTTCCGTACCGGTATTATGAGAGGCACAGGATCCGCCGCTACGGCTTTCATGGGATCAGTCATAAGTATGTCTCACGGCGGGCCGCGGAATTTATGGGACAGGACCCGGGCCGGGTGAAGACTATTGTCTGCCACCTCGGTAACGGAGCGAGCATCTGTGCGGTGAAATACGGGCAGGTAGTGGACAATTCCATGGGATTTACACCGTTAGAGGGGCTGGTCATGGGAACGAGATGCGGAGATGTCGATCCGGGAGCGCTGGAATTTCTGGCGAAGAAGGAGAATCTGGATTTCGCGCAGGTACTGGATATTCTCAATCAGGAATCCGGCGTCCTGGGCATTTCCAAGAATTTCTCCAGTGATTTCCGGGAACTGAAGGACGCCGAGATCAAGTATAACGACCAGGCGGCTCTGGCGCGGGAGATCTTTGCCTACCGGGTGGCCAAATACGTGGGCAGCTATGCGGCTGCGATGAACGGAGTGGATAATATAGTATTTACTGCAGGTGTCGGAGAAAATGATTCCGATATCCGCATGGAGATCTGCAGTTATCTGGAATATTTGGGGATTACCATAGACGAGGTAAAGAACAGGGATGAGGCGGAGGCGTTCCGGATCTCAGACGGGATGTCACGGGTGAATGTGCTGGTGATTAAGACCAATGAGGAACTGGAAATTGCCAGAGAGGCGGCGGAAGTGGCGCGGATGTACCACTGACGCGAAGAAAGGAGATTATTGTGACAGAACGGGAAAAAATGCTGGCGGGACAGCTGTATGACTGCGGTGACAGCGAGCTGCTGAACCGATGGCACGAGGCTAAGAATCTGGTCCGCGATTACAACCGGACAGATTCGGAAGACTTCGTCGAAAAGGACCGGATCTTAGAACGGATGCTGGGAGGACGCGGGGCCAACCTCTGGATAACGGCGCCATTTTATGTGGATTACGGAAATAACATCTATTTCGGCAATAACTGCGAAGTGAATATGAACTGTACTTTTTTGGATGATAATCTGATTATCATTGGTGACAATGCCCTCATTGCGCCCAATGTGCAGATCTATACGGCCTTTCATCCCACGAACGCCGGAGAGCGGTTCGGCGAGATGAAGGAGGACGGTTCCTTTGCGTTCTGCAAGACGCAGACGGCGCCTGTCAGGATTGGCAGCAACGTGTGGATCGGCGGTGGTGCGATTATCATGCCGGGAGTGACGATTGGCGATAATGTCGTGATCGGGGCGGGAAGTGTCGTGACAAGGGATATTCCCTCGGATAAGATTGCCTATGGGAATCCGTGCAGGGTGATGAGAGATAATCTCTGACCTGTGGTTACCGCCCCGGCCCGCCGGCCTCAGCTTCCCGGTCTGTCCAGCTCTGCTCATGCTCCGTTTCCTGTTCCGGTTTCGGATATAAGCACTTCTAAACGTGCAGAATTTTTCTAAAAGCCAGAGGAAATCCCCAAACTCGCTGCGCTCAGACAGGTGGGGATTTCCCCTGAACGAAAAATCCTGCGCGTTAAGAATTGCTAATATCCTGCAAAGTCACAGGAAACGGAGCATGAGCAGAGCTGGACAGACCGGGAAGCTGAGGCCGGCGGGCTGCAGCCACATATAAAACCAGTTATGGGTTCAGTCATGGATTGAAAAAAGAATTCGATTGTCACAAGTCCGTGTTCTTGTTATAATATTCCTGTAACCTTTGAACGAAAAGAGGTGTGCGGGCATGGAAAAGAAGCGAGCGGGCAGTAACAGAAGGAGCCAGTCCGCCGTCATGTATCTTGTGATGGCGTTTTCTTTCTGTATTTTTATATGGCTTTTCGGTACTGCGAAGGCTCCCGATGTCCGCTTTGACAGTGAGAAGCCGGTGGTGATTACAGGTGACTGGAGTATGGAATATCAGGGAGAAACGGCAGTGTCGCAGCTGCCGGGGCCATTTTCCCCGCAAAAGGGGATTCCGGTCCGCTATTCCATAACACTTGGTGAATACGGGATCAGAGGCAATTCGGTCATGGTTCGTGCTGTTCACCAGTATGTGAGGATTTTCCTGGATGGGGAGATGATAGAGGAGTTCGGATACGGCCAGAAGACTCCATTTGGAGAGGCGCCTTATAACGCATGGGTGATTGCCAGACTTCCGGATGACTGCCAGGGAAAGACTCTTTCCATCGAAATTGAGAATTATTACAGCGGCCTTTCCGGCCAATTGAATCAGGTCTATATCGGTACTAAGAATGCGCTGGTATTTCAGATTATCCATGAATGCATGCCGACGATGATCTTTAACTTTGCAATTATCCTGGCAGCACTTCTGCTGCTGGCGTACAGTTTCAGCTTTAAGAAACAATATGTGACGTATCAGCTGCGCTGTCTCTGCCTTTTTTCGCTGGTGACCTGCATGTGGCTCGTGCTGGAGTCCGGGGGATACCAGATCCTGTGGGGGCAGGCGCCGCTTGTGTCCAATATGCTCTTTCTTCTCTTTTATCTGATTCCGCCGACCTGTATCCGGTTTATTCTGACCTATGATAGCTTTTCGAAGGACAAATGGCTGAATCTGCTCTACTGGCTGTCCTGTATCAACGTTGTGGTGGTATCGGTCCTTCAGATTGCCGGAATCCGTGATTTTATCGAGAGTCTGATTGGAGCCCATGTGCTTCTGGTCCTGATTATGGCGGAGCTCCTATTCCAGTTTGTCTGGCGTATACTGCACGGGGATAAGGTGCGGGATATTCAGCTGATGGCGGCCTGTCTGTCCTTTGCCGTATTTGCCTGCCTTGATATTTTGCGGTTTTACGTGTGCAGCCCGGAGATCAGCTCGGCCTATTTCAGCCAGATCGGAGTGGTGATATTTTTCTGCATTCTGGTCTATTACGCAGTGCGCCAGATCGTGGAGGAGCGGGAAGAAGGCGTGAAACGGGAACTTTTGGAGCGTATGGCTTACACAGACCTGCTGACCGGCCTGCCCAACCGAAATGCCTTTGAAAAGAGGCTGGAGGCGCTTCGCGGAAGCGGAATTTCCGGTACTATGGTGGTGGTGGCAGATTTAAATGATTTAAAACGGATCAATGACCAGCGCGGGCATCAGAAGGGTGATGCGGCCCTGATCTTTGTGGCAGATGCCCTGAAAGCTTCTTTTCAGGATAAGGAAGAGCTTTACCGCATAGGAGGCGATGAGTTCTGTGCCCTGTCCGGCCGGATTACCGGGGAAGAACTGGAGGATTTTGCAGCCAGCCTTCAGAAGAAGCTGGAGGAGGGGGAGACGAAGCTTGGATTTCCCGTCTCGGTGGCGGTCGGCTGGTCCAGGGAGGACGAGTGCGGAATCGATCTGGCCTTTCGCCGCGCCGATTTTACCATGTATGAGAAAAAGCAGCAGATGAAGCGGCACCAGGATGAAACGCGTTTAGAACCGTCGGAATCTGGCTGCGGAGGCATAAAGAATGAAACAGAATAAGAAACTGATGGAAGAAATACCGGACCGGTTCTGGGGGCTGTTCCGCTCGGTGAACCGGTCCACCTACATAGAAGCACTATTGAGAATCAATGAGGAATATGAATACAGCAACTACTTTTTGAGCCGTGAGGTATGCATCCAGGTATTGAGCGAGTATTTTGCAAAGAAGCGGTACGTGATCTGGCAGGATGAGCTGGAGGATGAACTGGATACGCTGGAACCGCCGGCCACGAGGGTGCTCAACTGGCTTTTAAAGACCGGATGGCTCAGAAAAGTGGACGATTATGCCTCTATGACGGTGTACATTGTGATTCCGGACTACGCCGCCGTCATGACAGAGGCTTTTTTGCGGCTCGACAGCGAGGATGAGGATGAGACGCAGATCTATATTCAGAATGTTTACGCCATATTGTTTTCCTTAAAGAATGATCCGAGGGCCAGCATCAGCCTGCTGAATACGGCATTTGTCAATACGAAACGGCTGAACAAGACGCTGCAGGATATGCTGCATAATATGGACAAATTCTTTGCAAGCCTGCTGGAACAGAAGTCGTATGAAGACCTGCTCCGGGATCATTTAGAGGGGTATGTGGAGGAGATTGTGAAGAAGAAATACCACATTTTAAAGACCTCCGACAATTTTTACCTCTATAAGACCGATATTAAGAGATGGATCGCGGCCATGCGTGAGGACACGGAATGGATGGAGCAGATGAGCAGACGGAGCGGAGGAAAGGTATCTGCCGCAGATATCGCAGAGAAGCTGGACCAGATCGAGAGGGGCTTCGACAGCATCGAACACCGGATATCCAACATGGACAGGGAGCATTCCAGATATATCCGCGCCACGGTGACAAGGCTTAACTACTTACTCAACCAGGATGATAATATGAAAGGGCTGGTCATACAGCTGCTGAACCATCTATCCGAGGGCGAGGAGCAGGAGGAACGGATCCGGGAGGTGGGAGAGCACATGAACCTGTCACAGATGACCATCTTGTCCGAGAAATCCTTATACAAGAGGAGACGGCCAAAGGCCGATTTCACCGGGAATCTGGAGGCGGAGGAAGAGGCGGAGGAGCTTTCCAGGGAAGAGATCCTGAACTTAAATAAGCTGAAAAACCGCTACAGCAAAAAAGAGATCGAGAGCTTCATCGAGGAGAACATGGAAGAGGGGCGTATGGAGGTAACAGATACCTCGGTTCGCTCTGGCGAAGACTTTGAGAAACTGATTCTGGCCTACGACTATTCCACCAGGCGAAAGAGCCTCTACCGGGTGGAAGAAGCGGATGGAGAGCCGGAGATGATAGAGAGCGGAGGATACCGTTATCCGAAGCTGACATTTATAAGGAGGAAATCTTAATGGGGTACGAGGAAGAGACGACAGTAAATTTGGGGCTCCCCTATTATGACAGCCTTTTGCCGGAAGAACAGCAGGAGGTAACGGAAGCCGTTAAGCTTCTGCTTCGTCAGACGTTTGTGCTGGAACGGAAATACGAGAAGCGTTCCGGACGTTTTACCAATAACCGGGAGTTTCGGATCTGCAACAAGCATCTGGAATTTCTGCGGAAGTATTTTGCCGTCAGCGGCGTGTCGGTGGTGGAGAACAGCCAGATGGGAGTCATCTACATCCAGGGGGAGACCCTGGTGGGCGACAAGCTTCCGAAGCTTGCCACTCTTTATTTACTGATATTAAAGCTGATTTACGACGAGCAGATGGCCACGGTCTCCACCAGCGTCAATATCTACACGTCGCTGGGAGAGATGCATGAGAAGCTGGGAAATTACCGGCTGTTCAAAAAGCAGCCGTCGCCCACCGACATCAGAAGGGCGGTCACCCTGCTGAAAAAATACCAGGTGGTGGAGCCGCTGGACCTGCTGGAAGATTTAAATGGCGACAGCAGACTGATTATCTATCCGTGCATCAATGTGGTACTGTTCGGCGACGATGTGCGGGTGCTGCTGGAATCATTTGGCGAAGGAGAAGAGAACGATGACGAATCAGAGATTTGAGGCCCTGTCCCGGATCTGTTTAAATAACTGGCATTATATCAACCGCAAAACGCTGTCCTTTAACCGGGAAATCAACTTTTTTACCGGGCATTCAGGGAGTGGAAAGTCCACGGTGATCGACGCCATGCAGATCGTGCTCTATGCCAACACGGATGGCCGCGGATTTTTCAATAAGGCGGCTGCGGATGACTCCGACCGGAACTTGATTGAGTATCTGCGGGGCATGGTGAACATTGGAGAGAACAATGAGTTCGCTTACCTGCGGAATCAGAATTTCTCCAGCACCATTGTTCTGGAGCTGCAGCGCACGGATACGGAAGAATGCCAGTGCGTGGGCATTGTATTCGATGTGGATACATCGACCAATGAGATATCGAGGCGTTTCTTCTGGCACCGCGGGCCTCTGTGGGACAGCGGTTACCGGACGGCCAGACGGACGATGTCCATCGCGGAGGTGGAAGGCTATTTACAGAGCCATTACGGTAAAGAAGAGTACTTCGCCACTTCTCACAACGAACGGTTCCGCAGGCAGCTTTACGATGTGTATTTAGGCGGCCTGGACTCTGAGAAATTTCCGCTGCTGTTTAAGCGGGCGATCCCATTCCGCATGAACATCCGCCTGGAAGATTTCGTGAAGGAATACATCTGCATGGAGCAGGATATCCATATCGATGACATGCAGGAGAGCGTCATGCAGTACGGGCGCATGAGAAAGAAGATTGAAGACACTTACATGGAGATTTCGATCCTGAAGGAGATGCAGGAGAAGTACGGCCTCGTCCTGGAGAAGGAAGAGAATATCCGGAAAAACGGTTACTTTACAGGCAGACTCGAGATTCTGGAACTGAAAGAAAGGGCCGGAGAACTGACGGATAAGGCGGCGCTTTCCAGAGACGATCTTAAGAAGCAGGAGAGCTTAAAGGACGGCCTCGACGAACAGATCGCAGAACTGACCGCCCAGGGAGAGGAACTGCTGAAACGGATCTCCTCCACCGGATACGAGGATTTAAAGACGCGTCTGGAATCGTTAAACGAGCTGATGGAGCATTTGAATAAAAGTGAGGTCAAATGGCGCCAGACTGCGGAACGCCTTAACGCATGGATCGACCAGGAGACCACGTCGAATCAGACGATCTGGGACATTGAGGAGTTTGAGAAAAACACCATCGACGGGGAGAAGCTGGAACGTTTAAAAAAGTCCATTGCAGAGATGCGGAAGGAGGCGGAGGATTTAAAGAGTGAGGCCGCCGCCGTCCTTCGCGATTTGAAGCGCCAGGAGCGCCAGCTGAAAGAGGAGCTGGCTCAGTTAAAGGCCGGAAGCAAGGCGTATCCCAAGTATCTGGAGCATGCCCGTTCCTATATTCAGCGAAGGCTGCTGGAGGAGACGGGAAAGGCTGTGGAGGTTCACGTCATGGCCGATCTCTTAGATATCCGCAACGAGGAATGGAGAAATGCGGTCGAAGGATATTTAGGAGGCAATAAGCTTTCCCTCGTGGTGCCGCCGGCATACGCGGAGGATGCCTTAAGAATATACAGTGAGCTGGACAAAAATGAATACTTCCGCGTGGCCGTTCTCGATACGGAAAAGGCCGGAAAGGATACGCCGACCGTTCTGGAAGATGCGCTTTGCGAGGAAGTTGAGGTGCGGGAGGCGTATTTAAAGCCGTATCTGGAGCGGCTTCTGGGTCAGGTGGTCAAGTGCAGGAGCATCGATGAGCTTCGCGGCTGCCGCATCGGGGTGACGCCGGACTGTATGGTCTACCACACGTTCCGGCTGCAGCAGATGAATCCGGAGCAGTACACGAAATCCGCCTATATCGGCAAGGACAGTGTGAGACAGAGAATCCGCCTTCTGGAGAAATCCCTGTCGGAAATGGAGAAAAAGCGGGCTCCGGAAGAGACGACGGTCAGGGAATGCGAGGCCGTATTAAGCCTGGAGCAGTTAAGCGAGGAGATCTCCGTCTATCTGGAGTGGCAGAAGGATATGGGAGATTTGAAGGAGCGGCAGAAGGAAAAGAAGAGGCTGGAGCAGAAGCTTTTAAAACTGAAAGAAGAAAATGTGGACCAGTGGGAGAAAGAGCGGAGCGCGGTATCAGCCCTTGCCGACGGCAAGAGGAGAGAACGGGACGCAGTCAGCCGCCGGATCTACGAGATCAACACAAGGATCACCCAGATGGCCCAGGCAGTCACCGCAGTGGAGCAGGAGCTGCTGGCAAAGGACCGGGAATTCATGCAGGACGATTTGCTGGAGGCGGAGTTTGCAGAGTACATGGCTGGAAAAGAAAATCCGCGGTATGAGAAACTTAAGGATACCTTTACCGGAAGACTGAATGCTGCGGCGGAGGCCAGGGACCAGGCGTTTCAGACGCTGATGGACGCCAGGGGAGAGTACGCGAGAAAGTATCCGAACCGGAATTTCTCCATCACGTCCAGGGATAACCGGGAATATGAGAAGCTGATGGAGATTCTGGAGTGCGATCATCTGGAGGAGTACCGCCAGATCGCGGCCGAGCAGGCGCGGTCGGCAGTGGAGCATTTTAAGGACGACTTCATGTTTAAGATCAGGAGCGCTATCCGGGAGGCGCTTCAGCGAAAGGACGAGTTGAACCGCATCATCAGCCGCCTCGATTTCGGCAAGGACAAATACCAGTTTGTTATCGGCAAAAATAAAGGGGCAGACGGCCGCTTTTACGATATGTTCATGGATGATTCCCTGGAGGTCAATCCCAACGAGCTCAGTGAAGCTGTGGACAACCAGATGAATTTGTTCACGATGGAGCATGAGAGTCAGTACGGGGAACTGATTGAGGAACTGATTAACGTCTTTATCCCGCCAGATAACGCGACACCGGAGCAGATGGAGGAGGCCAAACGTAATATGGACAAGTATGCCGATTACCGGACATACTTATCCTTCGATATGCAGCAGCTGATCCAGAATGAGGATGAGGTAATCCGGATCCGCCTGAGCAAGATGATCAAGAAAAATTCCGGCGGCGAGGGGCAAAACCCGCTCTATGTGGCACTTCTGGCCAGCTTTGCGCAGGCGTACCGCATCAGCATGCCGGAGAGCGTCCGGAGAAATCCGACGATCCGGCTGGTGGTGCTGGACGAGGCGTTTTCCAAGATGGATGCGGAGAAGGTGGCCAGCTGTATTGAACTGATCCGCGGCCTCGGCTTCCAGGCGATCATAAGCGCTACCAATGATAAGATTCAGAATTACGTGGAGAATGTGGATAAGACATTCGTATTCGCCAATCCGAATAAGAAGTCAATATCGATTCAGGAATTTGAGCGGGAAAGCTTTCCGCAGCTGATGAAGGAACTGGATGAGGGGGAAGAAGATGATTGATGATAAAAAGAGGAAGTTCAGAGTGATACTGGAGGACTGTCCGGTAATCGCCGCGGTAAAGGATGAGACGGGGCTGAAAGAATGCTTATACTCTGAGAGCCAGATTATATTTCTGCTGTTTGGCGATATCTGCAGTGTAGGCCGGTATGTGGAGATCGCAAAAAGCGCCGGGAAAATGGTGTTTGTGCACATGGATCTGATCAACGGACTGGGAAATAAAGAGGTGGCCGTCGATTTTATCCGGGAGCATACCGGAGTGGACGGGATCATTTCCACGAAGCCCCAGCTGGTCAAGCGGGCCAAGGAGCTGGGGCTGTTCGGAATCCTGAGGATCTTCGTGATTGATTCCATGGCCTTTGGAAATATCGAAAAACAGTGCGCCTCCCTGGTGCCCGACGCGGTGGAGATTCTGCCGGGGCTGATGCCGAAGATCATCAAGAAGCTGTGCAGTACCGTGAACGTGCCCATCATCGCAGGCGGCCTGATCTCCGATAAGGAGGATGTGATGAATGCACTGAATGCGGGGGCGGTTGCGATATCGGTGACGAATCAGAGGGTGTGGTTTATGTGAGCGGAATCCTTTTATTTTCCTGCTGAAAACAGGGGTCTGTCCTTCCCGAAAATAGGAAAACAGAAAATCATGGAAAACACGAACAAATGTTTGCAAAAATGAAAAAGCTGTGATATTATGAGATGGCAGACCATTAGAATGAGTGCTGGAAACAGCACAGATCATATAGTATTGATTATTTATTTCATACTTTCAGACAGGAGTCATATGTATGGCAAAGCAGTATATTAAAATCAGAGGTGCCAATGAGCACAATCTTAAAAACATCTCTCTGGATATTCCAAGAAACGAACTGGTGGTATTAACGGGTCTCAGTGGTTCCGGCAAATCTTCCCTGGCGTTCGACACGATTTACGCGGAAGGGCAGAGGCGTTATATGGAGTCGCTGTCTTCCTATGCCCGCCAGTTCCTGGGGCAGATGGAGAAGCCGGATGTGGAGAGTATCGAGGGGCTGTCCCCCGCCATTTCCATCGATCAGAAATCCACGAACCGCAACCCGCGTTCTACGGTGGGAACGGTGACAGAGATCTATGATTACATGAGACTTCTCTATGCGAGAATCGGTATTCCCCATTGCCCGAAGTGCGGACGGGAGATTAAGAAGCAGACGGTGGACCAGATGGTGGACCACATTATGGGACTGCCGGAGAAGACGAAGATTCAGCTTCTCGCCCCTGTGGTAAGAGGCCGGAAGGGCGAACATGCGAAGGTTCTGGATCATGCCAGGAGAAGCGGTTACGTCAGAATCCGAATCGACGGCAGCATGTACGAGCTGTCAGAGGAAATCAAGCTGGAGAAGAACATCAAGCACAACATTGATATCGTGGTGGACCGTCTCGTGGTGAAGGAAGGGATTGAGAAGCGTCTTGCCGATTCCATTGAGACCGTGATGGAGCTTTCCGACGGGCTGATGACCGTGGATGTGATTGACGGCGAGCCGATTACCTTCAGCCAGAGCTTTTCCTGCCCGGACTGCGGAATCAGCATTGACGAGGTGGAGCCGAGAAGCTTTTCCTTCAATAATCCCTTCGGGGCCTGTCCGGACTGTTTCGGACTGGGATATAAGATGGAATTTGATGAAGACCTGATGATTCCGGACAAGAGCCTGAGCATCAACCAGGGCGCGATCACCGTGCTGGGCTGGCAGTCCTGTACCGATAAGGGAAGCTTTACCCGCGCCATTTTAGAGGCGCTGAGCAGGGAATACAAGTTTGATCTGGATACCCCGTTTGAGGAGTACCCGAAGGAGATCCATGACGTCCTGATTAATGGAACGAATGGAAAGGAGATCAAGGTGCACTACAAGGGCCAGCGTGGAGAAGGCGTATACGATGTTGCCTTTGAAGGCCTGGTTCAGAACGTGGCCCGCAGATACCGCGAGACGTATTCCGAGGCATCCAAGGCGGAGTATGAAACCTTCATGCGGATTACCCCGTGTCCGACGTGCCGCGGCATGAGACTGAAAAAAGAGTCTCTGGCGGTTACGGTGGGAGATAAGAATATCTATGAAGCGACCAATATGTCGATCGTCAAGTTCCGGGAGTTCCTGGACCAGCTGGTGCTGACACCGATGCAGCATTCCATCGGCGACCTGATTTTAAAGGAGATCCGGGCCAGAGTGACGTTCCTGATCGACGTCGGCCTCGATTATCTGACCCTTACCCGCGCCACCGGCAGCTTATCGGGAGGCGAGGCACAGCGTATCCGTCTGGCGACCCAGATCGGCTCCGGCCTGGTGGGCGTGGCTTATATTCTGGATGAGCCGAGTATCGGCCTTCATCAGAGAGACAACGATAAGCTGTTAAAAACGCTGCTTCATTTGAAGGATCTGGGAAACAGTGTGCTGGTGGTGGAGCATGATGAGGATACCATGCGCGCGGCGGACTGCATCATCGATATCGGTCCGGGCGCAGGCGAGCACGGCGGCAATGTGGTAGCCGTCGGAACGGCAAACCAGATCATGAAGTGCAAGGATTCTATCACAGGCGCGTACTTGAGCGGCAGAATCAAGATTCCGGTTCCGGAGGAGCGCAGAAAGCCGACAGGCTACCTGACCGTCCGCGGAGCGAAGGAGAATAACTTAAAGAATATCGACGTCACATTCCCTCTGGGCGTGATGACGTGTGTGACCGGTGTCTCCGGATCAGGAAAGAGTTCTCTGGTGAACGAGATCCTGTATAAATCGCTGGCGAAGAAGTTAAACCGGGCAAGGACCATTCCGGGCAAGCACAAGTGCATTGAAGGTGTGGAACAGCTGGATAAGATCATCGCCATCGACCAGTCCCCGATCGGAAGAACCCCGCGTTCGAATCCGGCCACATATACCGGCGTATTCGATCTGATCCGCGATCTGTTTGCATCGACATCGGATGCGAAGGCAAAGGGCTATTCCAAAGGCCGTTTCAGTTTTAACGTGAAGGGCGGCCGGTGTGAGGCGTGCAGCGGCGATGGTATCATTAAGATTGAGATGCATTTCCTGCCGGACGTTTACGTTCCCTGTGAAGTCTGCGGAGGAAAGCGGTACAATCGTGAGACGCTGGATGTGAAGTATAAAGGCAAGAGTATTTATGACGTGCTGAATATGACGGTGGAAGAGGCGCTGAAGTTCTTTGAGAACGTTCCTTCCATCTCGAGAAAGATAGCGACCCTGTACGATGTGGGACTTTCCTATATCAGGCTGGGACAGCCTTCCACGGAGCTCTCCGGCGGTGAAGCACAGCGTATCAAGCTGGCGACGGAGTTAAGCAAGCGTGGGACAGGCAAGACCATCTATCTGCTGGACGAGCCGACGACGGGACTCCATTTCGCCGACGTCCATAAGCTGATCGAGATTCTGCGGAAGCTGTCGGAAGGCGGCAACACCGTGGTCGTTATTGAGCATAATTTAGATGTCATAAAGACTGCGGATTACATTATTGATATCGGTCCGGAAGGGGGAGACAAGGGCGGCACAGTGATTGCCCAGGGAACCCCGGAGGAAGTAGCTGCAAATCCTGTGTCATACACGGGGCAGTATGTAAAGAAGTATCTGGAATAAAGAATGAATGCCGGAATTCCTTGTAAAATCAGGGGCTCCGGCATTTTTGTTTTTACAAACAAGTTAAAATGAGTATAGCTGCCTTCTATTTCGCAGCCGTAACCCCTGCCATAACAGCTTCAACTGTTTCGGCCGAATCAGGGATATAGCTGGCTATTATGGAAGAAATATATTTTCCTTTGGAAATACAGTAATAATCCTGAAGCATGGCCCCTCCAAGCGCAGAAACCGAAAGCTTCGTAAAGGTCTGTCCTCCTATATTAACATCCTCATAATCTTTAAACTCATAGCCATAATCCTCCAAAGCCCCTAACTGCTCCTTCACAGTGTCCAAATACTGTGAAGCAGACATACCTTTTCCAAGAGTTGCAACAGAAATATTTTCATGCACCAGCTGAAAGTTTGAGGACTGATCCGGCAGGATCACCATAAAATCATAGGCGGTTGTAAACTCCGCAACCTTATACTGCACTTCATTGGAAACACCATTGTTGACCAGAATCTCCTGGCCGGTTCCCAGGACTTTCTTAATATCCTCTTCTGTGGAAATCGTACAGTCCTCAGGAAAAGTAAAAGTAAGATTCAGCCAGGGGCTGGTAAAGGTATAGCCATCCCAGGAGCCTGTTGAGAATTCGGCTGCTTTTTTAACTTCGGCTGTTGTCTCCGTTTCTTTGATCTCAGTTGCGGCAGGCGGCTCCGGAAATGGCTGATTCCCAGAATTGCACGCAGCCAGCCATGCAGATGTAAAAAAAGCAGCACTCAAAACCAAAATATTCTTCTTCATAATCATACCCTCTGCCCTATATTTAATAAGTATATATTATCAAACACAGATGAGAAAGGCAATAGATGAAAAGTTCTCCCCAAAAGGGAGGAAGCCGGCAAGAGGGGGATCCTGCCGGCTTTGAGTATGAAAAAAAGTTTTATGTTGAAAAGGTGTTTACCTTGTTTACGAGTATTAATATACCCGGGAGTTTGACACCCCCCTAATCTAAAAAACGCCGCTAAGCCGCTACAAGCTTATATTTTTTTGTCAAATTTTACGATTTTATATATAGGCTTTTTAGTCTTTTTGTGGTATAATAGGAGATGGAGGTAATTGCTCATGAAGGTTAATACATCTAAATCAAAGAATGCCGAATCGTTTTACATCAAGCAGTCCTATATAGACGGCAACGGAAAATCCACTTCCAGAACCATCCGCAAGCTTGGAACATTGAATGAATTATTAGTGGAACACGGACCTACACGGGATGATGTCATGGCCTGGGCAAAAGAACAGGCCCGTATAG